>Ga0181612_158366_pt1 | contig 10688 bp, 4 predicted proteins | sample HoacroProtozoa21_FD_119630 | JGI IMG/M metagenome (GOLD analysis project Ga0181612, IMG submission 119630) | Hoatzin crop microbial communities from Cojedes, Venezuel. Combined Assembly of Gp0051906, Gp0051904, Gp0051908
CCAAAAGCAAAAAAACCAAAACCTACTTTTACGTGAAATTTCTTCAAAACTTTAAATTTTGTTTTTTTAAGATATAGTAAAATCAACATTAGAATTTTTCAGAAAGGTTTCCATTGAATCACACTCTGCTTCCTCTGCAACTTTTTTTTCAGCCTTACTGCTTATGAAGTATCCCCCAAAATATGTGGTAGGTTTCTGGGAAAGCAAAAATAAAATCCTAAAGTTTGAATTCTAAAAATCTAAACTCCGATTTCAGAACCTTCCCACCAGCTGTCCTACTCAAATTGTTCATTAGGGAAGAGACACAAACACTTGTCAAGCACAGAGAAGACACCGAACCTCCAAAGGCCCGTGAGGAAGACAAAACGCTGTGAAGAATGCTGAAGCGATTTACAACCCAGACCACATTTATTTCTTACAGATTACTTTATCTAATTCCTCTCCTGGTGATGATGTCCCTGCCTTCAGCATAGGGAGTCGATGACAGAAGTGTTACCACCAGCGCTACACATCCAAACATCGCTGTAATTTCTCTCACAGATCTATACCAGTCACAACAGGTTGCTGTGATTTTTCCTGATAAAAACCTGCAAGAAAACTGCTTCTTTCTTGTTAGCCAGCTGGAATAAAAACAAGTGACAGGCAGAATGAACAGACACTCCTGGCAATTTCAATGAGAGGCTCTTAATTACTAGTCACAAGAGTAGGGGTCACCTCCTCTGAGGCCAGTACATTTAAATGCCTCCCTCTGGGTTATGCTATTCCAAGAAAATGTATTTGCTTATTTATGATTTTAAAAAAATAAACAAAGTCAGTAAACAGGGTCCCCAGATTTTTTAAGGTATAAATTTTTGCAAGTTACAACTGCAGCTTGATCATTTTAGAAAAAATCTGAATTCCAGCTTGTACATGTAAAAATTAAGGGATATTTGCTACACTTTAAGGACTAAATCTCGAAGAGCTATGCATAAAATAATGTCACTTCATCGCTCTGCTGTTGATGTGAGTGCCGATGCTCCTAAAGGGCAATGGCTTTCTGGCTTTGGCACACGTTCACTCGCTGAGCTCCAGCAGACTCCTGCCTTCTCCACGGAGAACTCGTGGGTGGGCCAAGCCAAGCCTTGCTTGCCATGGGAGCGAGCTCCACAACATTGCTGTACCCCTTCCACCTACCTCTCGTATAAGCCGATAGACAAGAGAAGGTCAACTGGAAGAGGTGTGCAAGGTGATGGACTCCGAGCACAGGCACTTCACCAGCTCTTAGGCTGGTCCTTGTTTGAGGGCTCCGACTGTTAAAACGGGAGAAAACCAGGAGCAGACATTTTAGCGCTGACGCTGGACTGCAGCCCAAGCGAGAGCAGCGGTGGGAGAAAGCCAGGAAATCTTTGCTGGGAATGAATGCTCCCAAGGGCAAGGAGGACAAGCTCTGTGCTCGGGGGTCCAAATCAGAGCTGGGTGAAAGTTTCATGAAAACAAATTTTCAACCCATTTTACTCATTTTCTCCTGCTCGTGAATTGTCCGCTCTCACATCCTGTGTGTTCCTTACTTGAATCATAACTGGCTTGCTAGACCAAGACATGGTTCTCTGCTTCTGAGTACAGATTTATTAGGATTACAACTTTGTCTGAGCAGCATGATATATGCTGCTAAATAAAGGAGAGATTAAAAATACAGGCTTTGTATATCAAGCATAATACAAAAATATTTCCAGTTAGTACTATAGTACTGCCCCCCTTTTTTAAACAGAATTCAGCCAAAATTACATATATGGGAAAAAACAGACTTGCTCAGGATGATTTATTAATTGTATGTAACGTGCCTGAAGGCATACTGGGAACGGAATTCAGATGGATGGACGCAGAGGAGGATTAAGCCGATAATGGCAATCTGCGATGAAACTTCTTCATAGTCACAAACACTCTCATCACATGAAATTATGTCCAGAGATTACATTTATGCAATAGGAGGAACTGTCCTATCGTTTATCTCTAAAGCATTGTAGAAACTGAATTGCCGGTACGATTAAACTTTTATGTTTACTAGAGGCTTTCTGCAAAATTCTTTCCTAACCAAATCTGACAATGAAGCTCACTACTCCCAAATTCGGCCATGCAGATGCTCAAGTAATTTGATTGGGAAACATGCTCTCTGCTCAGGTTCTGCAAAATCAGGCCTAGATCAGCTCCTTTCCACACTAAAAAGGAAAACATGGACGGAGCCGAGGGAAGTAAGAAAAGTCCACAAAAGATCACTCTTCCGTGACCTGAAAACAAATGCTGTGGGTTTGTTTCAATTTTTTTTTTTCCAAAGAGATTTAAAACCGTCCATCATAGGGCTTAGTTTAGCTCATGATTTAGGAGTACTGGGAAGAAGTATTCGGAATTGGTCTGGCTTATCCATTAACTGGCTGTGCTGATATTTCTTGTGTTTTCCCTGCATTGGCCATTGCCAGAGATAGGATGCTGGAATAAACAGGCCACGCTCTGGTCCATCGAGGCAACTCCTGTGTTTGCCCAAGGACAAGACAATCCTCTGGCTTGCAGCAGGAGGCCAGAGCACGTTGCCAAAGGCTACACGCACACAGCAATTTCAGGGATTAGATCTATTTATAAAAAAATAAGACCCAAACACAAGCAGGCAAATTTCAGAGGAAGACTGCAACTTTGGATATAGGCACCAGAGCTCTGGCTGGCATGGTGTGGTACAGGCAGTACTCTACAACCACGTGAAACATCACACGTAAAATTGATGTGCTAGATTTACTCGCACCGCAGTATGTGGAGCAACTCGGCCCAGGGCTCACCTGTGAGCAGCCCTTCCGCTGCTCCAAAGAGGAGCGAGGACTGGTATGAGAGCCACAAATGGCTTGCAAACTATTTTTAATTTGTAAACAGCAGGAAACTGCAATTGTGTTACCCTGGAAGTCCTGCACTGAAGCACCTCGTACCTCTCAGCTGGGCTATGCACCAACCTGCGAGGCTTGGACAACACAGCTGAGACCACAGCGGTCCGTCCGACCAGCCCCTGCCCCAAAGTCCATTGCTAAACCTTCCTTCTTCCAACGGGAACAAGCAAAGACCAAAGAGGAGTTTCATACTACTAATTAAAGCTGAAAGGAAATTCACACTCTTTGATCCTTTCAGGTACATGTGCTGGCCGCTTTCCTCGCAATTAACCTATTTTAGAGAGGCAGAGGGGGGAGAAAGGCTACAGATGCTGTTAGACAAAGAGCTGGTCCCCGTTACTGTTGCAGATGGTGGAAGCAGAATCCTCTTTCTTTTTACACTATCAATTAAGCAATGTTGCCAAACCCGCATCAGCTTCTCAGTCAAACATTCCATTTCTCAGCAGTCTGTGCGAAGTTTGAAAGCGACAGTATGTTCTGCCAGCGTCCTCCAGCAAGCTGCTTTGCACTGTTTTGCTTAAATGGCTACAAAAGTGCTGTCAGAGAGACACTGTCAACCGCAGCTTTTGTCTTGGTGTCTTTTTACTTTTTTTTTTTTTAAAAAAAAAACCAACACAACAAAATCCCCCCCAACAACCAACCCCTTTTGGAGTTGAAAGAACCGATTTCTGCTTGTTTTATCAGTCCTTTTTACATTCTTTTGGCAGACATTGGATTTTCCCCTCTGCTATTCACAGTGCAAGCATATTCAATATTGAATAGACCTTTTTGACAGTTTTGAACCTGTTCCATAAGATTCCAAATGCAGTGATTCATGGGGACTTGCAAAGTTCCTACAACAGAAAAAATAAAAAAAAAGGTCTACTACAACAGAAAAAATAAAAAAAAAGGTCTACCCTGCCTGGAGAATTGTTTTGCATCAGGATAATTTAAAACTTCTGCTCCTTCATCTGTATGATTGCTCAGAGCCAGCAAGAACACTTTCATAGATGATTTGTCTAGCTTACAGGGAGGGATACAACAATAAACACTCCCCATCTAGAAGTCAAGAAAATCTAATTATGTGCAATATCATACGGATTCTTCTTCTTTCTTTCAACACCAAAATGGGGGCAAAATGCTGGTCTCTGAAAAAATCAAGTGCACTGATTCTCACATTTTAATGAGTATCGGGAAGGATCCAACACCGAACGCACACATCCAAACATCACTGCGTTTCAGTACTGCGGGTGCAAATTTTTGTACTAGTTGCACACTCTGTCGTACCCGGAGTTTCCCAGCAGCCTGGGGATGTTTTGTCCCTTGAGCGTCCCACTCCCCTGACGCTGCTTCTCTGAAAACTAACACCGTGGCAGTAATGTTACTTCTGGCTTAAAACTGCTCCTGTTTTCCTGTGGCAGGGGATAATTCCAGCCTGATCTTGACTTTGGAAAAGCAGATGTGAATCTGTGTAAATTAATAAACGACAATGGTGATGATTACAGCAACGTGTTACGAGGCTAAACGTGGAGGCAGCTATTCTCAGTCGCTTACAAGCACAGGGAGAGGTGGTTATATTTTCTGTTCCGTGGCCAGTGTGAAGGAAAGCAAGCAGGCAGTGGTTCCCAACGTGCTGTCCCCAGATCCACCGGAGTCTGCCGGCTTCTAATTCCTGCATAAAGCAGTGAAGTCTACGGTCACTGAGCTTAAATTCAACACACAAGAGCCCACATGTTCCAGGGGAAAATTTTTTGGTAGCCCACAAACAAAAAAAAAAAGGATGAAAACTACTGAATACTCAAGCACACACAAGCAGAGCATTAGATCTCTCACATATGTGCTCCCAGACGAAAACTCCCATAGAAAGCACCGGGAATTCAATCTACAGAAATGTAATACAGCCCTATGGAATTTCCTCTAAAGGCCTATAGAATTTAGTACAGCAGGGAGTCCTTTTCAGAGCCCCTTTTTCAGACAGCTTGCACAAGGATATAATTCTCATGAATGTTTTTTTAAGAAAAGTCATAGAATGACAATAATCTTCTATTAAATGATTTTCCATAGGAGTATTGACAGCAATAGCTATTAACATTATTTTATAAAACTGGAGAAATCTATTGATCAATGGATCCATTCTGCCCCTCCGATACAGAGAACTCAGACAATTTATGTTGCTACTCATTGTCAGGCAGAGGGTTTTGTTCTCTCTTTTCTAAAAACATCTGGACTCCCATGAACAATTACTTTGATTAAAATAGGAGACTATTTTACATGCCCTCCTTGGCAAGAACTTTGCCTTCACGCTATCTGACAAGTCCACTATTGCTGCTGCATAAATAAAGCAACGCTTACTGGTCATTTGATACTTTCCATGGATTTTTTTGTGATTTAAGACATGATCTCCCTCGGGGACTCCCAGCTCTCGGACTTTGCCTGAGCCTCCCCAGGTCACACGGAGCGCAGCAGTCAGTACAGCAGGGCCGGGCTGGCTCAGCGATGAGCAAGGGATTGGCTCCATACCCGTGACAAGCCTGGGGAAAGCCCAGCTCCTTCGTAGCAAGTGAGGTAGAGACAGCCAAAGGGAGAAAAGAGAGGGAACATCTCTTCTGCTTGGAGATGGCGGAGGGAAACGGCATGGCTGAGGAAATCTCTCTGCCTCTGAGGGAAGGTTTGTATCACTCTGAGGCTTGGTCTGCAGGGAAATTGTGATAACAGTAAGTACTCAGGGATAACAAGAGATCAGTCCATCTCCCCACCAGCATGGAGACAGAGGGATTTCAAACTACCAGCAAGGTCAGAAGAAGCTGTGCGAAGAGCTACACAGGACTGAAGCAAACTAAAGCCAAGCGCTGTGCTCTGGAAGCTGGCCAGCCCCACAGCAGCGTAGTACCAGAAGACATCCGCCCTGAGAAGGACCCTCACTTCGGTTAATTAAGTAAACCTCAGCCTTTTCTTCCAAGACCTTATTTTCTTGATTCAGTAAAGTCCACCTCTACCTTCTTGTCTGCCCTTTGCAATGATTCAATTTGTAGAATTCTTCCTACCGTTTCCCTTAGTTTTGGGGATACAGTGGGACCCGTGATTTCTCAAAGGACCATACCCCTGCGTGGGGCACAAGAAGATCTTCACCCTAAGGGGTTGCTGACAATGGAAAGGGGGAGAAGACGGGAGAATACAGGCTCCAAAATGCCCTGAAGGCGAACACAGGCACTCAAAGATAGGTTCAGAACACGGGATCAGAAAGAAAAGCCTGAAGCCAAACCTGGTTGGGTTGTATGTGCTTAGGAAAAATATACGTGCCTTGGTTACAGCCAGGAATACTTGATGTATTTATCTCACTTTTCTATTCAGAAAAACAAAAGCATTTTTAAAGAGCCCTTGCATATAATCAAGGAAAATCAAACCAACAGTTCACTTCTGGCCACAGTTAACTGAGGGACATAGAAAACTGAGTATCTGCTATATCATTTTATAAGGGCACGCTTTTGTTGGTGAGGAGTTATTGCTATAGGACTAGATCAAAAGGGATTGATGAAGACTGCAGCAGGACAGGTAAGAGTGGTCTAGAGGAGCATCCTCTGAATTTGGAATGCCACGTGATGGAGGCACAAGGATCAACTCCAAAGTACCAGGCATTGATGACAAGGTTATGTGCCAAAATGGACAGCCCCAAGATCAAAAGACACTGATTTGTTAAAAAATTGCTTTGAGGAGGAACATGTACAGCTGGTGCAAGCTTACATGAGGTTTTACTACTGGAGTAGCCTGGCACAGTGGCTGAAGAGTAGCTGTTGTGCCCTTACTCCCCTTGTAGACTTGCTTATTCTGCTCTCAAGGCATAGTCGAGTGCAAGGTTTTCCAGGTGCTGGTTCAGCACACAGTAAGAATACCCAGGAAAACAGTCAGCAAAAACTGTTTTTGCACGGGAAATCCAGGTTCATCATGAATTTCCCAGGCAGACAAGCTGAGAGAGACTGAAAATGGGGGTCTGCAATAAACAGGCTGTCACTCAGTACCCAAGAGAGCGGGGTCTGAGGCTGAACCGACCCACAGGCCTGAGCAAGCTGTCAAGCACAAGTGAGGTAACCTCTGCTGAACCGAAAATGCAGGAGACAAGCATGGAGAGAGGCTTCCAGCCCCAGAAACTACTCTTGCCCCAACCTTCTCCCCTTCCAGCTGAGAAGCACCACGTGATAAAAAAATCCTATATGCCTTCTAATGTGGAGTGCTGTGAACTGATTACAAAGTCCTGCAGAAAATCTTGACTCTATTCGGCTTCGACTGCTTTCTCTAGATCCTCACTAGTGTTATCCTTCTCACCGTCTCAGGCTTTCCTGTAGCGAGGAGGCACAATCAGGCCTGTAAGCATCTGTCAGACAAAAGCAAAAACTTGAGGAAGGAAAAGGTGTTTCTGCCTTTGATGATGTAAATACATCTGGAAAGCATTTTTTTCTATTATTTCTTGAGGTCTCCTCAGGTGTGCTTCATTTTGTCTTCTCCTCCCTCACTTACCTAAGTATTGGCTTAGTGCAGGGAAGCAAAACGTTAAATTTCACCAAATTCTGGGAGTCGACCCCTATGAGCACACAGGAGCCAGACCTTTTTTTTTCCGCTAAATAAAAATGTCTGTGTTCTGCACGCTAAATCCTGCTCCCAGGGAAGTCAGTGGCAAAATTCCTAATGCCTTACTTCCCTGGGAGCAGGATTTGGCCCGGCAGGAATGGACAGTAGCTAAGCCTGCCACCTCCCATCCCTGGAGATCTTCCCAGGGCAGCAGTAATCAAAATAATTCATTTGCAGTTCTAAGCCTTTGACGCATGACTGCTGAGAAAGAAGATTTGCGAAAGCTGTGACAAACTTACACCTCAGCTTTCAGAAAAGGAGAAAAAAAATCTGTTACTGGAAAATTTGCCAATTTTTTTCCCTCTAGCCCGTAATGCACAGCAACTCATTTGACCATATAATTATTACTTAAAGAAAAGGAGTTGATAAAAGAAGTGTAATTTATGGCGATGGACATAGAAACAAATGAGAAATACAGAAGAAATACTAGAAGAAAAATACAAAAACAACATAGAAACATCACTGTGTACTGCTGTCAAAGCTAAATCAAAGTCATAAAGGAAAAATGAGATGCTCGTGTACACAGATTATGCTACCATCAGTTTTTGTTGGAGCAGGAAGAATCTTGGCAATCAAGATTATCTGATAATTACCTTTCTTAATGCATTAAATTCACTCAGCTTCACCTTCAGGCATTTAGCTGAAGAAAATAATGACATACATCCTCATGTTTAATGGTTAAACTCTATTTCCAAGAAAGCTATTACATGTGGTGGCAACTAGAAACCCACACAATAAAGCATCTTTGAAAGACGTACTGATAGAAAAGAATGGTGTTTTGAAACACAAATAGCAGTTGGTTGCATCAAAACATTTTAACTTGCAGGCTTTATTAAGACTAAGGAAAGTTTGATTGTCTTTGTTAATCACCTTCCCGCCCTCCTCTGTCAGGATCAGCTGCAGAACAAACCTTCCCCTGCCAGCATCTCAGGATGCATGAGACCTCATTAAACATCATTTTTAAATGAACATTTCCTTTAAGAGAGATTAATTTTTAAAGTACGCTACTGCTTGAAAACAGACCTGCAAAATTATACAGTTGCTGAAGAATACATTCACCTCCTAATTCACCAGTATTTAGATAAAAATAAGTCCAAGTGATGCTACTAACGAGGTTTTGAGAGTCTACTTGATAATTTACCAGCTCACAAAGGGACGTTGCCAAGTGGCCGACCCCTTTCCCATAGGACGTGCAAACTAGCTTTGGGCCAGTAGAGAGCCGAACATACGTCATCTTCCCAGTCACACCAGCTCTGGAAAGAATAAATTGAACCTGAATCTGCTTTTAATCCTCTTCTACAGACGAGGCCACGTCCCTCACAGGCAGCATCTCCAAGACAAAGTCCTGGCATCATGGCCTCGATCTCAGGGGAGTAGATGCTCAAACCAGCATGTTCCCCAACTGGTGGAGACCTCCTTCACAGCACACTCCTCTCCCAGATCCTACCCACTGCTATTTTCAAAGGCCTTATCCAGTTTCACCTTAAAATACTTTGCAGGTAGTTGTTGGGGTGTTCTGGGTGTCTGAATTAGTCATGCCAGGCAGGAACCAGCCCTTTTGTATGGCTTCCTACCATCATCACTGAGTTAGCACGGGAGGAGAAAAAAACCACTGCTATTTTGTAAACAGAGAACAAAACCCCGTTTTTACATAAAGTTTGGCTTGGCCTTATAGAAAATTTTGGACTGATCAATTTTTTTTTAATCAACAATTAATTTGTTACTGGAAAAATGGTCGTTTCTACTTGAGAGAAGGTGAGGTTTCTGTCTTTCGCATGCACAAAATCATGTGCTTCAAGGCGAATTTGAGAAGATGGCTCTTCCCACCTGGATGCCCATTATCTGATGGCAGGTTTCCTCTACAGAGCAAATTGGACCTCTCTGAGACGAAAAGGACCAATAAATTCAAGGTAATTCTCCTCAAAGGAATGGGCTGTGGACTCTGTTGTGTCTCCAGCCGACTCCATGGAGACTGAAACCTATCAGTCGCATCAATGCGAATAACTGCTTTAACAGTGCATCAAGAAATAGAATGTGTTAGAGGACTGGGGGAAAGAAATTCCGAGTTACTAGGACAGCTTCTTTTCTCCTGTGCTAATACAACTGTGCTCCCTCTTGCAGGACTGATGCCTGTCAGGGGCTTTAATTTAAGCCAACTCTTCAGCAGAAGCCTGGAGTACGGACGGAAATTCTGTAACTTTGCTGAAGTCTCACCGAAGTTGATGAGATTCAGGCACTATCTTCGGGCACGACAAATACTAAAACGTACACGGAATTGGATTTCACTTGTTATCAGTTTAAAGTGTTCTTGTTTGGTTTTTTTCAGCGTGGACTGCATAATTAGAAACACAGGTGCATTCACTGTGCTATATGTTGCTTCTCAATTTAAAAAGCCAATTAAAAACTACTGATAGAAAGTGAAACAATTACTTGCTGTTTAATTGGTTTTACTAAGAGTCATATTAAATTGATACATGTTTTTGGGGAATCCATTAATTCATTTTAATTACACAATACAAATATTTGTATGTTAAGCAAGCACCCATAAAAGGAATCTAGGAAGGGAATAACAGTATTATCAGTTATTAAACATCACTACAAGTCATTTGTGGAATGGACAGTCTGTCACTATTCTAATCGTATCAGTCACTAATGATTGGCCGTTATAAATAAGATTTTCCCTTCTATGATACTACCTTGAATATTTGTTGTACAGACTAACAATTAAAATACTTTATTTGTGACTCAGAGCATAATTCTACCCTACCAAAGTCAAGACTCCAATGTATTTTTCCATGGTCAACACCTACACAGTTACAACTCACCCGCAAAGTGGAGGTGAGTAGTCCTGACAAGCATGTGTCAGAAACATTCTGTGCTCCACTCAGAAAAGCAAAACTTGGCCCGAGAGACGCTGTTTATCAGCAATGCTGTGCAGCACTTGGGCTACGGAAATGCCCCAGCAGCTTTCCTTGAGCTCTTACGGGTGGTGCTGGCAACCAAAAGCCATTTTTATCAGACAGTTACTCGCAGTTTATGATCACATATTAGCTGCATACGTAGTGGCATTATCTCTCTCTTGTGCAGGATTCACAGAGAATGCCATTAAGTCGGTCCTCCAGCGCTCTCAGGTAAAACGGCCACATTTCAAGCCTGATTCTCGGCACGTTCCTTACTTAC
>Ga0181612_101089_pt1 | contig 10687 bp, 6 predicted proteins | sample HoacroProtozoa21_FD_119630 | JGI IMG/M metagenome (GOLD analysis project Ga0181612, IMG submission 119630) | Hoatzin crop microbial communities from Cojedes, Venezuel. Combined Assembly of Gp0051906, Gp0051904, Gp0051908
CTTCTTTACTTTGAGGGTGATGGAGCACTGGAACAGGCTGCCCAGGGATGTTGTGGATTCTCCCTCTCTCGAGATATTCAAGACCCGCCTGGACAAGGTCCTGTGCAGCCTGCTGTAGGTGACCCTGCTGTGGCCGATGGGTTGGACTAGATGACCCACAGAGGTCCCTTCCAACCCTGACCATTTTTTGATTCTATGAGTCTCCATCACCAAATAACTGTCTAGATTTTTTCAGCTCAAGACAGCTAATAAAGACAATTCCAATTTTAAACCTGACTGGCCAATGTTTTACCAAAGAAAAGCGCCCTGAAGGGAAGCTGGTCCAACCATCTTTTGATGGGTTATTCAGTACAGCTTATTTCTGCTGAACAAAGCCTTTGGGACTAACGAACATTGCAGTCAAAATTCCATCCAAATAAAAGTGGTTTGCAAGTTGTGTCCCTGAGCCCTGGCTCCAACTACCCAGGTGTCACCATGCCTCAGGGGCTGGGTTAGCACTCAAGCTAACAAGACACCAGGTTAGATAAAACAAGCAGCCTGAAATTTAACAGCAGCGTTATGAATGGGGACTTTCATGGCTAAGCCAACCCAGCCCTCTGCGTTTATTGGGGTTGGGGAGGAGACACTTCAAAAAAAAAAAAAAAAAAAGTCATCTTCTGATAGCAGCAACCAGGAAGAGCTCATGTGTTTGCAAACTGCTTCCAAGCCTTGCTAATTCCTGCTCAAATATGAAGCTTTGTAAGCTTATCTCTCCTTTCTCATCAGCTGCTTTCAAAAATGCCCTGCTGGCCTGACACAATGCAGCGATTTGCTTACGCAAGGCTTAAAGAACAGCCATTAAAAACCAGCAATAGTTTCAGAGAACCATCGGTTTTCAGGGGTGCACCTTAAATCCGGTGTTCTTCTCTGGACGTGTGCTACTCACAGCTCAAAAGAGGATGCAGAAGCTGGTGAGTCGAAAAAACGCAGAAAACAATTGAAATGTGAACAATGAAGATCCTATTGTTACTCATACAGGAATCGTTGCATGAAGTCACTCTGACCCAGGTTATCTTTAAATACATATTCAGTGGGTAGATGCTTTGGTTCTTTTGGGAACAATTTGAGATTTGGCAGCAGTGTTAATTAGCTAGTGGTTAACAGTGTGGAGTTTGTCATTCAAAACTTCAGCTGTGAGCTCCTTTCCTAGAGTATCACAGTGCCACCGAAAAGTAGATTATGGTCTATTTCTAAAATCTTTAAATAGGCAAGCCTTCATGTTTTCAACCTTACCTTACTTTGCGTTGCAAAGATAAGCTAAACGGTTTTAGTTTCTGTCAAATTGTGGAAATTTACTCCTCAGTATGGAGTAAATCACTGTTTGCTAGATTTTATTGCTTCTGTAACATCTCATAGATCAGAAACAAAAGACAGATGTGAGCCCCAATCTACATTCAAGATTAGAAAAATCTGTCTTGTTCATTTTTTTTTTTTCATAGATAGCATCGCAGTAATAACAGCACATCATCCCCAAGGAAGCCCCAGGGAAGTAACAGATGAGAGTCCCACCAACTCCTTTGTGGCTCTGCCTTACCAGTTTTGAGTCTAAACGGTATTTAATCAACAAGCCTCCACCTCCTACATGCACGCCTGCAAATTCGCCTTGAAGAGCAAACAGGCGAAGAAAGGCAGGCAAAAAACCCCGCAGCACTACGTAGTGAAAAACCAAAGTCCTGAGCGAGCCAGAGAGGAAAATCCTGGCTGTCATTGCCAAGCAGCATCAAAATCTCTTATGGAGACATGCCCTCTCCTGGCCTCGCCGGGAAGGCGCTGAGGGCCTGGGGCTCTGGGGTTACCCCGCTGGAGCCCCAGCCACCAAAGCAACAACACGAGCATCAGCCTGGCAATTGCGTACGAACAAGTCGTTCGGGTCACAACTGAAATAGAGAGGGGCTGCCCGAGGTTCAGCTCCCAGGCGGCCATTTAAGCTCTGGTTTTTCACAAGCACTGGAGCACCTGAGCCCAAAGCCAGCTTCGGCCCCCTGAGATTGTGCTTGGACAGCCATCAGCAGCTTGGAAGTCACCCCTTCTACCTGGATGCTTGGAGATGGTTATCTGAACCCAGCTTTCATCCCTGTTTTTTTTGCTGTTACTGCTGCTCGTGGTTGTTTGTGGTTTTAAATTGGAGTGAAAGCTTTACCAGCCTGGGGCCCAGGGGAGGCTGCCCTTGCAGGAGGCCCACGCCTCTCAGGGGCTGCCCAGAACCACGCAGCTACAGCCCCTGCAACCCTTTACTTGAGTGCATCGTGCATAGGAGGTGTCTTACCCGTTCTGTTAAAAATCATACACTTCACTTCCAAGCTCATTTTTGCCTAGCTGGGAGCCCAAACCGCTGCCCCCTCCTGTGCTGTGCTGCTAGACCTGACATTAACAGATCTCTGCTACTCAGGGATAAGCTGGCAGACAACGCTTAAACTGCTGCTCCCTGAATAAACTGAACAGTTGGAATGGTTAAAAACCTTTACTGAAATAAGGCATATTTTGCTAGCCTGAAGACATTCTCCTTCCCCTTTCAATACCACCCCCCCCCCCCAAACCACGGACACCCAGCAGGAACGGGGTTTTCCAGGAACAGCTCTCCCTACGCACAGCAACAGGCTCCCTGTCCTTGCCTCCACTCAAGTTAGGGCCCACTATATAATCCTGAAACACCACGAGAAACACATCTGTGCCCAATCCTCTCACACAAAATTCTTACCAAAGAAGAAAACTGTACAGAAAATAATTCTGAGATGTTTAAAGTGAAGTAGCTCTACTAACAGAGTGCATTCATGTGACATACAGTAACATAACGTCATTTTGACAGTCTGGCACAGCTAAAGAGAAGTCAGAAAAGCCAAATGCATTTCAGGTTTTTAATTCCAAATAGTTTGACCCTTCTATGTGCTGTGCAGAGAGATTTGGGACGAGTTTTCTCTCGGTTTACAAAAGCTTGAAAACAAATCTTCTCTGTTGTCCTCGTATAAGCACTAGCCCTTAGGGGTTAGGGGGGAAACGTAGCTTTCACACCAGCAGAGAGCAAAAACAAGGGGATCTTTCCTGATTTACGTCCCCAGCGCTTTTGTGCTAGCAGCAAACACAAAGCCTTGTACTATAAGATTACATAGGTTTGGTCTCCTGGGTGACTTGGCTGAGCTTGGAGTTCTCGTTAATTTAAAAGAAAACACTATTGTGCTTCTGGCCACACAGCAGGAAGCCACAGGACACAGATGGAAAGAACTGCAGGGTGGTGCCATGCTACCTGGCCCTGCAGAAACAAGCCTTCCTCTGTCATAGCCCCACAGCACAGTCAGTAGTGCGGCCATTGCTGTACTCTTGTGGCAATAATTGGCTTCAGAGTTTGAAAAACATAGCTAGGGCCTGTCTGGTCTCAAACAGCTTCAGCTTGGTTGTAGCTGTATCAGCCCATTGCCAATAGTCACGTTGACTACAGTCAAACTTGCTTTAGCTATAATGGCAGAGCTACCTAGCAGTTTGTTTTCAGCTTCAGATTTGTTTTGTGTAACCCCAATTACTAACCCAAAGCATTATACCATATAAGTTCATAGATTTTGCTAGCCAGTTAACATACTACTGAATTCATAGACCAATCAGAATGATGTGCTTGCAGTCAGCTGCTTGGAAATGCACACACATAGTATCAAGCTGGACCAGGAAACCCTCTGCTACCAACATCAGTACGTCACCTGGTGAAGAACCTGGACACTGGACACCATCCCACCCGAGGAAAAAAGACCCTCCACTGCAGGCCACAGGCACGTAGGCAAATATCACAACAGAGAAAAGGGAGATAGGGTAGAACATCTGTAACAGTTTTATTTGTATTATTAATGGGAATTAGCAATAATTGGAAAATTTGGACAGTAAGTGTTGATATCATTGTAACTAGATTAATAATAGCTGCTTGCTACTATGTTGACTAGATTGCTAGAGCAATTAATTACACTAACAAAACACAGCAATTCTTTGCTCCATATAAAAGGAGTCAAGTGTTTATTCCAAGTGTAACATGATCAGTTTTTACTCGGTATCCATATTATCTACAAGAAAAATCTACTAGAACTTAGCTCCTTTTGCTATGTCATCTTATTTTTTTTCACTGAGAATTTTCATTGACTACTTGTCATTAACTTTCTCTTTTCAATTATGGAAAATTTTCTGCAATCTTTTCCTGCCCTGAAGACCTGTGAGAAGGACTTCCAAAGGATCTGCTGCCTTGTTCACATAGACTTAACATGCATCTGCACTACAATGCTTGCTCTGGTGTTCATCCCCCCCCTTCCCCCCATATAACTTTTATTCTCACAAGATGTGTTTATTTGGTTCCAGAAACAACCTGCCATGTCAGTTTACTCTCCAGTAGCTGTATCTGTCAGTTTGTCTGTGCACACAAGGCCTAAAGGGATTTGATGTTCAGATCTCCCTGGAACTAAACTGATTCAGGTACTTTGCTCCTTTTGGAATCACACATCTATTTTCTTCATGCTTAGTCCCACAGTATCATGCTTTCCTGTCAGGATATTACATGCCAGTTTTCTCTTCTTCACCTTCTGTTCCTTCTGCTCCGGTACATTTTCTCCAGTTCAGGCTCTTCTTCAGCTTTTCTTGATCCTATCAGCTGAAAAGGAAAGAGGCATTGATGGAGGCAGTTTTCCAGCTAGTGGATTCTCAAAGCCCAAGTGTGGATAAACCACAGGGCACCATTGGACACCAGGGGTTCCTGCTAAATGGTTCATTTCACTTTACACATCTAACTCAGGTCTAAGTGAGGAGGCCACCTTTAGTCAGGTAAGCAGCCTCTTTCCCTGTCTGTAGAGGACACAGGGACCCTAACCTCCCGATCCAGAAACCTCAGCCAAGCGGTGTTCTCTTTTCTCATGAGCATTCACAGTACAGCCATAAGAGTGTCTCCACCTTCATCTCAGTCCCCTCGGCCCCCGATTCCCTTCTCCCTCCAGGTGAAACCTGTTCCACCTTGAACAGCAATTTTGTTTTGTGCTTGCACTTCTTTCTTTGTGTCTTTTCAGCCATTGCTTGCTTGGTCTCTTCCCAGGAAACCCTACCTGTATCCACAGTGCTTTAAGCTTAACAGCAGCAGTCACCATTTTCAGCCCACCGCTAGTGCTATCTGCTGGACTTCTGCTCTACTGCGCCTTGCCATGTAGTGCACACGTAACTGTTCCTCACACTTTTTCCAAGCCTTTTTTAGAGCAGAAATCACACCCAGACAAGAACATTAATTTTTGTTCCTTTCCTGCTTGTTACCTCTACTCTTTTTATTACAAAAACAAAAGTTGAGCAACAGCCAGAAGAGTTCCGAGACCCTCACCTTTTAGACCTCTTCTGAAACCAAGAGCCATAATTATCATTTGGTTTAGCCAGGAGCACACTAAAACTTTGCTACTGTATTTGGTTAGGGAACAACTACAGCTTTCCTTAACATTTAAAAATTGTTCAAGCATACTATAATACACATTTATACATACAAACAGAAACATTCTCTATTACCTTTAGCCCTGTTAACTACAAGATATTAGCTCCTAAGGGGACTGCACAGTAAAAGAAAATGTTATTTTAGTTTCTTGGAACAACATACATACACAAACATACACATTTTCCCCATGCAGATATAAACATCTCTACATCCATATGAAATCTATTCTAAGTTCAGAATGTTCATTGCACACCTCAGCAAAGCAGCAGCTGGCAACCCCTGAGAGTGTGGAAAAGCTATTTTAAGAGAGTCTGTTCTGTTAATGTACTTGAGCTCCCACCTACAATATGCTAAGAGACACTGTTCTAAATATACACTGATGCCAAATGCAGGTATTCAATAAAGAGGAGATATAGAAGAGCGTAACTCTAAACTAAGGAGAAAAATGGTTACTTAACATGCACTTTTAAAAAGTGTTACCTCTGTATGTTCCAGAGCAGGAACACATACTCTAATCCAGATTCTTTGTAGTCATTTCTGCCTGCGAGTTCAGGAACATACTAGGGTCATGATTTTTGGGTTCCTTCTTCAGCAAGTATTTTTCCCATAATAGCTAGAAAAGAGGGATAGTTAAGGAATTCATACGCTGAACGCTTTACTGTCACTACGCATAGTAGCAATAAATACAACACAAGAGATAGGTGCTAGGTTTCTACCTAAACAAGTCTCAGAGGAGACTCCGCTGGTGAATCTATTTGGGGAACTCCCTCTGAAAAAGTTACCTGCCCTCCATGTTTAATGGAGGAACATGTTTAAAGCTACAGGTGCTGCTCTGGGCCAGCAAACCTGGTTCTTTCCATCAAGGGTAGATCTAAAATGGTTATTTCATAATACAATTGAACAAATACAATAAATCACTTAAAATATCTCCAAGTTAATAAACATTAGGTTATTCTATTCAATCTCCCACTGCTAACACACCAATAACTTGGATAAAGTGCTTCTTTGCCACCTTCGCATTTCGCTGCTACTTTGTTGGAATATAGATGTAAAAGATAATGCTGTCTTGTCTCAATCTTTGGTTAAAAAAATTGAACACATGTTCATCTCTACAAAAAAATCTACAGAAATCGTTATGGACTTGTGAACCTGCTCCCACAGTTGTCCTTAATAGAAAAGGAAATCCACATGTTAAAAACCCACATATATATATGTTTACGGAAAAAACACTATGTCTGAAAAGCCAGGCCTATCAAGCCATCAACTGTTAACATTCTCAACAAAAACATACTTCGGATATAATGAAAAAGATCAACCAACCTTCAATTCAAGGGCAGAGTTCATGGTTCTCTTCAGACATCTAGGATGAAGTCTATGTTGCTTACCAGCATTCAAAAACTTGTTAGAGAATAAACTACCTCAGAAATTACACTGGAGTAATTTGATTGGAAAGATTAGTGCTTATAACAATTCCTTTGGCAGGTACACAAGTAACAGAATATTTTACTTACTTGAACATGAAATAATAAAAGACCCATCACTACAGGCTAAGCTTGAGTACTACTTCAAAACAAAGCAGTAAGTAGAGAAAAGATGGGGGAGAAGCTTTTATATGAGAAGTGCATACCAATGGGGGAGAACAGTGGGAAATGCATTCTAGGTTTTTGAAGAAAACTTAAAAACTCACAGTAGTAAAAATCAAGTAGCATTGGGTAGCAGAAAAAAACTTTTCAAAATTATTCTTTGACTCCAACTGCTTGCTTTTGTTTTATTAAAAAAAATTACTCAGAACACTCAACCTATATAAGAAACCCTGACAATCAGTTAAATACACAGATCAAAGACAAATAACATGAAATATCTGCATTAAAACAAAATACTCACAAGTGTTCTTAATTAGCATTTTGAATTCATTGCTCAAACATACACCAAGCTTTGTTGAAAGGTATACTGCTACCAGCCTTGTTTGTTTTCCTCCCCTTGAAGCTGTAAAACACTTTATCTAATGCTTTTAAAGCCGCCTTTTACACTACATTTCAGGCTTAAGCTTCCAAAAAAACCCCACAACCAAACCATACCATACAGTTATTGTGCCATTCCTGTCTCTTGAGCACAGGTCAAGCAAAGGCTGTGGAGACAAAAAAATTACATATGTTGTTCCTTCAGACATCACAGGGATTTTTTTTTTATTGGTTTAGGAACGAGATGTGCACCCAGTTCAGTAGATACTGAATAGCAGGGAAGTCAGGAGCTAGATGCTTTGCTTTCAGAGATAAAAATTTAAATATTTACATACAAACCAAAAGTCTACAGAAAGTTGATTAAAAAATTCTATTTCTTTCTGGAGTATTCTTTCAACAGAAAAGGGAGGAGCTGCTTGTCTATCGTGAAGACTCATCATCAGCATTGCCCTACCGCAGCATGAGCCACCAACACCTTTCAGTTCTTTGCACAGTTTTTGCAATGTTCCCACAGATTCCAGAGGATTACATGGACAGGTTTTACATAGATCATTCTCCTGCATGTAATTTCTTTCAGACTTTATTGTGAAGAGAAGCCATACTTGATTCAACAGCAGTCAGTCTTGTTTCCAGAGCTTTTAACACAGTGTCTGCCTGTAAACACGGAAAGATACTCTGTTATGAACGGAACTTGACAAGACAAAGAGCAAGGGTAAATGTCAGTAAACGCTCAAATTTGATCTTGCATCACCAATCCTACTTGATTCTATCCCTGCTACTTCCATAGTTTGAAAGCTCACTCAACTCTAACATTAAGTCCCCACACTTTCTTGAATCTGTGATTGCCTCCAACCTTGGTAAGCATCAGATCCACACATTCAGCTTTTGCTAGACAACCATCAGCTTTCAGAGCCAACTTCACTACATTATTTGCTCCCAATTCTCCCTAACTGCAGTCAGAAGTTCTCAGTAGAGCAAAATGTCAACTCTGTTTATTATGCAATATTTCAATACAAAGTTACAGCAAAACCATTAGGGTCAGTTTACATGAGAAGACAGAAGAGACAACTAAAACAAAGTTAAGTGAAAATCTGGAGAAGTGAATCAGAACTAATTAGAAACAAAAATCTCTAATTACTGGCAGACATAAATAGGAATCTAACTCTACACTTGACAAACAGAAAATGCTAACTACCACTAAAATTGAAGGAAAAGTTACTGGAAACCTTGCACAACACAAGATATTAACACCATGAAGTACTACAGCATATGTTAAAACCCACAGAATTGGTCTGAATGAAGTTGTTTCGCAGAAACTATTTAAGAATATTAAGATTACATAGAGGTGATATAAACAAATAATGATATAGGGTTAAATCTTACCCTTTGTAGCACCTCTTCCAAGACAGCTCGACTTTCAAGAGTTAAAGGTTCCTCATCAGTAAGAGCTTGCTTTTCTGAGGATCCTAGAATGTAACTGATACATTAAAGTTTAGATCATGCAATTGTCACATTGAAGGCAAAAAAACAAATGTAGTATTCATTGTACTCAATGATTAAGATATTACGATTAATACACTAGAAAAACGGAAGCACAATTCCAATGACAACTAAAAGACAACGCATATTTGGTAATCTTGTAAACAAACTGTATGGTGGAATGAAAACAGTTCTAAGCACAGAACTACCATGATACCACCACTTTATGAAAGTTAGAACTCCAGCAAGAGACAGTCATGAACTCTGGTGCTACAGCATACGGTGAAAGGTCACGCAGACACTGAGAACAGAGTAGCACTAGCTGGGAGAGCCATCTATCACCACTACTGCCCAAGAAAATCGCATTTGTGGCCATGTTTCAGAAAATCTTACTGCCATGGAAAAAGCAAAGTACCATAGCTGTGGAAAAAGAAAAAAAAACACAACTGTCCAGAGCAGGAAGGTGAACATCCCCATAGATACAGCAGAATAAACTGGAACTTAACAAAAAGCAGAAATGTTAAAACTAGCCTAGACAAAAGTAAACGTAACCTATCACTGTTTACTAGAGTGACACTGGGATAAAAGCACTCTGGTGTGGAGACAATTTAGGATGCAGTTATCGAAGAATATTCTGAGACCACTTTCAAGTGCTACAAACCAATTAAAGCCAATACAAGAGCATACCTTCATTTTCTAGACAGTTTTTGATTGTAAGACAGTTCAGCGAGAACCTCAAGCACATATTCAAGGTTTAAGATTCGCATCTGCCTACCTCAGCAAGGAAAAAGCAGACTTGACCAGTACAGGTCAGACCTCACACTAAGTTCTGCTTGAACCCCTCTCCTCATGTTCTCTGCTGATGTTTACCTCTAACAGTCTTACAGTCAAGCCTATTTGGTACTACCTACAACTGCAGGCTCATTTCACATTGTCTAGAGCAGAGCACACATGCAGTCTCTTGTGATCGAATGAGAAGGAACCCTTCTGCATCATGTACCTAGTGTTGTTTTCCTGGATGGCACGCAATTTCTTATACAAAAGGGGGCCCTGGTATTTTCTTTTTTCTAGGGTTTGCCTAACATCACGCAGATGACCTTTCTCACACTCAAGCGCTGCGATGCCAGCAGGGGGAATACAGAAAACCACTCTGGGGCAAAGCGGCAGACGCAGCTGCCTCTAGAGACGCCAGAAACACGAACAGGAGCACCCCCCAACAAGACGCCCGGCGGGCAAACCTCAGCGGGGAGGCTTTACCAGTCCCGGTTCTGCCTTTACCTTTCGATTGAGTCGACACTGAAACAGAACAAATCCCTCTTGTAGTCCAGGTGCTTCGGGGTGCACCTGTAGATGTCACCGAGCGTCATGGAGCAGCCAGAGCAGAACAGAGTTTCTATCATGCTGTAAGTACGATACGCAACGCTTGTTTAGGACAAGAAAAAAAAAAACCCCCCTCCCCACCCCCACTCTAAAAAAAAAAAAAAAAAAATCCATCCGTTGTGATTTCTTTAGAGCATTCGCTCCTCCCGCCCGCCGTCCCCGACGGGCCTCCCCTCAGTGCCTGTCCCGGGGCCTCTCGGCTCCCTCAGGAGAGGGAGGGCGGGCAGGGCTCCGGCGGCGACCCCCCGCCCCTCCCCGGGGCGGCAGCGGGGCTCCGGGCCCGGGCCTCACCATCCACACTCGCCGGGCCGCTTGGAGAGCTTCCGCTCCTCGTCCACCGCGACGCTGGCGGCCGCACCTGCGCGGGGGGGGACAGGGAGGAGGGGGGCTGTGA
>Ga0181612_126937_pt1 | contig 10687 bp, 6 predicted proteins | sample HoacroProtozoa21_FD_119630 | JGI IMG/M metagenome (GOLD analysis project Ga0181612, IMG submission 119630) | Hoatzin crop microbial communities from Cojedes, Venezuel. Combined Assembly of Gp0051906, Gp0051904, Gp0051908
CCCATCCCTGGAGGTGTTCAAACACCATGTGGATGTGCCACTTGGGGACATGGTTTAGTGGTGGAATTGGCAGTGTTGGGCGGATGATTGGACTTGATGATCTTAGAGGTCTTTTCCTACCTGTGATTCTGTGATTCTATGATTCTCTTGACTGCAGACTTCAATAAACATTCCCATCTAGGAAAGCTTGTGATCATCAGGGACAGGGTCATATTTATAAATGTGTATAACAGGCTCTATTTATGTCTTCGTAGTTCTGCTACTGACTGCTTAATTGGATGAATCATGACAGTGGTTCTTAAGACGTGATGTTGTCTTGCCTTTATGTACATGAGAATAAAAAAAATAAAGCAATTATTCTGATCTGTTAGTGTTACTGTTGGGGATTTTCAGGATGATAGCTGTCCATGTCTTGGTTTAAAGTTTCTTCACATTACTGTCTGTCCACCAAAGTCTTCCAGTAGCTCATACGATCCTGTGTAACAGAGCAGAAATATCTCTGGAAAACAGGCGAGAGCCATGAGTGCGCCGCTGCCATTTCAGAGAGGAGAACTTGGCTCAGGAGGCTGGGGTTCCTACGCTGTGGAGGTGAGTGGAAACCGCTCTGAACGGCAAGAATCCCTCCTCGCATCCCACACTTTCGTTCTCCCACCCATCTCAATGCAAAACACCTTCCTTAAAAAGATTTTTTGGGGGGTAAATTTAGATCGATTGTGGTTCCCTTCACTGCCTGCTGTCACACAAGTCTTGAGCTGTCAGTAACTGCAGGTATTAAAAGGGAACATTGCAAAAGCCACACTCGTGACTCTGAAGACTAGCTGTAACTTTTTTTAGCTTACTGCTATTAAAAGCCTGGAGAAGTTCTTCCAGCCTACAGTTTGTATCCTTGGGTATGGTCTTGATATTTGTCCCTCCTCCTCCTGTGGTGGGAGAGCCAGCCTGACAACAGCACGGTGAGCAGCTGCCTGCCCTCATTAATCCATTAGGCAGGAAGGCTAATGAGCCTGTGTGAGCATTAGCCTGTGCTTTGTTCAGAACAAAACCCTGAATATTTTCTAACATTTTGGAGAACACACAAAAAACAGGCCAGAAAAAACAGCTAAGGAGCCTCAACTGTGAATATTCTGTGTATTGGAAAGAGAAACAGTACAGTGTTTTTTCTCTTCAGGAGACCATGAAGTTACTTTTGTTGTGATCAGTAATGAACTCATCGGACAAGATAATTACACAGCTCAAAGTCATGTTACATGCCCTGTAGGAAAAAAGAAACCCATCACATATGAGTGCAAAATGCTCAGGGAGCACAAGTTTAAATTTGAGCTTCTGCAAAATCCAGCAGTGTGAGGTAAAAATCTCTCTCTCCTCATTTTTTAACAACTTCCAGCCCCTGCAGAATCGGTGCTTGCAGAAGGTCTGCTGTAGCGCTGCAAAAACTGGTAAATTCTTGGAGGTTGAGACAGGCCCGTGCTTTATACTGCCGTAGAGCTCGGCTTTAGAACACGAGGCACTGCACAAAGGCACGTAAGCATTGCCGAGTTGGGGAACGGGGAGTTGTTCATGGATTTCACTGCCTGGGAAGTCGCAGGTTCGGCTGCTACTGCTGTGGAGGGGAAAAAACAAGCATTCCCCACCTGTAATTTGCTTTATTGTGTTGGCTTGTGCTGAAGGCAGAATGGAATGAGATCTGATGAATTTCAAGGTAGAACTGCTTCAGATACGAAGGATTTTATATGCTTCTTACCTTTGCTGTCATACAAACATGAGATGATGGCTTGCTTCTGAGGAATTTGTTTATGCAGTCGTGCGTGTTCCTCTCCTTCTCTGTATTTCATAAGAATTGCTGCACTGGATTTCTGCTCAACTGAGCGTCTCTCAACATGGTATCATGAAGTACAGTGGCTAATTGCATTAATTTAGATAGTCTTCCTAACCGTGGGGTTTATCAAAAACACAAGTGTATACTTCTCTCTGCCCAATACTTCTGTTTGATACTTTTTATATTTAAAAATAATAATAATAATGAAGTTCTTAGATGTAAAACCCTTGAGAACTGTTTTAATGCTGCACAAATGGACCTTTGCAAGGAAAAGTACATCCCTAATCCTACAGCCCAGTTGAATTTCGTCCTGGATGTCTACAATTTAGCTTTCCTTCTCTCCTGGTAATTTGCTTTCTACTGATTTACCTGAGCAGCTGACAGTTAAATAACTCAAATCTAGTGTTCTCAGGGGACGGAGGGAGGGTTTTGAGTTTGGTTGCAGTGTGGAGTGATAAATACTGAGAGAACTCCTTTATGCAGTGAAGTCACTCAAGCAATAGCAACGTTCCAAATATATATATGTATATATAAAGCAACATTCAGTTGTGCCATATTGCCATGTGAAAAGATAGATGGAGAGGAAAGGTGCAGCAATACTTCTCTCCATTTCTCTGTTCCAGGGATAGACTCTGAAGGTTGTCGTGGCTTTTTTTCTTTTTTCTTTTTTTTTTTTCTTTTTTGACACCAAGCATTTTTAGAAACACATTCACCAATAACCTTGTATTTCACCTTTTTGCTGTTCCTCAGTATACTGAGAACCGCAGCATCCAGGGTACTGGGTGGGGAGACAGATGCACGAAGCTGTACCAACTGCTGCTTCACCCTTCAGATGCGTACATGGGCGAGAAATGGGAAGGCTGCCCAGAAGGAGCCAGAGAAAGACTCCTTGGGAGGCTGCCCTCTGCCCGAAACGTCTTGCTGCGACTACACTGATGTGCTTTACAGTGGAGGCAGAGCCCCCCGTAATGGACAGAATCACAGAACTGGTAACGTTGGTGAAGCCCTCTAAGGTCACCAAGTCTAACCGTCACCCCAACACCCCCACGCCTGCTAAACCATGTCCCCAAGTGCCGCATCCACACGGTTTTTGAACCCCTCCAGGGATGGGGACTCCCCCACTGCCCTGGGGGAGCCTGGTCCGATGCCTCTATTGGTTAAATACCATACCTGTAGTTTTCTGTGCATTTTTGGCTTAAAGCAGAAAGCTGACTGTTGGGCAGGATCGTAAGACTGCCCAGCTGTCACTGAGCTGCTACTTTTTCCGTATTTTACATTAACAATAGTAATACGCACCAAACTGATACAACTTCCCTGTTTCAGAACTATCTTGTTGAGGTGCACATCAGCTACCTGTCTGGAAGACTTGATGACACGTGGAACAGCGTATCTCACAGCAGGAAATTAGCAATTCTATTCAGAATTAACTATTTCGCACATATGAAAGCAGAGACATAACTGAAGCTTACAGATTTGAAAATTTTGCTCACATGCCCTGCAAGATTTCAGTTTGCATTAAATTCAGTGTATAGGACTGAGGTCAGTCCTGCAGGATGCCACACACCCCAGATCCGTGTTAAACTCAGTAAGGTGCAACGGTGACCAGCGTCCTGTGGCATCATGCTTCGAGTACTTTCCTGAGCTGGGGCCACGGTGAACATTTTATGTTTCCAAATCCCATTACTTAAGTACACGCCAACCTCCATCACAATTTTAATAACTGTCGGTTAATGAGAGGAATACTATTATTGTAAATAAAAAGCTGACTCAGCTCGCTAACTTCTCTAGTCATCAAAAAAGAATCAAACACCACAAAATTGTGATAATGATCCTTGGGTGATACCCAGTGACATCACCAGAAACCAGTACCTCCTGCACCCTGACAGAAACAAAACCATATTACTGACACGAGAAATGATAATTATCTAAAGCTCTATTATTGATCGTCAAGACGCTGTCACCACATCAAAGCTGGAATTTGGACTTCTTCTTCAAGGTCCTCAGATCTTGGTAAGGGTTCCAGTTAAAATCTGCTTTGGTCACCACCAATGGCATATATTGTTATATATGTTGTCTTCCAAGAATAACCTGTGTGATTTCCCCATGATGAACAAATACAGACACGGCAAACACGAGGCAAAAAGTCCTTGACGCTGTGACATGCCAGCTCCCCTTCAATATTTGTGTGCATGTAGACATGCAAACAGTGCACTTGAGCAGAGCGACTTTTTTCTGTAGTATCTACAGTCAGATAGCAGATGTAAGATGCTTATTTAAAACCATGCTGAGGAACACGCTTCTAACTCTGGGAAAAAAGTACTGAGCTTTGCTCATCTGTGGGGAAAAAAAAAGTTTTACGGGTTCTATACTTTTTTATTTATTTTGCATTTCTGAAGTCACGGCAGTCTGTATTATCTTTGTAACTGAATCACGGGGTTATCAAAATCACGTCCTCTGTTACGACCAGTTCTGCATATGACCACAGAATTCAGAAAACGAAGGCGAAAAACAGCGATGTTTTTTGACATTTTCAAGAGATTACCTCCTAAGTCTATGCAGCACTGCTTAAAGTTTTGGCCCCACAACACCCACCAAAGTGAGGGCAAGCTTTGCAGCTAAAGCCCTGGCAACTCACCCCATTTACGGGTTATATTCTCAGCTTGGCGTGTGGGAACCTGTGCTAAGGGCTCTGTGGCCAGGCTACCCTGACGCTCCAGGATGCAGGGCTGTGTTATTCCCATCACTTCCCCGGGGAGCTTACTTGTGTTTAAACCCAGGTTGCAATTGCCTTCCTGGGGTGAGCTGGTTTCCCGCTCTGGCCTCTTTATTCTGAATAAGAAGAAGCCAAAGCGATGTTAAAGTGCTTAATGCCTCCCACCCAGCCACAGAAAAATCCCCTGGCACAGAAACTTGAGCAGCATCATCTCCTGGACCATCTCGTATGGAAGCTGAGCAACGAGCGTGAAATACAGGGGTATGGAGAAGCCAAGGGACACAGCCATAAATCAGGTTCCCCGGGGCCGTTTGAGTTATGTCTGGTCCTGGGAAGCTTTGCTGGGGTGTGAGACCCCCAACCTGCAGACCCCCAGCTCCCATGCTCAGCCCCTGCCTTCCTTACGAACATTTCTCAGCAAAACAGATGACTCTCCCAGCGCAGCTATTTGGGTCACTTGCTCTGAGACACAGCGCAGTCATCTTAAAAAAATGTTTGCTGTGCTTTGGAATCACAGTGCTAAAAAAAAAACAAATTAAAAAAAACCCGTTACTTTCGCTTCACAGAGGGAGATTATGAAAATAACTGTAGCTGTTTCACCACCATAGGGATGATGAACCTGCGCCGGGTGCCAGGGTCAGCACACAACTCTGTTTTCGATGGCAAACGTCTCTACCACCTCGCAGGGCTGCCTCCGTCCCGCTGGCGTCACCACCCCAAGGGGACTGGGGCAGTGGGTGGCAAAAACAGCTCACGCGTGGGGAAAAAACCACGCTGGCATCGTTTACGGGAAAAAAAGATCTTTGTTTCTGTGTCTGTAGGGTCCTGCTACAAGTCGCATCACGTCAAGTCACCGCTGGTTTCCACACCCTGCTGCAAGACCTTCACTGCACTCACTGGTCTTCCTCGTCGCTCCCGCCTCGTTCACGGAGGCGGCTTGTAACTACCAAGAATATTTCATTCTCTTTTGTTCTGGCTCTTTCAAACTTCTCCTACGATCCCATATTTTTTTTTTTTCCTCAATACAACTCCTACAGTTTATAAAAATTGGTCTTCTTTTATACAGATTTTGGAAAAACCATGCAGCACAGTTGGATTTCTTGGTTGGGTCAGTTTGCTTTCTTTTGGAAATGTCCCAAAGCTCAAACTTTTACATTTCTCTCCGTCTTGAGTTGAAAAGGGTTAGAAAATCTGCAAAAAAAAGTGGTGGTGGGGAACAGCACACTGTTATTTTTACTTCCTTTTCAGACATTTAAATGTCAAGAAAAGATGAAAGTTAAAACACCAGGCACAGAAGAGGTCTCGTGTCCCTTTCCCACTACCCTTGCCTGCACACAATTAGTCTCTGCTTCTGACGGGGAAGAAAGGGAAAAATTTTCTTTTTTTTTAAGTTGCTTTAACTTTAGAAAGTTTCAAGCTATGAGGAACAGTGATTTTTGCCGAGGAAGATTTTCTCTTCCCTTACTCCTTTGTTTTCAGGAAACATTCCTCATCTTTCCACTGGGTCTTTAACAACGACGGAACAGAGACACACATCAGCACTCCTGGGGTGAAGAACTGGAAAACAAGGAAAGCTTTATTCCGCAACTTCGTTTCGGTATCGGCCCAAAAAAAGACGATGAAAAATGTGAAAAAGACCCGAAAAGTGAAACCCACTCCAGCGAAAGGACGATAAGCAGGAGGACGGTCCAGCCCGATGCTACACGGTGCTGCGGGGTCGCGGGGACGGGCGCTTCCGCCACCCACAGCGCACGCATCGCTCTCTCCTAAACGAGCGGCCCGAGCAATTTGGAGGACGCTAATTATCCAGAAACTACGTGACTTGAAGAGTAACTACAGAGGTACCTCGCCGACGACGAGACTCCCGTTAACAAGTCTACCCAGAAATTTTAGACTTCATTAGTAGCTATTCCCAAAAGGTGCCGGTCTGTCGAGACTCCGGCGGGACGCGGCAACCTGCGCGTTGTCAGACATCTGTAGTTAAAATGAGGCACCAATTACTGGTCCTGCCTCTATCAGGTTTCTGCTGGGCTTGGCACGTGGCGTATTTCCTTATATTTCGACCCAAGCAGAGCCGTGCAACTTAGTCCACTTTGTCTCTTGTCGGGTATAAGCAAAGCAACAAATTTTGGGGGAAGAAAAAAATCAGAAAATGTCCACAGATGACTTTGTAGTAATAAAATAATAAACATAATAATTAATAACATAATCAAAATAAATAATAATAAAATATAAACATGATCTCTCTTGCCCATAGTATCACAGGCACTGAGTTATCATCGCTGTGTTAGTATACACTTGCTAAATATTTATACAGCTCAGGTGAAAACATATTTCACTCCACAGCTTGCATACTGCAGTCCCCACTTTTAGCAGAAACACTTGAGCTACTGGTCCCCAGCGCAGAGTGGAACAGAGGCCCAGAGCATTTCTAAAGCAGGAACCAAAAGGCAGCTCGCTGCTCAGGTGTTTCATTTAACTCTGAATAAAAATTAGTATTCTAGCCAGCCACGCTTTGCCCTACCTGTGGTAAAATCATCCAGTCCCTGGCTGGGAAAAAAGAGTGCATTTTGCAACTGAGAACTGATTTATTTCACCAAGTATCACGGAGGCACGGTTCCCAGGTGCACGGAGAATCTGCTCTTAAAAAACAGAAGAATTATGCTAGGTAAGCACAATCATACTACATGTGGAGTAAATGGACGAATAAGGAGTTTGGGGACCAGGGAGGACAGTAGCAAGTCCAGTACATCTGTGCAGGTTCAGGGCAGTTACTGTTTTTAGTATTTTTTAACCCCACGGGCAGAATAAACAGAAAAAAAAAAAATCACTCTTCATTTGAACTGGGACTGTACTGAATACACTTGTTTATATAAATATTTTACTGTAATTTTATTCATTTTAGTAGCCACAGAGCCATTAAACTTACTTCAGACAATGACTTCAACCCTTTCACATTAGTATGAACATGAACTCAGCATATTAAACTTGAAAATCAGCTGCTGTGCATATTGCAGAGACGGTTTAATACATCCATCCGTATATCTATGTAGATGCTTATGAATATCCTGCTGCTTTGAAAATGACCCGCTATGTTATTTCACCACAATTTGCATTGTTATAATAGGTTATTGACTGATTTTGGGTTTAAGGGACTAAGGTAGTGTTCAGTAATGACTCCGCGCTACAAGTTTATTGCAAGTGCCCAAGGTTCATTCACCCCAAGCAATTCAGTCAATAACCAATTTTTATACTTCTATCTCCTTCAAAATTCCAAACCAATAATCCCTGGCTTTTTTTTTAATTATTTCAGTATCAGACTAACATTTCCCATGGAAATCAATATGGGTGAGATCCATTAGCCAAAAATCTGCAGCACTGCAATGCAAACATATTAAAAATATTGATCTTGCAGGCTACTGATGTTTTGATTGACTTTAATGTTTGTAAGCAGCAATAACAGAATTTCAATGACTGAAACAAACTTTTGATTAAAATTATAGATTTTTAAATTTTTTTCTATTTTACTGTTTCAAAGGGTATTGCATGGTTTACTTGTTTGCCGTAAATGATCACAGTAGTAAATACTTATTCGGTTTCTCATTTGTAAATATTAAGGTCTGCCACAGGTTACACATCTTCAAATATCCTCTCAATCACTTTTGATGTTTCAGTTCCACTACATCAGACGTACAAGACCAGCATGGGCAGGGCCAGACGTGTTTCTGCAGCATTTTCCCTTCTGGGATGCTCACATCTCGTGCATTCCTGCTACCAGCAGCAACAGGAATTTGATCCCACTCTTCTCTTTTTTTTATCGCTAACCAATAAACTTCAGCTGATGTTTTCACAGCAGCTGGCCAAGATTTTGCTAAAGCCATCTTCCTAATGTGGTTACTCCATCCAAAAGAAACATCAGGGGAGGTTTAGATTGGATATTGGGAAAAATGTCTTTACTGCAAGAGTGGTCAGGCCTTGGACCAGGCTGCCCAGGGTAGTGGTGGAGTCACCAGCTCTGCAGGTGTTCAAAAACCGTGTAGATGTGGCACCTGGGGACATGGTTTAGCAGGCATGGTGGTGTTGGGGTGATGGTTGGACTTGATGATCTTAGAGGTCTTTTCCAACCTTAATGATTCTATGATTCTTTCTATGATCTCAGCTAAAATGAAGAGATCTTCTACACTCTTCTGTCTTGGGTATGCACATACCTTCGTTGCCATGCAGTCTGAATGTCCCACCACCTGGACCACACCTACTACCACAGGAGAGAAATGGTGTCCCTGCTTCAGCAACGGGGAAGTGAAGCATGGAGAAATCAGGGGGTACCTCCAGACAACCCAGCTCCCACCTAGGTCCCAAAGGCTACGATGTGGTACCTCCAAAGGATAAGAAGGTTGGTCATCAGGAGGTATCAGTCCTGATGGCTGAGTGTAGGCTGTCCAAACCGTTGTTTGCTGCAGGTGCCACATGGTTGTTGTTTTCTCTTGTGAGTGTCGGGCTACTGCAAGACCTCTCTTTACCGTGATGTGTGGAAAGGCAGTGGAAACTACACACACATCTTTGGAAAACAGAAATGAAACGGACTACCCTGAGGAGACACCAGAGGTGGGTCCATGTCACATCTGCCCCCAGAAGACTGCAGTGGCATATTCAACCTGCCGCGCTGCCCTGAGGTCTCCATCACACCACACTTCTACAGACAGAGCCTGTGTGTAGACCTGTGTATAAATCAGCACCTGACAGCAAAGCTATAGCTCCATCATTCTGGTGCCTGGCAGAGGGATACGCCACCTGAGACCCCGTCCGGGCTTGCATTTCTCTGATTCAATATTACAACAGCTTAAGACACATCCCCTTGGTTTGACTGGATCTCCTCCTGACCTTTCTCATCCAAGAAGGTCTGTTTTCTTTGTGCTTTATACATTACAGCTGGGATTCGCCAGAGACGACAGCAGTGGGCAGACAGCTTTAGGGAAAGAAAAAAAAAGTCCACACAAATGGACCACATGGATTGTTTCACTATTTTTGATTTTTTCAAAGCACAACCCTCTTCCTACTGACACCCAACTCACCAGCTCCACAGCCCAACCTGGCCCGTGTGGCCAGCGGGGGAAAACTACCTGGAGCAGGAATAACCCTGCTGAGACACCTGGGCCATGCAATTAAGCAAAAGAGATGTGGTACCTGTGCAGCATTTAACACAGCATCCACCACCGAGGTATAGCTCCAAGACCAAAGTCCTCTTACAAAGTCACTACACAGGCTGAAGCTTTCCCATGGAGTGCGAAGCCCAAAAGCCCTGTGCCCCAAACAACCCCATGCCCCTCTAGCACAGCCCTGCGGATCAGACCTGCAGACCCAGACCCCTGCTCCTACCTCTCCCACCCAGAGGCACCCTGCTGAGGGCCCACCCCATGTCTCTGGTTCTCCTGTCTCGGCAGGGCTTGGCAGTCTGGTTAAGCCTTGATGTTTGTTGTTACTGATGGCCCACTTAGAGATGTTTAAGCGGAGCAAGCAGACTAGCTCTATCAAGAGGCCACATGTGGCAAGGAGACAACCTCAGCTCTACTGTGTAGCTAGATGATCAAAGGACCTCTCTCCCACTGCGGGACACTAAGGCAAGTGCTCCACGTTTGCTGTCAAACGCCTAGAGCAGGCCAGCGCTCTTTTGTCTGCTGGTGCACCTTCAGATCTTGGGAGTGACCAGGAAACAAAACCACCTCTGCACAAGGAACGTTTTGGACAAAGGGTAGACAATTTCACAAGCCAGTCAGCGATCCTTCCTGTAGACAAGGAACTGGAGGGTGAAGAATTTCTGCACTGACCATGACCATGACCATGACCATAGCCATGACCATGACTAGAGACTTCCCAACTTTGAGTCTTCAACCACCTTCAGATCAAAAAAACCAAACCACATGGACCAATAACCTAAAAACAGTGGACAGTTCTGAATCTAACTACAAAAAAAACCAAAGCCGGTGACTAGTCAACGAGTCTAGTTGGAGGCTGGTAACAAGTGGTGTCCCCCAGGGGTCAGTACTGGGCCCAGTCTTGTTTAACTTCTTCATCAACGACCTGGATGAAGAGTTAGAATGTACCCTCAGCAAGTTTGCTGATGACACCAAACTGGGAGGAGTGGTAGACACACCGGAAGG
>Ga0181612_131657_pt1 | contig 10687 bp, 1 predicted proteins | sample HoacroProtozoa21_FD_119630 | JGI IMG/M metagenome (GOLD analysis project Ga0181612, IMG submission 119630) | Hoatzin crop microbial communities from Cojedes, Venezuel. Combined Assembly of Gp0051906, Gp0051904, Gp0051908
CAGAGAAGCCGTGGCTGCCTCCTCCCTAGCAGTGTTCAAGGCCAGGTTGAATGGAGCTCTGAGCAACCTGGTCTGGTGGAAGATGTCCCTGCTCATGGCAGGGGGATTGGAACCAGATGATCTTTAAGGTCCCTTCCAACCCAAACCATTCTATGATTCTGTGATCTGTAAGGAGGGAAACTCCACAATCTCCAACATATATATTTGGATATCTCATAGAAGATGGATCCTTACCTAGTGACTACCACATGAGATCTTTTAAATATGTATAATGTTTAAAGTATATCACAAAACAAACAATACATCTTTTTATTAAGTATTAATGATTTCAAATATTTCTCCAATGTTCTCTTTTTAGTACTCTGGAGTCCTTCAAATTAATATATTTCAAGCACAATGTTCATTATTGTAAGCACATTTTTCAGATTTGAATTTAGTTCTGATTTATCCTGTCTGCTGTTTGTTTTCTCCATCGCCCAGGATATTGCCTGTACAAGTAAATGTCTTCAGGATACTTCGTCATTGCTGAGAATCTGTGATGAGATACTAAAAATGTCCTTTCCAGACTGCTAGACACATTAGATATTGCATATATTGTGATTTATTCTTTCAAAACTAGTGAGCAAGCTAGTCATCCTTTTGTATGTAATGTAGATAATAGGGTACTTTTTATTAACCCGTATTTCCTGTGGAGAAGTTCTGTTTAATATGTCCTTTTAATTTGGAAAAGATCCTGCTTTTCAAAGCTGCTTTGACTGTCCTTTCTAGTTGGCAGCTCAGGTTCTCAAGAGGCCTCCGTTTTAAGCAAAACAGCTTTCGATTTCCTTTTGACATCAAGATGTTCCACATTCCTAGAGGAGACCAGTAGTTATTGTGTATTACCTCAGCTGGTTAGCTGACATCAGTGTTGTCACCTTGTTGGATCTCCTGGCTTTAAATTCATCAGGGTTAAGAAATGTCTTACCTCCTGCAAGGATTTACCTCAGAGTAGATATCGCAGTGTAGTCTCACATTTTTAGAAAGCAGTTCTGTTGTGAAGCACAGGCAGGGTTCTTAAATTTTCTCATTTATTATCTTTTATTGTTTCTTATATGCTCCTTCAACCTGAAGTTTTTTGCGCTCATATTTTTTTCAGTAAACATTTAGTTCTCTTCTGCCTCTCTTTACATAACTCTTTCTTCCATTTGTTAATTATTACTTACTAGCTCCCAAAAGCTGCATCCTGGACTGGGGATCTGATGTTTGAGATGAGGAAAATAAAGTCTTGTTTCCTAGAAAAGAAGTTTTATTTTCCTTTTTTATCTAACTTAAGTCCATCTGGATAGTACAGATTGAAGATTTAACTCTTTAAATGTTAATGACTAAATATTAATGATTTTAATGCTGGGTTTCTGCTCTGTAGAAATGAGCTATAAATAATGGACCAAACAAGAAGGAAGAAGAGAAAAATAAAAAATCCTTCCAGCATTTTTGCAGACATATCACTGTATCATCTTTTGTCTAAATGAAGAAGTATTATTAATACTGTATTAGCAAGAAGAAATCCAAGAGAGATCAAGAATCCACTGAGTTGAGTTCTGTGCTAAGGAGAAAAGAAGGGAAGGAAAAGAAAAAGAGGAAAAAGAAAGAGAACATACCCCATTGTCACGGAATCCATCTGTCCGGTGCATCCTTCAGCAAAACTTCCAGACTCTGGGGCTAGAAGTCTGCAAGTTTGGCTGCAGTCATCAAGTCCTTAAGCAAAGGACTTGGAGTATGCCAGCACCAATCCCTACTGCTGGTCCTAGCTCCTTCTGCTCATTTTCTGGACAGCTTACAGCAACAGAGAAGCCTGGAAACAAATCATTTGCAGACTATTTCCTTGAAGGACTCCCCATCATAAAGAGGCAGTTTTCATAGTTTTATCAAGTGGTTTAAAGCTAAATATAAAAGCAGCTGACTATCTTAGAGATTCCAACTTACTCAAAGGGACCTTAAAGTCACTCCTAAGTCACTTTATGCATATATTTAAACTTGAATCCCTCATAACCGACTAATAATGTTGTTTACAGTTTCTACTAATTAATTACAGGAAAACACTACCTTTCAGCACCATCATGTCAGAAGATCATATGACTCTAGATAAAAAAAATTCAGCACTTAAAACAAAGTCTTAAGATAGAGGATTGTGAGTAAGAATTGAGTCCACAAAAGCAACCTTCCTCTTGAACCTACAAGAACAATCCTTCCTCTTCTTACCGCTCTGCTCAAGCATTTAGGATTCCAGGCAGGTCAGATTCAGGCAAAGATGTAACTTCTGTACTTGGACTTACCTTCTTATATGCTACACTCTTATCCCTATACTTTGTAGAAGTAAAATGTGCATGCATAGAACTTAGAAAATAATCTCACACTGCAAAATTGCCTTAACTTTTTAAAATGTGATCTGGTGGTGATATATTTCTACAAAAAGCAGTGTTTTCATATAGTATTTCTTCTAACTTAGCAGCCAGGATATCTTGCAAGAAGAATGTTTGGAGGATTTCTGGTTGCTTTTAGGCTCATCTGCTAGCTGCTAGCTTTCTGGTATACTGAGGACAAGCAACCCGAACAATTGTCAGGTGAAGAAAGAAGCAATCAGAAAGTTTTGTCTGTAGAGGCATACTAATGAAAAATGAACAGCTGCTAATTAATTATGTATTTTGTAGTTCGTTTCAGTTAGAGTGGATAGTGTCCTTCTCATCTGGGGCTTCTGCTTTCAGGATCTCAGAAGGCATTGTAGTCATTCTTCACCCAGTCCAGAATTCAAAACTATTAGCAAGTTTAGCAAAACCTTAATGACATAAGTTGTCTAACTGAAAATAGTATGTGGTTTGCGCAATCTCTTCCTAAAGCATTTTTATTTCTGTCTGCTGAAACATGTGGTGTTCAGAGGGAACTGGGCTGGACTAGAACATGTGTTTGAAACCACCTGTTCTTGCTGCAACCCTCATACTGTCATCTCTGAGAAGATAAAAACATAGTGCACTGTCCAGACTTTCTTGCACTACTTACCAGTTTCCGGAATGTGTTTATTTGTTTATTTCACATTGTTCCTCTGTGTACAAGTCTTAAATGTACAATTGTGTTTTATGACATCTTATTTAGGGGCTTCATTTTGTATTCCTGAAAAGAACTTAAATTTATCATCTGTTTAAGAGGACCAGAGAAAGGACGACCAAGAACAACATTTTATTGTCTCCTTTCCTACGAAGTTGCTCCCTGGTCACGGCCTTCTCATTTGTGTTGCTCATAACTATCTGAAGCTGGTCATCCGGACATAAGTCAGTTTTAAATGATTTTTTCCCTCCTACTAGAATGGCAATAAAGGGATATGGAGCAGGCTAAAAAGTACTAGGTATTGACTCTTTTAAATACGAATATCCGTAGAAGACTGTGTATTTATTTGATAGTACTATTGCTGCTATTGCAGTAATAAAGGCTGTGTAAGATGTTTCTAGGTGGTCATTTTGTTTGTTCATCCATTCACCTTGCTTCAGAATGACACAGTTTTTCCTCTTCAACCCATTTTGCAAGAGATATTAAAATGGCTTCAAGCATATTACAGCAGAATCACTGGTGCTTTAATTTTTATGTCCTTGATTTATCCTTTAGAATTCCCTGTGACCACTGAGATGTGGCAAACAAATTTGTATTTTTCTTGTTAGCTCTAATAATGAGTTTGTGTTATTCAGTAAAACTAATGGTAAATTTTTGCTCTTTATCATCTTCTTCTAAGAAGTCCACCTACTGTGCTGTATGTGATGCTGTGTTATGAGTTTAACCATGTGAGAAAAGAAACAAAAGATATATAGGAGTATAGGTTCCTGCATGTCTGGTTTCAGGTCAAAAGTGACCTTTTTCCCTTCTAGATCCAAAAGCATGGACCCTCATTGCTCTGGAATGAGGATACTTTCAAAATTCAGCTCTTGATAGTATGGTTTGGACCTATCGGTTGTTTATCTCAGGTTTTAGACTTCTTCCTTTGCAGACACAGAATTGAAATAAATCCTAGGCTTCAAAGAGACAGTAAAAGGTGTAATGCTGTTACACTATTTCTCAGTTAAAGAAGCTGACCAATTTCTTGCCAGTGCTTGCATTTGTTTGGATTACTTGTGATGAAATTTATTTTTAATTTTATTGGCCAACGCAACTCATTGCTTGCCACTACTTGCATTTGTTTGGACTTCTTGTGATGAAATTTATTTTTAATTTTAAAGTCATTTTCTTCTACAGGAAGGGCAAAAAGGGGCACTGTGTGCGACTCTGTGATGTCTTACACCCCCATGCATCATTTATATAGATGCAAAAAAAAAAACACGTGGAAGACTCCTGTTCTCAGCTTTTGTGGTTTCACTCCCTCTGTAAAGATACAGAATCACCTTCAAAATAAAAGTCAGCTGGCAACTTGGACCCATACTGAGTTAACTAGAAAATATAGATCTTTCCTTGCAAAAGCTTGGAAGTTTGTTTTTGGCTTCCCAAGGACAAGTTTTATCAAAACAAAAGCCATATTGGTATAGCTTCAGGTGAATATTCTATTAACAATAAACATATTCTGCCTTCCTAAGCTCCCTGCATAATAAATGGAGATGCACTTACCCTGTTCAACATGATTTGTGTTTGCAAGCAGTTCAAATATTCATCTTGCTTTGGTTTGCTAGTATATGTGATAGAATAGTCAGTATCAAAACTGACAGCGAGCTTTTTACCTCTTTCTCCCATTGTCTGTCAGACACCCCTTTAACTGCTACTGCAGAGCCAATGGAAATGTCTGTTTCACAGTAGTAAAACTTTTGCTCTTGTTTGAACCTTGAATTAAAGCAACCCTAAAAAGTAGTGTTGAGATCTAACTAAAATTTTTGCTCCAGTGCAGAGGAAATAGCTTTCTGCTGTACATTATTTATCTCACCTAAGGTGGAAGTCATGCTGCAGAGAAGCAGCAGAGTGCACCTGGACTGGGTAATATCCCTAGAAGACCAGAGATGGGCTAAAAGAATTTCTTACTCTTGTTTTGGCCCCTAGCTCACAGATGGATTTAACTGTTGCCCTGCATAGCAACTGCGTAAAGAGGCACAGCAGTCCTTTGACATGCCTTTTCGGGTCTGTTTTATCCCTCCTATTTTTCATCATTACTGTTGTACTATCCTTTACGGATTGCAAGCAGGGGGCATAAGGAAAAATTGGGAAGTCTTTCTCCAAGAGGAAAGAGATAGTTATGTAAAAGGTCTCAGAGGAATGAAGTGAAACTTTGTGACATAAAGAAGTCTGCTGAACAGGTCTCAGGAACCCAAAGATTCAGTCTAATTTCTCTATACCCATGCAAAGATTTTTAAATGAAAATATCAGTTCATTTAATCTCATTTTTTTTCTTGGAAGGTGCCATGCCCATATAATGTTAATGAGAATTCATGTTTTATTTCAATGAATGCTGGAGTGGGTTTTTTAGATATAAAAAGGTTTGCTGTTTGAATTACCAGTGACTCACATTCCTTTGGAGCTGGAATTTATCTTTTCTCTCTTCTACTTTTGTGTGGACCAACTGTCCTTAAGCTGCACTTAAACAAATTGAGGCAAACTGGCCTTTGGTCTGTCCTGTAGACATCTCTGTCCTTTAGGGAAGGAAGTGGCAGACGAGGATGAATACAACTCTTTGTCTGATGTATGGTTTCTTGTTTTGCTCAGGCGTGTAGCCCCGTATCTGCAAACTAGAGAGTAAATCAAGTAATTCTTTGAATATGTCAGAAGCTCCATGAAAGGACGTTCTCAGTACTCAGTACGGTTCTGAGTACTTTCATTGTTCTTGCTTCCATTTGCAATCTAATGCCTAGTACTTAAATCTGTCTTAATTAAGGATGTTTCCATTGAGGTGGAGAATGCATTTCATCTGTATATCCGTTAATCACATCCTCATTAACTTAACTATAATAAGGATCTTTGCCTCAAACACATTAGTGGAATTTTTATCCTACTGTCTGCAATCATTAAAAGGGGATTGTTTCTCCTACCCATAGTGGCTAAACCACTAAGTGTGGAAGCAATAACTACTAAAAAGGGTATATGGGATAAGCTGTTATCGTTGTAGAAGATTTTAAAGTTGTTTACATGCTGTCAGAGACCAAGAGCCAGGAAGCAGTTTGATAAATGAACATGACCAATGGAAAAAGCAAATAAACAAAATAAATGAAAAAATAAAAATAAAATTAATAGATTATTAAACCAGTTAGAGCTGCTGTGGTATCCTGCATGACACAGGCCACAGGACTTCTCCTGAAAGAATTCCATTCTCCAGGCAATTAGCTATGGCTGAAATTGGGTATTTTATATTTCTGTGTTCAGTGTTATTTTAAAAATTGTTTAAAATGGAATGGAGAATCCACCGTAGCACAGATCAAGTTTTTCAGATGTTCACTATTAAATTATCTTCCCTATTAAAAATATAGATTTTTTGTATGTTATCCAAATGAAATTAGCTGCAACTTTAATTCATTAAACCTTATCATAGTAAATGCCTTGAAAGGGATTTCAAGAGCTTGTCTGGTCCATCCTTCTGCTTCCTGGCAGAATCATTTACAAGTTTCCTTTGCCTCAGGGCAGGATCGACGCTACCTAAACCATTCTTAACTAGAGTTTGTCTAAACTATTCTTGAAAGACTCAAGTGATGTTGATTTCAGAATATCCCCAATAGATCTATTCCAGTACTTAACTACACTTGTCTTTAGAAAGCTTTTTCCTGAGGTCTAGCTTATATCTCTATTTCCTAAGTATAAGCCTCTGATTACTTGTTCTGTATATTGTGAAGGAGGCAAACAGATTAGTTCTTTTCTCTTCCAGCAGACTCATGTAGTTGAAGACTGCACCTGCTCTTTCCTTGCAGTGATCAGCTCTTAGGTGCTAGAGTTAAATTTCCTGCACTATAAACTTTTTGTCAACTTCTTAATTCTGCAATCATGATTCTGGTCCTCTTTGGAACCTCTCCATATTTCCAATGTTAGTGGTAGTCAGCAGACTTGATCCTATTATCTGCAAATGAATATGGCTCTCATTCTTACTATTTTTAACATATTCAGTGTTAACATTAGCCTTCAGAATTATAGTACTGTGCTTAAATTGACTTAATTAGCCAAAGAGACAGTGTCCCCTGTCCTGTAAATATGATTTGTGTTCAGTGGACATTGGTAAAATCTAGTTTTCAAAGAACTAAATTCAGTTTTACCTCCTTCAAAAGAGGAATGTGCTCTACTATTTTTTCTTAGGACAGTAAAGGAAAGAAACAAGATTCAGGTTCTCAGGGAACTACTTTGTTGATGATCTTGCAGGTCTGACACTTATTTTGCTTCCTTAGAAGCACAAGAAAATCTTACACCAAGTTGCCATCAACTTTTTAGAAGAGAGTGCTATGTTCTGCACTAAAAGCAAAGTGCAGGTAGACTTATAGTGGCTTAGAAGTGCCATGAATCTCTAGTAAGCTTATTAAACATGCCCACCATCCAGCCCTTAATATTTTTATCATTTCACTATAGTAATTCCAAAGATGTGCTACATTTGTCTTTATGGTCATATATGAGCTGGCAGAGGACTGGCATATCTTTGGAAATAACTATTTCTAAGGTGAGGTAAACCTTATTGGAAACTTTAAATAGTGCTACAAGAGGTGGGGGGGGGAGAGAAAGCTTTGGAAGTTCCTTCTTTAGAAGAGCTGCGGTTTGTGAAGGTGTCTTCAGATGTTCTTGCAAGGTTGTGGTAATGATCAAGGCTTAGATTGCAGGTAGGGTCACAGAAGGAGCAGTAAAAGAGGGTGTCTGAAGCCATTTGAGTAAGGTAGCAGTATTCTTAAGGAGGTATTCCAGTGAATCAAGGTGTGAAGCTTAGGAGGGAAAATGAAGTGCCTGTTACATGAAGCATCTGCATCAAGAAAAAGGATAGATGTGATATTTGGAAGTTGTTGTGGAGAAGAGTGCTCACATCATCCACAGAAGTTGATATCTATGTAACATCTCCATAAAGAGGTATAAAAATGTTTCTTCTACCTTCCCCGTTCTACTTCATAGAGATATGCTTATGTCAGGCCATCAAATATCTTTCCCTTCCTATATAACCTATGACAAACTTAAAACCACTGGCACAGTTGCTAAAGTCTCAGAATCTTAAATGCTGCTTGAGGGAAGATCAAGAAAAATCAAGTGCAGCTCAGGTTCCTCTAGTAGCAGGAAATTCGTTAGATTAAAATGCACAGGTGAAACAGATCTATTGATGTGAACACCCCGTTCAGGGGCAGTGCCTCAAATGTCACTTTTTCGGTTTGCTCACTGTTTACGTTAAAGGATTGTCTTCCCTGCTGATAAAGATGACTGCTTCATGATAAATGTTGTTGGGCTGAGACCTACAACATATGAAACACCATCTCATGAGGGCTGCATAAGGATAATGCATAAATGCCATGAGAAGTGTCCCACCCTATGTAAGGAACAGTCCAGCAGGTTCCACAGTCTTTCTAATATCCGTAAAATCATTTTGGAGACTCTTTCTGTGCATTAACAGATTAAAATGAAGCTGATTTTAAAGCATAATGCTAAGAGTAGAGTGGATAGGTGAGAAAGCGATGCATGGGAGACTTAGGTTCTCCTATCACCACTGCGTGTCAGGAATCTTTGAGAGATGTCTGTGTCATTTTACCTCATTTTGCTGTAAGCTGAAAGACTCGTGATGACCTTTAAAAAATCCTGAACAATTTATTAGAGCTGGGAGTTAATTTATTAGAGCTAGGAAGCATTGTTATCACTACTTGTTTATGTAGATCTGAGACTGTTTAGCTAGAACAAATAATAGCCAAGAACCTCACTTATCCTCTTCTTACAGAAAGTGCCTCAAGTCTACTAGGTAGACTTCAACAGAAAAATCAGTTCAGGTTATTGCCTAGGAACTTAATAGCGTGTTTTTGGGGTCGATCATGGACTCCTTTGGCTCTGCAAGGAATACCCAGTATTAATATTGAAGGGAGAAACACAACAATGTGGAACAAGGAGAGTAAAGAAAATACTGAATGGTTGAATACAGAACATTGCTGATAGGATTAAACCAGTCATTTGTTTATGGGATTTAGTTCTATTTGGATGGTAAATTCTGATAGATGGCCTGTGAAGGTGATGAGGTTACTTTTGTAACTCTTTTTTCACCCAGGGTGTAGTCCACCAGTTTGGAATATGATTGAGAACTTCAGAGTGTAAACCACTTGGAAGACACAGAAGGGTGAAAGCATATGGAAAGGTGTAAATTGTTGCACGGGTGAAACCCAGGGTGGGGACTCAGGAGACCTGATGCGTTTCTGATTCCGGCACAGTTATCCTTCACGATTCTTACAATGACACTTCATTTGTCTGTGCTTCAAGTATCCATTCACAAATGGAAATAATCATTCTCCCATCAGTCAAATCCTTCTCCCTTTCCTTTTCATATCACAAAAACATTAGAGCAGGACTATGTGTCAAGAAGTGTTTGTACCTCACCTATCACAAAGAGTCCTTCAAACACTTCTGTAATGCAAGTACAAATTAATAAGTACATCCACCACAGTTTTCTGGAAGTGATCTTAATTACAGCATCTTTCAGAAATCTCAGTATTTTTCACTGGTGTAAGTACAATCAAGCCTTAAGAACAGGAAAAGAGAAAGAAAATAGAGACACTTTAGAAAAAGGCAATGAAAACCGTAAGTGGTGTTGGATGAAGGCAGCTTTACTTAGGAAATTTGAGTGAAAAGAAGCTTTGTGACAAGAAAAGGACTTTAGCAGGATACTCTGGTTTCTTTTTCCTTATTTGGTAGCACTTTTTCTTGAGAGTTTAATTACCAGGTTGATTAGAAGGAAGGAATTTGTGTTCATAAATGGCACTTATAAAAATCTTCTTTTCCTTCTTGGTGTCTTAATGAAATATGATCTCTGATGTAAATTTAAGTCTGAATAATTGAATAAAAGAGCAAGTATACTACCTGGAAATGAAATTATTCTAGTCTACAGAACACATAAAATATCTACTTAAATGTATTTCTTATGCTCAACAGAACCAAAGATTTTATAAATTATAACTTTGTACATACACAGAATTCTTTAATTGTGAAAAAGGCATATTAATACTCTGTATAGCAGTGCTATAATTGACACTGAGAAGTCAACAATAATATGCAGTTGCTCTTTAGTAAGATGCAGACTTCTGTAAGGGACTCTCTGGGAGAGCTTCATTCTTTAAAACCAGCTTTCAATGGGCAAACAGAAAAAATCCTCTCTATGTCAGATGGCATGCACTTACTGTGTTAATAGTTACATACAATTTTTTTCTGCTTTAAACAAAGACAGACAGATTAGGAAACAGAGGAAAAGGCTGTTGATGTTATCTACCTGGACTGTACTAAGGCCTTTGATAGAGTTTCCCGCAGCATCCTTCTGGAGAAACTAGCTGCTCATGGTTTGGATGGGTGTGCTCTTTGCTGGGTAAAAAACTGGCTGAATGGCCAAGCAAGACAGTGGTGGTGAGCGGAGTTAAATCCAGTTGGCAACCGGTCACGAGTGGTGTTCCCCAGGGCTGTTTTGGGTCTGGTCTTGTTTAACATCTTTATCAATGATCTGGATGAGGGGATGGAGTGCTCCCTCAGTAAGTTTGCAGATGACACCAAG
>Ga0181612_114057_pt1 | contig 10685 bp, 5 predicted proteins | sample HoacroProtozoa21_FD_119630 | JGI IMG/M metagenome (GOLD analysis project Ga0181612, IMG submission 119630) | Hoatzin crop microbial communities from Cojedes, Venezuel. Combined Assembly of Gp0051906, Gp0051904, Gp0051908
CTGAGCAAAAGTTAAAGCATGGTATTAGGGGCATTTTCACAGTGCATGGTTATGTAATAGAACAACTTTCCCAGAAAGGTGATGGGAATGTCATCCTTGGAGATTTTCTGAGGAAGGGGTTCAGGAAGAAGTTATTAATTTTTTAAAACTTACATCAGTTTTGAAGCTGCCATGATTTGAAGTGGAAGTTGAAATGGACCTTCTCAACTAGACCCTTTCCAATCTAAGTTATTCTATGACTCTGTGAAATGCAAGACTTGCATTTCCCAATTCTTCAAATAAAAAATAGTTCTATACGTCTTATAATCCATGATGTTTTCCAGGCTACCATCAAGTTGTTTTTCAATAACTGACTTGCCTTTGTAGATTATTACACACATTAATAAAATCTGCAGTTAGGAACCTCTTCTTAACAGTCTACCTAAATGCAACTTTAACATCCTCTACAGAATCCAGGCAAAACAAAAGATACTCATATTTCAATATTTTTAGAAATATATTGATCCCTGCACTATCACTTAACAAAACTAATGCCTTTAACACTTTCTTCAGGCAAGAAAACCTTCAACATCTAAAGATATATTCCTTTTCTGTGCCCATGTGCTACAGTTGTATCAGTGATGAAAATCTTAAGGCTTCCTCATGACAAGACAGACATCATTGGCATCATTTCTTACATAACGTTATTATCCTTTATCATCCAATACTATCACTTTTCAGCCAAAATTTTTGGGACTACTACTGTCCTGTCCGTTAGAGGTTTTGAGTTGTTTCCCTCGTTTTTATTTTTAAAATCTGTGTCCTATTATAAATAATGTCACAGGTGCAATAGACTTACATTTTTCCATATTCAGTCTCATTGGTTTCCTGCCCATACTTCAGATCTCTCAAGACTCCCATCTGCTCCCATCACTGTTTTGGCTTTCGCTGTTTAATATACATGGAAAACTTAATTACTTATTTCATGACATCTTCTAAATCATTAGCAAGGGCTTTTTGTGGTGGGGTTGATTTTTTTTAATTTAGAAACAACCCGTCCCATGGAAGAAACTGCTTTGCTTTTTAAACATATTTGCAACATTATTTTAAGTGACCTTGTAGTACCTGGCTTTCTTTACCGGCCCAGAACTTTTGTGGCATCATACACACAGCTGGATTCAAGCCCTTTCTCCAGAACTTTGCATTCAATTCTGTCGTACTAGACTGAAATAATGCATGCCTAACCTGTGATCCTCTTCAAGAGCTCAAATATCCCCGAAGTAGGTTTCCAATCTGGAGATCTTTTTCCTGAAAGACATACCTTGTTTCAGAGTTTCACACAGGTATTTTAAATCAGAATCTCTTCACTTTGAGTCAGAGCAACTTCCAATAATTGCCTCATACCTGGCTGTCCAGAAGACCCCTGTCCTCCCCCTCTACTCACACTACGTATAGCGATCTATTTACAAACCTTTAAAAAAATCACTTGATCCCCAATCTGGCTGGATTTCTTTTCCCTAAAAGGGCCAGTAATTTCATAACAAACATGAGACCATCTTAAACAGACTAAAGGAAACAGAAACTGAAGAGTTCAGACCTGTATCATTTTGGTTGGCATACCAAATATACATCAGTTACCCTAGATTAAATGCAACAAGATATAATACAAAATGACTGAAGCACTTAGCAGTAAACTGCAACACAACATGACACGATGGTGAGAATCATTTCTTCACAAAAATAATTTTTGGAGAGATATAAACAGTCTCCTAGCTGCAAAGGTTTCATGTTTGTTACCTACTGCTGTTTTCTGAGCATGATAAATAGGTTGTTGTGCACAGGATTGAGATATAACTCCACTTCCCAGGGCAAAATGCAGGCATTCTTATCCTTCTAGCATATATCTGGCCTCCACACATTGCTGTTTTCAATATCCACTAAATCCTAAGAGGTCTGAGCTAAGAGCATGCTAGGTAAACAAACAGATACGATTCTTTCCCAAAGGGACAATCAAGGAAATGATTGCAAAGTATCTTCAGTTCCAGTGACTGGTTGCATGCTAACAATCCTTTAATTTCCTCTCATCTTTCATTTGGATCAGTTAAAGAAATTCAGCAGAGGCGATCTATTAAAATGAAACAGAGAAGGACATCCAACTAAAGGAAAAGCAAGAATCTGCTTTGCTTTTCTTAATAAAGAAAATGAATGATTCTCAGACAAGCAGGTCATTAAAAATGCTGGGTAGAAAAGAGTAATTTTCACCACACATTCAATATCTTCACTGAATATGAAGTTCTGTAACTGAAATCAATGAAAGAAGTATCCAGTGGTGACAACACAACTTCAAAACAAATAGGAGATAAGCAAATGAAATCCTTATAAACATTATCAGAAGCTGCAAAGTTGAATTGATTTAATTAGTCTGATCGAGTATCAGAAGCAGAGAAAGGTGTTAGGTTCTCTTAACAATACCGAAAAACCCTCCTTCTGCCTTGTATCAGCTCTTTCATGCATTATAATCTAGAACAGATCTCTAGCTACAATTTATAGACTGCTACATCAGGACTCAAGAACAGCACACAAAGTGCCTAAAATGAAGCCTAACCACAGTTTGCCTGCATATATCTGAGAAAATTATGTTCCCTCTTGTCCCATGCATCTAGGAGGTCTTCCAAAGCTGCTTTCTTTCCTGATAGAGTCACTCAAAGAGCCACTCATGTCTCTTCCTGGAAGCGTGGCCGCCTTGCTGGAGGGACACATATCTCAGTGTCTGGTCCCCAACCACTGCCATGAGGAATTCTTAGACTGTGTGACAGCACTGCAAAATTCCCTAGCTGCACACACACTTAGAGTGGTCTTAACAGTTCTGTGTTCAGCAGCATTAACCTCTTTCATCCATAAGACCGAAAGGAAGAGGAGCCTTTTTCCTAAAAGCCCAGAAATCTAAGCAGTTGCATCTTCTCTGCCAATCTCAGCTTTGAAAGAAGAGTTTGAAGTCACATCTTTCATTTGCAAGATGAAGACATAACAATTAGGCTTTATTTCAAAGCATTTGCTTTCTCACAGATTCGTTTGCATCTATAATGAAAATCCAGAACTATTTTTTCTTTTGGCAGAGTGAAAGGAATTGGGAAGATAACAAATTTGGATGAAAACTAACAAAACAATTGTCCTTTCTCAAAAAAAATAAAGTACCTGTAACTTGGCATGTTGAGGGAAAGCAGGAAAACTCATAATAAAATCAACCTGTTTATTGAAATAATTTCCTTCTAGTCTACCAAGATACAACTACATACATGACAAAAATCAGCACAGTTACATGAGTATAAGAACATACTACTGATTTGGGGCTTCAGTTTGTTTTTCTTCCTCTTTTTAAAACTAGTCCACTTGCAGTACTTCCATTCAGGATTTGTACAGCAGAGAGAGAAGGCATGTATAAGGGATACCCTAAGATGGGATTTTCCTTTGACCCATTTGCTAGGGTGGCCTTGCTGAGTACAGGCAGGTGAAGGCTGACACACTTCATAATTTATAAAACAAACTCCTAAGTCACAACCATATCCAAGATGTTATGTTGGATCCTGGTAGTTTATATATAAATGTCTTACAGAGACATATAAAACGGACTTTTAACCAACAGTGAAATGAATTACTACTGCACTCAGCTCATAAGAAAAAAAAAATTATACACATTGACAATAGTTCACAGATCTCCGTAAGTCACAGAATTTTAAAATATTAACCTTTTTTCTAAAATTAGTCCTATTATCAAGTAACATTTTTTGGTTGGCTAGTTTATTAGTCCAACTGTTGCAAGAAAACTCAGGGAATTCTCAGGGAATTATATTTCCTGTAAAGCACAAATTAAAACAAAGCTGGGCCAAGTGAGAGGATGGAGTCTATTAAACTGTGACTGTAAGTAGGGATCAAGGACTTTATCTTTTTTCCTAAAAGAAAAAAATAATTCACAAAAAAATTCTGTAGAATTTGGTGAGATTCTTTCAGGGACTATAGTGTTACTAGGCTCAGAGAAAACTATTTCTGGCTCTTTCAGAAAACTATTTTGCTATGCAGTAGTTTGAGTTTACCAGGCATACATCATATGAAAAGGATCCTTCCCTCTAGCACTCATCCCATTTTTAGCATATTACTAAGTTTTGCCCTTGCATGATCCGTGCATCTTAATAGGGTCCCCTAAGGAACTAGACAGATAATGGAAATAAGCAGACAGCTCCTAACAAGAACACACCAGGAGGTGTGGGAGTAGGAAACCTGAGAAAACAGACCAGCTTGCGTAGGAAGCCTACCATTTTTCTTTCAGTCTCTTCTTTTGCATAAACCCACCTATGACAGGCCATCTTCTCCTCCTCCTCTCCTACACCTGGCAGGTGGGAAGGATGCAAGGAACACAATGCTGTCATTAGTGTCATTACTGACACTGCTTTATCAGATGCAGGTATGTACGTTGATATTCCTCAGTTTACCTACTGCAACACAGAATCAGGAAGAACCAATGGCTTTGGATCCTTCTAAGCCATTTCCAGCCTGTGAAATGACTGGACTAAATTAAAGCAGCTCAAAGCAATAGTGCCTTAGTAAAAAACTTGTTGGAAAAATGCATTCTAAAGCTTGTGCATGGCCTACTACACTCTCAATAGCATTTTTTCCTAATCTACAGTTTCACTCTAGGTTATTTAAAAAATGATTCATACATAGGTTTTACTTTAAAGGGCAAGAATAAACATGAAAAAAATTGTCAAGTTTTTCTTTTATTTAAAAAATTGAACAGTACTCAATATCGTCTTAGTTCTATTATTATTATTATTATCTTTTACAGATCTTGCTATAAAATGAATGTAGAAATGGAGCTCACTGCTTTTCTCTGCATTTATTTTCTTGGCAGGATACAGTTTGTAACAGATTCCAAGGATAAATCAGTATGAGAAGATAAACCAGGAGAAAACATAACCGTGCAACAAAACATGAATAGCTTTGTGTGGTGTAACTCCCTGAACTGACTTATTACAGGATCAGACAAGAGTCTGTATTCACACAATGGCTGTAGAGGGAGGGCAGTAAGGTAAGACCGCCTGCTTCGGAAGTCACGAGGAGTCTCTTTGGCTTGACTGTGTCACGAAACCACAACCTCCAGTTACATCTACTCTAAGCAGGGTGCGGAAGCCATGAAGGAAGCACATGAGCCATTTCTCCACACAAATGAAAGTGAAGAGAAGATTGGGGCTGGTGTCCATTAAGACTTGCTCTGATCAAGCTGTAGTCAGACCTGAGCGCTCATAATCATTTCTAGGTTCACTAGCCCAGATGTAATAACAGCAAAATTAACTTTGTCCTCTTTCTCACAACAGACCCCAGTTTTACTTCAAGAACACATCTAGCCTGTAGAATTTGCAATAGTTGAATTTTTTTAAAAAAGTACTCTTTAAAATGTAATAAATTGTGGAAATAGCAATATCCAAATCTTCAAGTAGACTTTTCATCTGTAAATATTGACCATCTTTAAAAGGTAACTTACACATCAATACACAATGCCCTAACAAATTGAAAAAAAGAAAAAATTGTATACACTGGGGAAGTGACTTTCTGAGGACCCCTCAGCAAATCTTTCTGTGGCTGAGATCAGCTTCAGGTACACATTTACCAATCCCAGTCCAGACCTTTATCAAGAGAGCACACTTGCTTAGTGAGAGTTAGAAAATTAAGATCAACGTCAAGAAATGTGCTCTTTCAGCCTAAATCGCAACAGTATCGGTGAATGCTGAAGGACTTTGTGTTTTCTGGCTTCTTCTCTGGCATTAGCTATTCTCTTTGTATCTGATTTCTCTTGTCCAAATAATCAGTAGATTTTCTACACTAAGCCCTCACAATAAGAAGCTTTCTGACTGCTCCTGTAGCTTTATTACTGTACACCGGTCATCAGTAAAAGAATTACTGCTCTCTCTCTGATGACACAGGGTGCTAACATGAGGCAAAAGTGTATAATTAGCATTACAACAGGCACACTGTCTATGTACATACAGAGAGGAGGGAGGATGGAGAGAGGGAAGTAGATCTTCAGGAGCCTATTGACTTCATTTCACGAATGCTGGTAATTACAACTACAACTACTGAAATTCTCCAAGGAACCGAATAGAACTTGTACATTATTTTTCTTCTAAAGCAATGCTTTGTGCACTCCCTCCACTTAATGGTATCATTCAAGTAAATCTTCTTGATGGAACAAAACGATCCTCTTCCTTTGCCTACAGTGAAAGAAAACAGAAAATAAGCAGTACATGTTTCAATTACAGTAAGTGCACAGGCATTACTTTACTATTAGTAGAACTGTTCTATCTTCTACCTGTCTTTTTGTTTCTACAGTCAAACTTAACACATCTTCTGTAGCTTTCCAAGAGTAATTTTAATTTAAAAAGCTGAAGGAGTAACTACCTCATAAAACATTTCTCTCTAGTACCTTTCATTTAAAAACTGGCATCCCCAGTTATGAAGAACATTTAAGCAAACATGGAACATTTTCTTTTCCAGCCTCAGAGAAGAAAAAGAAAAACAAAAGATACTTTTAAGAAATAATTCTTAGCAGTAAATAGCTTTTAGGATCTTCATCTCTTCCATTTTTCTTTACCACAATAACATTTATTACACCAAAGTTTAACCTGTCTGAAATCTACTTTCCCTGCCTTTGCAAGGAAAATCCATAACGTGCAAACAAAAGCTTACTTATTGCAGAAATATACAGTTTTTGCCATTTTTCTGAAATATAAAAATTTAATCAAAGTTCTTTTTAACGTGCCAGTCACCAGTGACTGCTATAATCTCAAAAATAATAGTCTGTATGCAAAAGAGCTTTCTTCCTTGATGAGGCCATGCTTCTCATCTGTCATTCAAAGGAACCCACGTAAAGCAACTTTCCAGTTTCATTGGACTAACCTGAAAAAATATCGCTCACCTCATCAATTTTAACCTTCTCATTTCACCAGCAAATTCAAAACAAAGTAGATTTATTTTAAAGACAATATCTCTCACAAAGATCTACATGCTAAGAAAGTAAGTGACCCAGTGGCCCAGTATAAGGAATCAGTAACAATGCAGACGTTGCCACTGAAAGACTGGATTAACTAAATTATTCTTCTCTGTATTTACCAAATACAGAGATTGATATATCCCACAGATGCATATTCCTAGGGAAAACATGAAATGTCAAGGCTTTACCACTTCACCAGAGCAGAAAATTAAGAAATTAGAACAATTAAATTTTGACAGAGCACCAGCGACCCCCAGGTGAATTACAGCCCTTAATTATGAAAGTATTAGCATGGGAAGAGGGAAGACTTTGGCACATATTTAGGACACATGAAATGCAGTTGTAGGATTGGTTTTACAATTTATGCATTTATCTTTCAGATGTGCTCAGCAGTCCACAACTTTTATTGTCAAACTGCTTATTTAGATGCCTAAGGGGAACTCATTTAGGTACATTTTCTCTCTGAAAAGTTCGTGAATTAGAAAGCAGGGGGTAAACAGTCATCCATGCTCTCACACTTTCACACTGCATCAAAGGGCTGAAATAGTACAAGAGTGCCCTAAAAGATCTGTGTTCATCGGAGTAAGATACATCCTTCAGCCCAGGCACTGGGGAAAACTGGTGTTCAAGGGGTCCTTTGCAAGAAATGTGTGTAGGACATCAATGGCTAAATTAGGCTAGAGGCTTTTAACCTCCTTCACATCCTATGTTGAGAACAATCTCCGTCTCAGTAACTGCTCTGACTGTGTTCATGCAGAAACACCCAATTTGCTAAATAAGGAATATGAGCAGTAGAGCCATCATTGCACAGAACTCAGGATAAGCTTCCCCTCTTGCTATTTGGATAGGCTTGTTTTATGTAGTTTTTTGGGGGTGGGGGTTTGGGCTTACAACACTTTGGACTGCCTGCTGTGATGAAACAGCTCTAGGCAGAATGAGCTAGCCCTGAGGAATGGATGCATTCTCTGGATAGACAGCAGGGACAGCAGCACAGGCACCGCAGGAGAGTACAGCAGAGATGGGTAACACATGTAATTCCCAGCAACTGTCAGCTGTGAAGCCTGCAACTACCAGATTTGATGCAAGTGAGAGTGTGTGAACATGTTACAGGCTGCAATCCTTTCTAAGTGGAAAGTTGTTTTAAAAACGAAGAGAGAGGAGGGAAAATGTTATGAAAGACATCTATGGATACTCACCAAAAAGTCAATGCATAAAAGGTCACATACACGAAATTTCACACTTGTTTCTCAAAACCACATTTCATGTTCTTCTGTTCTGAAATTGTTAATAACACTTCTTTTCATTGCCTTTACAAAATGGGAAGAAACACCCCAGAGAAAAGAAGATTAAAGACGATTAACTATTTGTTCCTAAAATGAATTAAGAAGACAATTTTTCAAATAATTGAAACATGAAAAGTGCCATTTAAAACCTAATTATAATCTTGGACATGAAAGTATATCAATCCATATTTTAAAGTGGGGATTTACTTAAATATGAATTTTTAGAATTTTACAGCTTCAAGACAAACCATATATTGATCTGATTTGACATAAATTACTTCATTTAAAAAAAATCTAAAATAACTGACAGCACAAAATGGGTAGAAAGTATCATAGATTATAGGGTAAGGAACAAACCTTTCAGAACAGTTTCTGTAGATTAACCATGTGGGTGGATAAGTAGGTCTCCGAGTCCAGAGCAGAGAACAGAGTAGCGTTGATGTAATGAACAGAAGTAGGTGGATGGTTCCAGTTTGAATCAGAACATCTCCCACTTCGTCAAGGCTGCTGAAAATGATTCATTCTATGCTACATCATTTTACATGTCATGGCCATTCAGTAGGTTTTCCCTCCTACTTGTCAAAGCCATGCACATATCGAGAGGAGGTGGCAAAGAAAGTGCTCTTTTGATTATGTTTCAGCACCCTTTGATTTAGTTAAAAAAAACCAACCACCAAACAACACCACACCAAAAAAAGCCAAAACAAAATAAAAACCAAAAAACCTAAACATACATTTGGAAACAAGGAAGAATGGGAAAAATGAAGCCTAAATGAAAGTCATAAAAATAGAGGGGAAAATACAAAACTAAAATATGATATGTACAATTGGGACAAATAGACTTAGAGGGAACGCGGAAAAAAAATCAAAGAAAGAAATTCTGAAAAGCAGTATAACTGAGAACACTTACCTTATATTTATCAGGCTTTAATTAATATCTAGGTTACATAGCTGCATCAATACCCTAGTGAAAATTTCTCTAGAGTTTTCCACTGGAGAAAAGACCAACATGCATTTCTCAGGAACAGACAGAAGAAATAAAAAAACAGCAGCCCTTCACCACTACCCCACAGAATCTATGCAGCTCCTGAAAAGACAAGTTTTCTCACTGTAAAACAGCACTAAACAAATGAATGCCATTATTTGGTTTAGTAAAGAGCCTAGAAACAGGACTCTTCAGATAGTCATACTATTGTTTCACTAATGATAATAAACTTCTCATCATACTTAAGCACATACAGAAATAGACTTTCACTGAACAAGGAACCCAAACATACGCTTAATTCTGGGCACATGTTCTGCTAAAGGCAGCAGAACTAAAGCCCATATCCTACAACGTAAAGGAGGTTGAGTAGTGTTAAGTGCTTTTTTAGTTCATTATCTTCCAGCATGCACACCTGTTGAATGACTTACGAATTTGAGAGTTTGATGGCTACATTTCATATCCACTCGGTATTGCTAACAAAGTTATCTTAAGCTTGATGCACAAGGCTAGTGATGCTTTCTTTTGGAATAATTGCTAAAACTAATTTTCAGAAAAGTTTCTTACCCTTTACTGTTTTGCTGGCTTATGAACTAATCAGAAACAACAGAAGACATGCAATTTTTAGTTGGAGCTGATAACCAAAAATATGCCTAAAGGCTATAGAGGAAGCCCAGTGATAGCAGGAAATTAAATGGAAACCTAGGGATTTAATCCAGACCATTTGGCACACATTGTGTTGCACAACGCATTGCATATGGGGACTAGATGAATGAACAGAAGCACTCTGAACTTCTGGCCTTTTAATGAGTCACACAAAAATCTGACTCATAATTCATAGGTAAGTCTTTACACACTACGACAATCCAAGAATCAGTACGAAGAACTGGCACTTGAATTGGGATGGGGGGGAGGTGGTGAGGGAGGAGGCATAGAAACAGAAAGACATAGAAAGAGAGAGACACAGAGAAGAAATTAAGATGGTAAACAGAGCAATAAAATTCAGCTACAAATATGATCAATAACACTGAAAGTTATAACGAAGAGATTAATTTACCATTTCAAAAATTAAGCAGATACTCTTCCCTGTATTTGCAGCTTTGAGAAAACTAGGGTGTCTACAGATTAGCAGCAATCACTACAGTCTTCTAACAGAGCAATTTTTCTCTTCATCATACCAAGAAAGTCATGTCATTGCTTCTTGGAATAGAATTTAGTGATAGCACATCTAATCCTTTGCAACAAAATAAATACTAGCAATGCGATAAATGTGCAGGAATATGCATTGTTGGTGTGGGTTACGGATCCGTTGTAACGATGTCACCCCAATATGAATATAGATCATTCACCTTTATTAGTCTGCAAAACAAGGTTTATATAGCAAAGCAATTACAGCATC
>Ga0181612_148916_pt1 | contig 10685 bp, 6 predicted proteins | sample HoacroProtozoa21_FD_119630 | JGI IMG/M metagenome (GOLD analysis project Ga0181612, IMG submission 119630) | Hoatzin crop microbial communities from Cojedes, Venezuel. Combined Assembly of Gp0051906, Gp0051904, Gp0051908
CATACATTTCTTTTTTCTTTTTCTTTTGCAGTACTGATTTTCCTGCTGGGACGAAGAAAGGGAAATGGATACTGGGAAAGATTCATCTGTAGATACTGCTTACTGCATTCTGACTCCACCACCACAGATAATAAGCTGAATCACGTGTACAGTGTACACTGTAGAACAAGAATATACATCTTTTATACTTCAGTTTTATTGTAATACACTTTGGAAATGGTAAGGTTTTTTCACACTATGGATATATTTTCTTAAGATAAATCTTACAAAGACATTCTCTTGTTACATGAGCAGAACACTGCTAAGAGAAACTTCCTTTATATAGTTTGTATTTACTTCTGGGCAAATACAGATAATGCATTTCTGGAAAAGAGTAAATTCTAGGTGCAGTTCTATAAAGTTAATTTAAAGAAACTTCATTCTAGAACAACAAATTTTGGATGCCTGGTTGCTGGCAGGATAATGTTTATATGATGACTGACAAGAGAAAAATGGGAACTGAATTCCTGGCAAGAAGTAAATGCTGGTTGCAAACATTTAATAAGAATAAACATTCTGATCATTAATAATTTTTAATGATCGGAATGAAGAGGATGTGTAGAAGTGAATTCCTGCCTACACAAATCCTGTATGGTGCCAGACAAAACAATTGTCCTCTTGGCAGAAGTAAACTAGAGCATTTATTATGTGAGATAGATAGTATAATCAAAAATTGCATTTTGTATGAGAATACAAAAGTAAGATTTATAACTGCCATTTGCAAATACAAAACAGGTTATTTTTTTTAATATAAACTAACATGACATGAAAAAAAGGAGAACCTGTGTAGCCTTATTATGTTAGACGAGTCTACAGGTGTAATGCAATTTTGAAGTTGCACATTTATTATAAATAGTGTAATATTTTTATTGTGATAGGATAATTTGGCTTTGCATAGCTAAGAAGAAAAGGATCTCAGTGTTTTTCACCCCATTAGTAGTCCCCATTCTTTTTATTTTTATTTCTGTTGTTTAGAGCTGTTTTCATGTGGAGTGAAACTACTGTTGTCATGAAACAACACTGTACTTTTAATAAGAGTCATTTAGACAGATTCATACATCTTGCTGTGCACAAATGGCTCAGCAGTGTCTCTTCAGGACAGCGTATACTAAAGGCTGTACAGAATCACATCATCCGTTATGAAGCAGAAAAGACTTTATGACTGCAAGGATCTACTACACTGTAGGGATTAGTTTAGTGTCTCACCAGTGTCATTAGTCAATTCGCAGAGAGGAGGTAGAGCCCCAGCCCAGTATCCTGCTGGTAGATAATTTTGGAATTACTGGGCAAACTGAGAAAGGGTTATTTGTGCAATGGTGTCATTTATTGAAAATGAGGCTGTGAGAGATTCCTCTCAGGCCAACCTGGGGGATAAACACTATTTAGTCTAAAGAAGGTATTTTTGATGACATGAAAAGAGCAAAAAATGATTGTGAGCAAAGAATTTGGCCAGATGATCAGGTCAATATTGAAGTGTGCTCTAAGATCCTAGCTAGCCATGCATTTCACCTACATCATGTTTGGAAGGACTAAGCTGAGGATGATGCTTATCCATTTAAAGCGGAGATTCAAATGCTGACACAATGGGAGTGGCTGAAACTAGATTTCTCAACTATCAATATGGAAGTAAAAGCTTAGGCAAAGAGAAAAACTCAAATATCTAAAATATCTGCATGGGGAATGAGTACATCCTTAGGTTAAAGGGAGAGCTGTGGTTTTTTGGTGTCCCACTGTGGTTTGATTGTTTTTAAAAGATGCATTGAATTAATAACAAAAGTATTCACTGAAGATTCCTTATGAAACTCATTACAGCCGTTCTCAAGGTCAGAGTGTATCATTGTTTTTCAAAACAGCATGTTCATAAATGCATGCAAGTTTTTAGTGTTTTGGATCTGGGAGCCTGTTTAGACTGCTTTCATACTGTAATATGGAGAAAAATGTAAATGTGCAAATCCTCTAGTTTTTCTGAAAAAAGGTGCCTGCAGTTTTCACCAAATGTATCAAACTGAGCACTGTGTTACAGAACAATGATAAAACATTTTTACTCAGAGACACAGGATGGCAAACATAAAGAACATTAGATGATAAGTATGCAGTATTGAATAACCTGGTGACAATTTTAAACATAGAAGAAATGTTAAAGTAAATTAGATGAAGTTCACCGAGATCGACTTTCCACTTTTGCTGCTCACAATATTCCTTCACTTCTCTCTGGGCAAGTTTCTAATGATTTAGTAAGTGGATTTATTTTAGTTTTTATCCTCCTGAAGTAGTTTGACCCTAATCAGGTGCCCTTTGTGAAAAGCCGGTGGAATTAGAGAAATTCATATCAAAGCAAAACAAGTTATTTTGTTTCTGCTCAAACTTTAGATATTAAATTTGCTAGGAACTTGTAAGTGTCCTGACAGAAAATTATCTTCTCAGTGATTTATGGAAAAATTCACAAGGCAATAAGCTCTCACTGCAATGTGCAGTAACAAGGACAAGGAAAAATGACTGAAGACACATTTGGTTAACCGAAACAGGGAAAACAAGTATGTTGTGTGCCCAGAAGGCTTGAGACAGAATACTCATGGGAAAAAAAAAAAAAAAAAAGAAATAATCTCACAACCAGTAATGATTCAAAGCAGCAGTGGTTTTAATGTCACAGATGTAAAACAGTAGGGCAAAAACAAATGGGCATGCTGGGGAAGAAAAGCCTCTGTTGCTTTGTCTTCTGTATTGTCTGACCTGACTTGGAGCTGTGGGTTAATTTCTGCCTTGCTTCTTATGCAGACAGACGTATGCTGTTTCCCCCACACTTGCCTACTACAGTTTGATGCAAGGACAAGATGTGCAGTAAAGCACAGGTGCTACTTTTTCTTGCTTCCTGGAAAGGCCAAGTGGATGGGATATGCAAAGCACAAGAGCCTGAGCTTTCTAACTTGCTGGATAGTAAGTCTTGTGTTGCACTTTAGAAGTCAGCACTGCAAATGAAACCGCTGCAAATATTGGTGTATGTTTTACAAGACAAAGTGCTAAGACTTTCAGAACGTTTCTTGCTGGGGTGTGATTTCTACACTGCCCTTATCTTCTGCTTTGAACATATACACAACAAGATGAGAGTTTCATTGCAGTGCAGACAGAAGTAGCCATCTGTGTTTGGCCTTGGTGTCCTAGCCAAGTATGTGGACAGGGTTCAGGATTCAGCACAGCCCAGTAGCTAGAGTACAAATACATTAGAGATTTCTTTAAGTGTAATTTATGATAAATTAATGGGAAAGATCCTAGACAGTTTTTATCACACCTTCAGTTCTCAGTACTCAGTTTAGTCCAATGATAAGAATACCTTTCAGTATTTCCAAGCCAGGTCTTCCTTTTGCTCTATATACTTTACAGTAAAACTTTAATCATGCAAGAGTTGTTAATGTTGCATTCCTAGTGTGCAAAAGACATTAATGGCTATATTAAACTCTTGTACTCAGAGCACGTAAATTGTTACACAATCAAATGTGGCTTGGGGAAACAGAAAAAGGGTTGAGAGCTGGTTGAAGAAAATCAAGGAAGTTGCAAACTGGTTGAATTTCAGACAGAATACATATGGCATAATTTCACAAAGTAATGTTCATCTAGAATTTTGGTTCTCTACACTTATTTTATGAAACATTGTCCTTTTTTTCTCTCTTTTTTTTTTCCAGGATCCTTTATCTTTTGGGCTTTGCATTGTCATATATATACTGTATACAGACCAGCTTCTTCATTGTCTTTCTGGCTGTGGATTTTGTATACTCATATAACAACAACTTTTCAGAAAGCTTACTTTAATACAATGGCTGAGGAAGGGTGAGCTGCTCTGACTGCATATCTGTGGTACACATTTAAGTAGCAATTTTAATGGGAATGATTGTGGAATAACATACCAGTGCTCAGCCTGAAAAAGGATGAAGACTGTGGACTTGATTTGTTTCGCTTGCCTTTGCAGCCTGATAATTTGGTATGAGGCAAACCTCACCGCTTGAGTTCTGGCCAGGTTCATTGAACAGTCTGTGGTGAGAAGTGGGAGAAGAAGGGTGGGAAGGAGAGAGAGAACAGAGTGGGGCAGGGGAGAACCACCAAAATGTTTTGTTTTTACATTTCAACTTGCTGTTGCAGAATGAAGTCTCAACCCCAAATGTGGTGAAATCAAAAATAAAAAAGAAACCCGACCAAAAATCAGCCAACACGAAAACAAAAAAAAACCCCTTAATGTTTTAGCTCCAGTAGAGAATGTTTCCTTTGACTGAGAATTATGTTTTGAGGGGATAGGGAGAATGCAATTTGTGTAAGTAAACAGAGATTCTTTATTTTTGTATCTGGCCTAAATACTAATATTTTTACATTGTGTGTTGATGCAGAAGACATATCTATACAGTCAGTTATTTGCACAGCTCTACCTGCAAAATTAATATTGTAATCCTAATGCTAAAAACCTAATTTCTTCCCTAAATAACACAATTTAGTTATTCTTAATAAATTGTATAATTTATTGTAGACATAAATCAGTGTAGCTCTATTGCTTAGTCTTGCCGAAATTTGTTGCAGTTGAAGTTATCATCTGGTGAAAGTGTCTGCAGTACTGTGGCCTTCAGATAAGATGCAGAAAATGTGAGGTGCAAAGGTCCTGATTTTTGCTCAGAAGCAACATTTCATTACATTATCTTAATAAGACTGTAGAACACAAAACTGGTCTGTGTAGCAACATTAAAAATAAAAGGTGGCATCAGAATTTAGCTTGATAAAGTCCTTTACATAATTAAGGATATGGTGTATCCTTTGGCTTGATTATGAATTACAGCACGAAGCTAGCCAGGTAGCTATATTTATCATTGTTCTGGCAACAAAATTAATTCAGAATGAGCTTGTCCCATAAACTCTTTCCTGCTAAATTATCTGTAAAATTATATTAAAGGTGATTTTATTTGTAGTGCAAGAACAGTAGTTTTCATAGCAAGTCATGTCTACATAAATGAAATATTCAGCTTGAAGTCTGAGGCATGAAGGAAAATCTTTCTTGGCTTCAGGCTCTCATCACTGTAATTGTTGAAACTATAAATTTCTATGAAGCTACATAAATTCATATGGACACAAACCCTAGGAATTTCAAGCTGGCTGTTTTACCCGCCTGTGAAATGCTATTGAAGATTGTTGCCTTAAGACAATTTCTGCACAGTCACCTCATCATGCTAACTCCTACTGCTTTAATGTTTTTGAATGGGGATAAAAAAAAAGCGCGTTTTCACGAAGGGAATCTAGAAGGCTGTTTATATTGTTGATAGTTGATGGGGCTGCATAGTTCATTGGTTGGGCCTTTGCTAGACGTCCAGCCTAGTACTGAATTTGCAGTAGTGAGGAATAACCCGTTCTGGTTTTCCCACACTGGCTGACTCTGGACCTATCCAGGTATCCAGAGGCAGCCACCTACTACTGCCTCTCCGTAGATGCTCTCTTAAGCAGTTACAATAATGCCCCAAAGGGAATGAGGCAGTGACCCAGCCCTTCCCTTTCTCCAGTACTTGCTGTTGTGTCCTGGGAGGATAGGGAAGAACCAGGATTCTTTCTTGCACTTCTCTAATCCTAAATACCCCTTTCCAGACACCATCTGTCTTCACAACAAAATGATGACGGAAGCCCTGAGGTAACAACTCCTGCACTGAAGTACTGTCAAAACTAAGGATTTGTTTGGTGGTTTTTAATGGCATGAAAACAGGTACTGTGTTTAGTTGTCACAAAGTACCTCATTAATATTTTAGTTAATGAGAAGATTTTCTGTGAAGGAGAGTGGAAAACAGAATGTCCTGTTCCATCCAGTGATTGTACAGTCTTTTTCATTTCCCTGGTTTACAGTAGGAAACGCTTGCAGGGCATCATTTCCCACAGTATCTGGTTCAAACCCCACCACTCACTGTAGGACTCCTGTCGGGACACTTGTTCTCCTCCACAATTCCCACACTGTCTGGAAGAAGCAATTTTCTATGCAGCTAATTTCTTATTTCATGATAGTTTAGTTAACTTGGGCACATTTATCTGTTTACCAACTCCTGGTTGGATCTATTGGAGATATTGTGGGAGAGGGTCCCTCTGCCCTCCACCACCAACATGCCTGTATTTGTCTTGGTTTTCTTGGAAATATATTTGCTGAAACCAAATTGTTGAGTAAAATTGCAGATTCAGTTTTTTATTGGAAACTAGTGGTTGGATATGGTTGCAAAAGTTGCCTTTTGACACTAAAAAAAAAAAAAAGTGTGTTAAAACCAGATTCTTTTTTAGAAAATATAATTTATCTATAATATCTTGTTGAAACTAATTTCATGGGAAACATTTTGTGTTTCTTTCCAGAATTAATTAATGTTGGTTTCAGGGAGCACTTGGAAAATTTCTTAACTTCTCCCACCAATTTAAAATAAGAATAATTTTCAAAATTGTCACAGAATGGGGAAATTTTATTTCCTCTGTTTTTTCACTCCATTAAAAAAGTGCCAAATTTTGTCTTTAGAATAAATCATGTGAAATGATGAAAAGTAAACCAAATGGTAAATGCTCAGATAAATACCTTGCAACAAAAGCCTTCTCTTTTTAAATTAATTTTTTGTTTAGATGTCCTGGGTTCAGCTGGGATGGGGTTAATTTTCTCAAGAAGATGGGAAGGGACACAACTAAGACAGCTGACTGAAACTAGCCAAACAAATGGGATATTCAATACCATGTGATGTCATGCTCTGTATTTAAGTGGGGGAGCTGCCCAGTGGAGGGTAATCACTGCTCAGGACCATGCTCGGTATCAGGCAGTGAGAAAACTACACTGTGTATTCCTTCCTTTGTATATTCTTTTTATGAGTATTATTGTTGTTATTTTCTTCTCACTTTGCTGTTCTGTTGAACTGTCTTTATCCCAGCCTGCAAGTTTTGCTTTTTTCTTACGATTCTCCTTCCCATCCCCCTGGGGTGAGGAGGGAGCGAGCAGCCACATGGTTATTTGTTGCTGGCTGGGGCTAAAACACAAAGTTAGATTAACATGTGAAAGTCATGTTGGGTTTACGTTTTTTTCTCTCCAAGTTTGCTGAATATCTTGCTGTGATCTTCTTAATTATTCAGAACCTTTTCAAGTGGAGTTGACCACATTGTTGCTGGGACAAGGCTGATTAATGCCTGAAGCAATAACACAGTGCATCTCAGCAGTCAAATCAATAACTGCAGACTGAAGGTTAGCTGGTAAATGGGATTAGGTCTTCTGCTATGGGGTTGGAGATCTAGACACCTCTGATATGTTTATTTTCTCAGCATCTTTCCCTTAGAAAGACTATTCATTCTAGCAGATGTGAACGGGTCCTGCTTCTTCTGTCAAGAATAATTGAGTGCTACATTCTTCAGCTTAAGTAAGTGGCCCTGGGGTATTAGTTAATACAAACATCCAATTATTTTCATTTAAAGTGTTAACAGTAAAATGAATAATGATTGGTTTAGATGCTGACTAAAACTGAATGAAAACTTTCTTCGTGGATACAAGCTTCCATCTACACAAGGCAAATACCATTATTTTTCTCTTTTACTTTGTCAGATAACTACAGTGCGTGCTTAACGGTCAATTCTTTGACATAATGGGATAGTTTACATGGGCCTGTCACCTCTCATAGTGCTTTATTAGAAGCAGTAGACTATATTCACTTAGTACATTATGCCCTTGTGTGATAACATGCTGCCCTCAATGATATGTTTGAAAAACTCTTACAGCAATCTGGGGAAAAGGGAGAAAAAAACGCCTGTCGTTCTTCAGGGTTACCTTGAAGTGGCACAGCCCCTATCATAAATTAGAACATCCCCAAAGGCAAGGTTTATCAGCTGCCAGATATCTCCACAGGCTCTTCAAACAGACTGGTGAAATGTGGGAGACGCTTACCTATGTATTCTTTAATTATAATCCCCAAACACTTACATTGGGGAAGGGTAGGGCATTACTTTGTAAAACTCACCAAGAATGTCATTAAGAATGGGAGATCTTCAAAAGATTGTCCTGAGTCTAGGCTGGCAGCTGTCTCAGAAGAAAAGTTGGCATGAAGAATGATGCTGGAAAGTAACACAGTTAAAAATGTGTTGGTCTACTTTGTTTTTCTGTAATTCTCAAATAAGCAAATGATAAAGCATATTTAATCATGGTAGGAACACTCCAAATCCATATTACTTTCTTCAGTAACCTTTAAAAAAAAAAAAAAAAAGAAAAAAAAGAAGGTTTAGCAATAGAACTACTTTAAGATCCTTCAAAGTTTTCTCCAAGCTGAGGAGGAACAGAGTAAGCAAATCACTAGAGGACTCTTCTAAACCCAAAGATTCCAGGTCTGCTGATTTTTGCTGTTATTGTTGTTATGATGCTTATTTCATGACATCAGCAACCAGTTAATATTGCTAGTGCTGTCTACATGCCATACCACTGTGTGGTGGAGAAATTGATTTGACCCCTTCTGGTGTTTCATAGCTGTGCATTAGCTAAGGAGGTGATCATGTTTCCACCTAGCATCTTGTTGAACCATAACCGTCAGCCTGCTATTTGCTAGAAACGTATGAAGTTAATTCTCAGCATAAGCATTAAGTATTGTGATTTCCAAATAAATATTTTATAGTGATTAGTAGCTACAAGTAAATGCATGTATTTACCTCCGTTGCTTTTAGGACTTAATATGCCAGGAGGAAAAGGAACTATTTATGACAGAAAAAAGCCATCCAGAAAATTATATTTTATGCATGCATCTGCATATAGGCAATTATTTCTGATAAGCTCATAAGCCACATCAGTCTCCTCATGGAGATCTAATATTGACAAAGGTTTTAATACAGGGTGTATAAAGAATCTCCTGGGCATGCTGTCTAGCCAACTTCTTCAGCTTGCCTTTTAGGAAAACACCACATAGTATCAAAACAAACACTCCCCTCAAAAAAAAACACAAAACAAACAAACCAAACAACCCAGATAGGGTGAAATCTAGTTATACTATGAATAGAGAGGTTTTACACTGTGTTTTGCATCTGTAACATGTGTAACAGTAATGCTAACTGCGGAAGAAGAGGACTAATAAATTATATGTGTTTAATAAGCTGGTAGGTACATTGATGGAATTTCTGGAGTTAAATAAGTATTTGCAAACCCACCTTATGAAAATGCAGTGTTAAAAAGTTACAACACATGATGCATTATTTAAGACCTGTTGTCACCAAGATCAGAAACTGAAATACAGGATGGTATTTAGAATCACTGTGTAAAAGTTTAGGGAACTAAAGTGTCAATATTAACATTTTCTGAAAAGTTGGTTCTTAATGACTACCTAACTGACGCCTGCATGATTAGTGAGGTTTGGAAGCAGTATTGCATCTTTGACATTATTACTCCAGTTTGTAAGAACTAATACAATTAACAGCACCTGAAATAGATCCTTTCTTTTTCAATTGGCAAAACAGAAAAGAATATAATCATCTGCAACCATTGAAAAAGAAATAACTCTTCAAAATTTGATGCAATTCTAATGTTCTGAATGTTCAAGTTAATGCAGGTATGGATTTAAAATAAAATAAATCATGTCAAACCATTCTTTAAATGAAGACACTTCATATGCATGTATGAGAACAGAACATGACCCACAATTTTAAATGTGATAGCTTCCTCTAACTCAAAAAAAGAAAACATAGTCATTTCTGTAATAGATGTTTATGTGCCTCTTGGCATTTTTAATAAATACTTCTGCCTGATTATTCTTTTCATACTTCATAAAACCCACTATGATGATTTAGGTCTGATTCCACAGAACATGACACCTTCTGAAGACTGTTGGAGTTAGTTTTGCTAAATGGGAAATCAGTTCAAGTGAAAAATATGTTGATATTTACAGAACTGTCAGTTCAGTTGTATAACAATCACGGAATTTCATTTCAATATTAATAGTGGTGACTGAATACATCTAAAGTTGTGCTACAGCATGGGGCTTAATTACTCCAGCTTCACTCATAAATAACCATTGTCACGTGTGCAACTTTTCAAGTACAAAACTGGATAATGAAAATTGTGACAGAATGCCTCTTTCAAAATGAATCGTAGTTTCTTGGTAAATTTCTATTAGTATTGAACATAAAGCAGTTTGTTAAAAAGTACTACATCTTTTGGCAGCCTAAAACTAACATAATAAACTATAGCAAACCAGTTAAAGCACAAGATTATAGGAGTGAGAGTGGAGACAAAGAAATAAACAGTGTATAGGAGCTGAATATTGTAGTGGGACTTTGCACTGGGACTAGATCAAGCCACCTAACGAAGAGGTATAGAAGAAATGAGAGAGGGTATTTTACACTTACCACTTTTATAAATAACAGTATAATAGCAAGATAATATAATACCAGGAGTATACTACAGTATAATAGTGACAGAATGGAGAAGGAAGACTGAAAGTGATGAGAGAGATAAAGAAGTGAGAAGAGTAACGCAAGAGCCTGAGTGATTAAGGTACCAAAGATAAGGGACTGATTACTTTTTCTCAGAGGCTGATTATTTTCCAGTGATTGTATCTTATTAACTAAGAAAATTTTCTGGAAAGAAAGGGAAAATTTTAAGTAAACATCCATTGACATTTTTTTCTAACGCACAAGCAGAG
>Ga0181612_158481_pt1 | contig 10685 bp, 3 predicted proteins | sample HoacroProtozoa21_FD_119630 | JGI IMG/M metagenome (GOLD analysis project Ga0181612, IMG submission 119630) | Hoatzin crop microbial communities from Cojedes, Venezuel. Combined Assembly of Gp0051906, Gp0051904, Gp0051908
ACTGGCCCCAGTACTGAGTCCTGAGGGACACCTGACCGGCTGCCAGCTGGATAGAACTTGTTCACCACCACTCTCTGGGCTCAGCCATCCAGCCAGTTTTTTAGCCAGCAAACTGCATGCTCATCCAAGCCATGAGCAGCCAGTTTCTCTAGGAGAACGCTGTGGGAGATGATGTCAAAGGCTTTACTAAAGTCCAGGCAGACAACATCCACAGCCTTTTCCTCATCCACTAAGCGGGTTGTCTTGTCATAGAAGGAGATCAGGTTAGTCAAGCTAACCTGAGAGAAGACAGCTGTGATGTAAGAAATAAAAAGATTTGCAGCACTGTTAATTGTGGTTTTTACTACATGTAATAATGATGGTAGCACCACTTTTATACTCTTTCTGTAGCAATTTTGAGTTATTTAGATCACTGCTCTTCTCTTGTATTTTCTTTTCTTCTATTTCATCTTCTCTATTTCCTCTTATATTTCCTTTTCTTATATATTTTCAAATATATCAGATTTGAAAGTGCAAAGTTGTGAAACTCTTCACTTTAACTTACTTATGAGGAACTCCAATCAAATACACTTAAAGTAACAGTCCTACCTAGGCTAGGAGATTTGAATCCTCCTGAGATCACCTGGAGCTGAGCATGAAAAATAAAGGAAAATTATTCTGATTTCTTTAAGGCAACTTTATTTTTATTACTATTCTTGATAAATACTGGTTAATCAATGCTCCAAACGAACATTTTGTTCAGTAGGCAAACTGAACCAAAAATATTTTATCACGAACTTCCTGATGCACCCTACTGTAGATTTGGTACACTAGGTTTTGTGTGAATTTTTTTGTTTTTCATTGCAGAGTGCTGGTGGTTGCAGACATCACAGATGTAGTGTGTTATGCTTGCTTTCCTCCAACATCTTTTAACCTATGCAGAATTGTTCTGTTGTTTTGTGGGTTTTTTTCCCCTAAGATTGCATCAGCAATTTTTGCACCCCTGGAAGTATTTTTTAAATTTTTTTAAATTTAGTATTTTGCTTTTGTGTTGCAAAGTCACTTAATTTAACTGCATTTGAGTTTCACCATCTATGGGAGATTATTTCATAGGGCTATATCCACATACCCGATAGGGTCTCCCCTTTTGGTACAGCAGTGGTGCCACCCAGTCTCAAGGGCTTCTGGTGACTCCAGGGATTTTGTTATACTGAGATGGGAGGGACTGCGAGGGGTCAAAGCAGGGAGAAGCCCCGCTGGGGATGGTGCATTCACTTTCGGCACAATCTTGAGTATGTCACTTTTTCATTGTATTCTTCAGTGAGTTTCTTTTAGATCAATTAATGAGAAGTTCTGCCAAAGGATGCCTAAATACATGTGTGATTGGCAAAAGCACTCTGCGCCTAGAGTGCCCATCACAACTGTCATGACTCAATTTTCAAAATAGCTCTCCACATTGAATGCTAAAACCTTTCAGAGTTTTAGTCACTCCTGTTTCTTTGGCTCCTAGACATTGAACTTCTGAAAAAGCCTGGCCTTTTGTGTCTCACGGGGCTCTCTCCCGAGTCATCTCCCATTTGTTCAGCTTTCACTGATTTCAGTTTGAGTTGTACAGGAGAATGCAGCCTCTGATGTGCAATTCTGCACATATATAGATGAATATCATTGGTATTCAGGGTTTGGTATTTTAATTTCTGACAGATGTAATCAGATGATACATTCTGAAGCGATGCTAGCTTTATTTGCTTTTCTGCTTTTGGGTTTCAGTTGCAAGACACCATTAGGTGGGCATTTTTTTTGTCCATTGTTTTCAGAAATAATAGTTGCTTGGTTTGGCTCTTTTAAGTCATGAAAGCAGAGTTCTACTTTAATATGTAAGAGTTTTGCAGCAAGCAAGCAGTTCTCTAATAGCACATGATATTTTGCTAATAATGGACTAGTAGCTTGAAAATCCTTGAATATATTTTTCAAGATATGGATTAGTACTTGTGTATTGTGATTTCAAACTGATAATGCATTTGGAAAATGTGAACATTCATTTATGGAACAAGGTCACACTTTAAGAACTAATTTTGGAGAAGTGTTTCACAGGAACGTGCTTACTGAGTTAATGTCACGTGAGCTTTCTTATATAATCCTCTGAATGAAACACGAAGGAAAAACATTCAGACTGTCTCTCACTGAGAATAATTTCAGCTGCCTCCGCAGTCTGGCTGGGAAGGCAGCTAGTGCAAATGACGATGTTTTGATCTATCTGCTCCTTTATCAGTATGTTGCTAAATTATACAGATTTGTTCGTTTAATCTGAAGGATAATAGAAAAGCTCCATGTATTCCTGCATCTGTAGCACGAGTTTGCTTTATATCACTATGCAATCAAATCCTTGTGTTAACGGATTAAATGAAATTTTTTCTGGCACAAAATGGCTAAGGGTTAGCTGCTTGAATAGTGAGCATTTAGAATTCGATCTCTAGTTAATACAAAACTGTCTCTGTAAATGCAGTAAAATATTTTTCATATTTTCATTAAGCTTTTGGTTTTAGTCATAGATAAATGCATGCAAATAATTCATGTAAGTTTAGAAGAACCCTGTTACTATTTTAAAAAATAAAGTTTGAATTTCTACATATCTTTAGGTTTTTGCTCATAATTTATTACGAGAATTTTTAAGTTCAGTTACCCCAGCAGTCTCCACAGCTAACACCGACTAGTGTTCGGTTAGCACTGACAAAGGCAGATCTCTGCTTTTATATTAAAAATGGGTTTACTTTGCAAATATTGGCAACTTAAGAACATGTTATCAACAACTGAGGCTCAATCATAACAAACACTTGCAAGTAATATTAAAGTTTTTCACTCCTTCTCCCTTAATGAATATCTGGCTAGGGCTTGGTATCTTCTCCCCCTACCCACCTTTTGTTTACTTCTAAAAGCCCAGGAATAACAATTTCAGGTTGTATGTTTTTTAAGGTTCAGGGTATTGTGCGTAAACAAAGTAATATATAAACTATCCATGTGTAATTTTCAATTTTTGCAAGACCCTTTATAGTGAAGCTACAACAAAGTTGTAAAATACCAGGAGAGAAGCACTATATGATCCTGTAAGAACTGCAGGGAGCCCTACACTGAGTCTTTGTAAATATTTTGCCATTGACTTCACTGAACATAAAATTTAACTCTCTATACGCTGTTAAATGACCTTTTGTGTTACCTTCTTTATAGACTACAATGGTGATATAAAAATGTATTGTAAAAAGTGTTCAGGTTTTTTGAGGTTTTTTTGGTAACTGGAGTTGCGTTTTCAGAGGAAGTCCAGTTGCTGGTCATTGGCTTTCTCCTTTGTAGTGCTTTTAAAAACAGGGTCAGTGACTTAAAATAAGCATCTCACTTTTCTGGTGCCTGAGCAAGTCAGTGGTTCCCAGAGAAATGATCAGTTATAAATGGATAACAAAATAAAGGAAAAGCTAATTTGCACATTAATGCTAAATCTGTAAAGTGGGTCATACCCTATGGTAGTCAAAACAGGCAGTATTTTTAAGAAGACTTTCAATGTGTAAGCACTGGCATTAAACCAAATACAGTGTCTTAAATATTCCTCCTTCGTAATGCACACGGTGGTTGCCATACCTATGTTATAGAAGTAAATGTTACTACGTAGCTACAAAATTTGGATGCCCATCCACTAGTGTCTTCAGAAAAGTTAAGCAGGGTCTGATCATCTCTTGTTCCCCTAGGTCATGTTTTTCACTCTCTCTCTAGCAGCTGAGGCTGTCTATCTGGAAAAAATGTTTACAATGAGGTGCATACAGTGTGGGTATCGTTTAAAGCTAGCATAGAAAACTTTTATTGTTTGAGATGTATCTAGTGAAATCTGTTTCTAAAGCCGGAATGCTACAGAGACAGATGTGATGGGTGGGAATGGTTGCTGCCGGTGCAGTCTATGCAGAAACAGCTGCCACGAATGCTGCTCTTTGCTAGGTTATTTTAGATCTTGCATTCTTTTTTTTTCCTGCATTTGTCGTTTGCAATTACAGGTTTATTAATATGAGAGCGCAGTACTGGCAACAGTGAATCTGGTAGCCTTGAAGGAGGAGATAGTATTTATAGTATCTGTATTATGCCTTGAAGATCATTCAATAAATTAGCTATAATGAGCCATCCTGTGCTGGTATAAACGTGATGAAACAGATTAATGAGATAGGAGTACAAAGTCACTAACACTGCTTTAGACCAGTCTTTAGACCTTAACAAAATAAAGTAACATCTGAAAACTTCCAACTGAATTTTTTTCAGCATTCCCAAATGACTTCATTCTTTTAAACCAGCTCTGTGGTTCTAAATAAAAGGTCTCAAAGTCTTCCTTTGAAACAAGAAGTGAATTCTTGCTCATTTGATTAAACAGTGATATCTGAGGCTTGGCAACAGTATATCCATTTTTGGAGTATGGGAATCATACGTAAAGCTTTGCTGATAAAATGAGGCAAGAAAAATAGAATAAAAGTGCCTAGAAATTCTTTATTGCAATTTAGTTGGAAAGATTCCAGCAATAACCAATAGCCCCTGCTGCTTTTGCATGGAACACCTGGACACTTGGCAATTAAAAAGAAAAGAAGAAAAATAAGAAAGACAACTATAAGGGTTTATGGATTATTGGCATTTACGTACTGAATTCAAGGACATCTGAATGCATAACAGAAATTCCCTTTTGTTACTTATAGATGTTTGGGTCTGTTACCATGTTCAAAGATTAGAAATAAATAAATGGGCTGTACTAGTAATTTTGTGAATGCCTAGGTTTTATCAGTTACTAAAAAAAAAAAATATCAAACCTCACAATAGAATGGTGGATACTTACCAGGCTTCTGAAGCTACGAAGGACAATTCCACCATAGAAATGTCTGTTTGGTGCTTGGTTAGGAGTCCAAAATAACAAGGAGCGGGGGAGAGAAGCAAATCAGACAATAGAATTTATAATTTATTGGAAAAGGAATCAAGAAAACTATATAGTCTCTACAGTGTTTTCCATTGTTTTGTTCTTTCTGTAGTTCAGTTTAGAACAAGTTTTTAGACTTGGTTTTTTCAATATTTAATGAAGCTGTAACAGTCTTTGTTTCATCGTGAGTGCAACATGAAATAACAGCAGGATTGTAGCCTTTCAGAAAACTCCCGTATCCTATGTGTGAGTATATCCAGCAGAAAATACCAAACCGCTCTAGGGGTACCTGGGATATCAATTAGTAACACAGCTTTTGTATGTTAGCGAGTGACCTTTGTAGCTGAGACAGCTGATCGTTGCAGACCAGAGATCAGCAGTGCACAGATGTTTCCACCTGCGTCAGCCTTGTTAGACATGTACAAACGTTTCCAAGACAGAGAAGGCTGTAATGTTAAATGGACTTTTAATGAGACTGTATTCATTTTTAAAAAACATAAGCTACAAATTATTGTGTACTTTTCAATGTAAGGAGTGCTTTCCGAGGCTGTCATAAGAACCTGTCAGCATTGTCGTTAATTACAACTGTTGTGCTTAATTTGAAAGACCAGAGACAACTCAAAACAATGTAAGGAGAGCTTGAAATCATGTCGAAACAGAGAAAAGGAACTGTCACAGCTTAAGCCTGTTTATAAATAACACACGCAGGTCTTTGAGGGGAGTGTTTTAACTCCAGCCTGGCATTGCTCTGCATGGGCAGAGTACCCCATCACTCCTCTGGAAGTGTCGAAAGCTTCAGTTTGGGAGGCTGGCTTGCTGCTAAGGCTGGCAATAGTTTGTGAGCAGTTTATATCAGCAGAGAAGTCCAATTCCGTGTGTAATTTCCATTAGTTCTGAAATGAAGCTGTGCTGGAGTTGTATCACCAGTGGCACTTTTGCCAGTATAAAATGTCCTGTGCTCAGTCTTTGCTCTGCTCTGACACTGCTGAACTGGCAAAAGTTTCTATTGTGGGCTTGATTTAATCTTGAGTAATACTGAACAGAGAAGTTATTAAAATAAAACAGAAAGAAACCTCTGAATAATATCATGTAAAGAAGAATATAATGTAAAACTTTAAAATGCTGACCTTGACAAGGTATTTTCGAGCTAATTATGGTAGGAGTGTCCTGCACTTCAAACACTGTGCTCTGAGAATTCAGTATGTTGCTACCTCAAAGACTTGCTTTGTGATACCGCGCGTCTCCTGAGTTTTGCTCTTGTCCTTTGGGGAAATCTCAGACTGCTTTGGTCTGTGTAGTGCGACTACCTTCGTAAAGGTATGTGCACAGATTGTTTCTTCAGAGTAGGCTGACAAATGTAAGTGTTCTGTTCTCGAAAGCCCTATCAAGTTGAGTTGCTGCTCATCAAACAGTTTTAGTTACCTTTAGTAGTTGTTGCAAGTGCTTTCAAATAATATTATCTTCAGTTTTCCTTATTTAAAAGGGATGGAGATAGATCTAGTCATTTAAGTGTAAAATTGACCTTAAAAGGTAACTGGGCTATTTTTTTTTCCACCTGGAGATATTTTTGTTATATAAAACCTGATCATTCCTGAAATGTCAACAGTGATGTGCTAGTCACTGCTTGCATTTACAAACTTCTTGTATTGTTTCCAAAATTCAATTTGATACATTTCACTTCAGGGTTTGCTTGCAGTCATTAAAAACATAGTAGTTTTTGTGTAGCTTGCACACTTTTTGTAATTGCTGTTGTGGGGAGAAGTGGCAGGACCAGTCGTTCTGAATCTGCGAAAGCATTGGAAAGGAGACTGTTGGAGTTGGATTTTTTTCTCTCCACTAAAAACTTTGAAATAAAACTTTTTCTCTCTGGGAAAAGAAAAAAAAAGAGTGTTATATACAAAGATTAGGGTGTGGATTTTCTTATTCTTTTCAAATGTATTTTGTTAATTGTTCTTCGCTTAATCTGGATGACAAGGAGAACTTGTAGCGCTAGCGTATTTAGAATACACTAGGAATGAGAAAAGTTACTCTGAAAGATTTTTGAATTATCTGAATTTTCTTGCAAAACTGTATTTACAGGTATCTTGTATTTCAGTGTTTTGGTTTTCAACTTTGGTATTAGCTTGGCTGATATTTTTTTTGTACTGAATTACAAGCGAAAAGCAAGTTAGTGTGTTTACATAATTTTAAGTTTACAAAGTTCCATGTGCATTGAGCACAGCTTCATTCCTCTGACAGCAGGCAACAGGATACTTTGTGATAGTCTGGTATGTAATGAAATGTTCTCTGATCATTTTGTTATATGTTAGTACATTAGATTCTGTTCCTTCTCCCCACAAACTGAGTAGAAATTTAAACTTTGAGAATTAAGATTGTATATGAAGATTGAGCCATGGCTCTGTGGATATCATTGTCTACTTTGAAAATCACACTTCATTAGAAAAATCCTTGTCTTGCTGAAGAAAATTAAAATACCTGTCAGTCAGACATCTTCCACTGAAAATTTTGCTTTGCTGTTGATTAATCCAACTGAATAGGAAAGGGTGAAGAGATATATTAGAACACAAGAATGATAGCTCACTCGGATGTACTGTCAGCCTATTCCAAATCTCATTATTTACGTACATATTCCAAAGTTACAGCCAGCAGCCCAAACTGTAATAAATTTTTTGGACTGTGTTGCGGGGGTGTTCGATCGGACCTAGAGAAACCTACAGATGATGTGCCTGAAATGAAACAGTTTATGGTGCATTGCTTGTGTTTGAGTTCTGGGCCAGTTTTTGTGACTGCTGAATCAAATTAACATTGTCCTTCAGTTTTTGGCTTTTTTTTTTTCTCTTGTTGTTGTGGGATTTATGAGTTTTTCTAAGGTTGTTACTGTATTAACTACTCTTGCTCATTTTTCATGAAAAAAGTTGTATATTGTATTTAAAACCTTATTTCAGTGTATAAATATGAAAATACTGATTTGGTTAAAGAATACATAATAGGTGTGTTTACATTTTAGAAGGGATACTTTGGAAATTGGAAGTGGTTGAAATTATACTCAACCTTGCTAAAGTCTAGTCTGTTTTTCTGCTAATATTTCCAAATACAAGATTCATTTTGTGAATCTTTTGAAGAAGCTTGATTGCAAATAATATTGCAATCATACTGAAGTTTGCTTACCCTGTGTTTTTGCTTTCTGTTTATTAGTCTGTCTGGATCAGTTGATGATACTGAGACCAATCTGGTCAAATTTATTTAAGATTTACTTAAAGAACATTCCATATTTAGCGTTACAGCATTTCTTTTTTGTTTTCTCCATAGATACTACAACGTATTCCACTGAACGATCTGAGCACTTTAAGCCATGCAAAGACAAGGATCTTGCATACTGTCTCAATGAAGGGGAATGCTTTGTGATTGAAACCTTAACAGGATCGCATAAACACTGCCGGTAAGTCATTTGCAACGAAGTTGCAAAAAAAGTCTTCTGTCCAAGGGAGACAGCATTAGAAAAAATAAACACTCAGACTTAAAATGTTATGAAGCAGTGGAATTTGCTGCCAGTTTCATTGCATCCCTCACAGTTGGTGGTTTTTGAACTAGTCTGTAATATTTGTAAACCCAAATGTGGAAATACAAAAAGCAACATTTTGATTACTTTCATAGATAACAAAAACATTCCATATCCTTATTTCTAATCTTATAAACAAGTAGGGATTAATATTTGGGTTTGGTTTTTACATATAAAAATTGTATGTTCCTCTACATACCAGAAGCATTCCTTTATTTTGAGTACTTAAAGTGGAGCTTTGACTACAGCTGTATGCAGTGTTCGTTGAGAGAGAGGAAGAGTTCTTTGGTTAGTAGTTTTAAGAATTAGGGTTTCTTAATTACTGAAAGATAAAATGGACTGTAACAGCCATCTGAACCTGCTATATAGCTGTTGCACAATGTTATGCTCCTGAACTTCTGTTAATGTCTGTGACCATCTTGAATGTATTTTAAAGAGTATCAGAAAAGAAAACCAGATCACCGAATATAATTATGCTGGATGTAGTAGCGATATGTAGAGCGTAGTAGAGCAATATGCAGCAGGAATACTGTAACATCTTCCTAAAGATGAGAATGAAAAAAATCCTGAACTATTCAAACAACCTTTTAAACAGAGGTGGTCCAAAACGAAAACTTGTCATATTTTAATCTACTCCTAAGATACTGTTTTTGGCATACAGAAGGTGTATCCAAGACATGCTTATATGCCCAAACTCTAAACTGATCATCTGAATGTATAGATATCTCTAATATAAACAATAAAAAGCCCCTGAGATATTCAGAAGCTTTCCTGGACAGTCTGGGACTTCAGCTGCTAAATCCCACTGAAAGTAGAAAAAAGTCACAAAATCATATGCGCCTCGTTTGAAAGCGGAAATTTATGGATTTAAAGATTGATGAGAGTCTGCTTATATCAGAAGAATATTCTTAAGATTTTTGTTTTTAATACCATGCTGGTAATTTTTTCCCATTCAGTTGTGTATGCTTCAGTGACCATTCATTTCCCCTCTTTATTTTATGTTTTCTTATGGCATGCTTCTTAAATTCAACATTAGAAATGGAAATAGTGGAAAAATGATGACTTTTGCAAGTTCTATCGTAAAACTTCCCATTTACTGTTTTCTCAAAGCAGGTGTGGGATTTTCAGTCTTTCTTAGAAGTATCATGGTCTGTTAACAAGGGAATCACTCAAATATTTAAGACTGGTAAATTCATTAGTTTATTTCTTTGAACAGGCTGTTCTAGTAAACTGTATGGATTAAACTTTTAAATATCTACAGGAGCGTATCACATAACAGAGCTGTCTTTTTTTGTTTGTTTCATTTTCAGTATCTTTCCTGTTGTCTGCCTTTGCCAAACTCCTGTTTATTTGCTGTGATTCTAATGCTGCAGTCTGACTAACAGCTAGAAGCTTGAACATCCAAGCTTTTCCCCTTAACTAAACGAGCCAGAGTGTTGAGTTTTCATTCTTTCCAGAAGAGTGAAATTTTTTTCATCACCTTCTCTTGTGTAATTCTTCCACAGGGAAATACGGGTGTCAGTTGTGAATCTGTTAGCTCCCGTGTGTAACAGATTTGCATTGCTTGTACGAGTTTCAGGTATTGACACGTTCTCTGGGAATTAAACACCTGCTTATTTCAATGAGTACTTTGAAGTGTGCAACACATAAAGACATGTATAAGGCAATAAAAATTGATATAGCAAGAGAAGACACATTTTACAACTTTCAAGGTGATTAAACTAGTTATAATGCTTTCACGACAAGCAGCAGTTTATTCAGAATCATTTTATGATACTGATATGTATGTCATTAATGAAGAGAAACCTTTTAATTTGACCTTCAAATGCTGTGTCTCTACCTTGGTAACAGACTATATGCCTTTTAGTCAGGGCCAGTGCTGTAGTGAGTGGGTTGCAGGTATTTTTCTATCCGTAGCCTAAAACCATGCTCTGAAATAGCAGCTAGAATGTACACATACAGAAAAATACAATATTGATGTACTGTATTTGCCCTCTAACTAGAAAAAAAGTAATTTTCCCTGAGAATGAAAGGGTTATGGGATTCCCATTACAATTAAAAGAGTCGAATACGGAATTATGAAGACTTAGAGAGAGAAATGATATTTTGTTCTTAGAATCAGGCTGCATTGTGTATTCTCATTGGGAGTTTGATTTTGCATCTGTTATGGGAACAGAGCACCAATTTACTGAAATGGGAATTTGCTGTGTGGAA
>Ga0181612_113131_pt1 | contig 10684 bp, 6 predicted proteins | sample HoacroProtozoa21_FD_119630 | JGI IMG/M metagenome (GOLD analysis project Ga0181612, IMG submission 119630) | Hoatzin crop microbial communities from Cojedes, Venezuel. Combined Assembly of Gp0051906, Gp0051904, Gp0051908
CGGGAGGGAACACCGGCCGCTGCGCGCCCGCGGGGCAGAGCCCCTCCGCTCCGCCACCGAGGCTGCCTCTGCTGTGTGGAGGTCGTGGTCAGCATGGAGAAGTCAGAGTCACGGCTTCTGGCTGTTCTTCTGTCATCTGTCACGAGTTCCTGGGTGGTCCGGCTCAGTAAGTGCATCCACCTGTAAAATAACCATTCTGGTGCAAGCAAACTGCAACACACGAGACAAGTGTCCGTTTCCATACAGATTGGTTCCACAGCAACAGCTGCAGTATTTTCTGCTGCCTTTTTGTATCGCCGCCTTTGCTGCTGGAAGAGTGTGTTGCTAAGATAAGGACTGTAGCAGAGGGTTTGTGCCGTACTCGTCCCTGTACTTTAGGTGGGGTCTATGAAGATCCCAGGTCTTCAGCTGGGTTTACGAAGCGGGGCTTTACTGGGGAGAAGCTTGGGGAACATCCATTATTTTATTAGCACTTTCTGGAGGAGCATGAGCGCTCTCCTCAGTGCAGGAAACTGGCTGCATGACTGCAGGGACACTTTCTCTCCAGTTTAGTGCTGCCCGTGTCCCACATTCACACACAAGGGAAGCACTGGCTGGGGCCTGCTTTCTGAAACCATGTGAGGCAGAGCTGAAGCTAAGCTGTGGGACCTCCCTGTTTTCCAGCCTGATTTATCTGTCACCCTTATTCTAAATTTAAGATACGGGTTTACAGAGTGCGAACGGAAGAATCAGAAATGCTGGCAGTTAAATTAAGCAGCGGAACATCTCGTGTTTGTTTTTAGTTTGAAGAAGTGGATTTTCTTTCCATATGCTGAAGTTCTGCTGTCAGAGCCCGGCTGGTAATGTGCATGTTTTTGAAAACTCTGTGAACAAGTAAATGTTAGCCATGCTTAGATGGACCTTTGGCTTAGCTTCTGACCCTTTTGTGGTTATTTTTGGCAAGAAAGTTCCGTAGAATAATAAGCAGTAGGACTGAAACACAGAGAAGACCCATGCTCTGTGTTGACGACAGCTCTCTCAGAAGGCTTTTCCCAAAGGGGGCCTTTCTTCTTCTTAGGCTGCACTTCGCTGTCTGCCACCTCCTGTAAGCTGAGCCCAAGAGGCAGCTCTGCTGCCCCGTGAGCCTCTGCCTGTCAAAGCCAGCAGGCTCTCTGCGTTTCTGAGCTTCCTTTGTGAGTGACACCTGCCAGAGTCGGCAGGCAGTGGCGTCCAGCTCCTCAGCATCCTGGAACTCGGTGCCTCGGAGCCAAAGCATGTATTTGCTCAGAACCACAGATGCCTCCTGTCTTTGTTGAACAGCTATTTCAGCCCCAAATGAAGACTGTAGTCCCAGAAGACCTCGGAAGAAGTTTTGTGACATGTTAGATAGGAATAGCACAGCACAGCGAAATGTGTAATGCATATAGCTGATCTTTGGCCTGCTTACTGTTCTCTCTCTGGGAGAATAACATCTGTGTGTAAACACTGTGTGTTGGACTCCTTGCCAGCTGCAAGTGTTCCCCTTAAGAAGAATTACTCATGAGCCTCCTGTACTAGGGAGATGTTGGACATGGAAGTTCATGGTGGAATTCATCTCCTCTAGCTTGAGATACCTGTCATGCGCACATCAGCTCTAAGCTCTTTGTCCAGGTTATCCTCACTGGCAAAGCACCACCTTGGTGGGATGATTCCTGTCTTCCGAAAGTAGAAGTCTAAAATACTGAATGAATTGCCCTTTATGAATGCCAGTTTCTCCCCTCTGATACTGAAGGGACTCTAGATAACTGAGATGTTGACATCTGTTCGTTAGCTTCTGAATATGGGCCAGATGAATGGGCTTTCAGCATGGAGATGTACCAGCTGTTCCTGGCAGAAGTAAAGACACCCAAGAACGTCACCTTCCTTTAAATTTAGAGGTCTGTTATAGCCCTGTAAGCCATGCATTTAGAAAGTCGTGTCAGAAAAAGCATTATTGCACATGGATGTGAAATGTTCATTATCTGAGTGTCTGAAAAAAGATTTCCAGTGTATGTTTTTGTGATGTATTCCTAGCATGAGCAGATGTATTTAGTCTCTGTCACATCTCATTTTTAGAGGGTAAGTGATAAGCCAGACATACTATAGTTCAATGATAAATAGATGCCAATCTAGTGACTAGTGATTAGGTATACTGTATTTTCCTTTTTACCTGACAGTCACTGAAATATAGGATTTTTTTTAATTGTCAAAAAAGCAACTTTTCTGTTGCTGCTCCTCTTTAATACTGTATGTTCAAAATTTAGCTGGAACCCACAATCCTGTAAAGGTCTTTGAAACTGCAGCAGCGAAGGAACTTTTTAATGCAATGACGGTGTATTTTGGTTCTCTTGTTTCTTTAATTGTAATTTTTATTCAGCCCAACTCTTTGTGTTAGCCTGGTAACACTTCTGACAACATAAAGCCTCTTCTACAGCTTTTTCAGTTCTTTGCTGTGTTATTAGCATGGAAGGCTGCCCGTTCTCACTCTTTCAATACGAGAGACATTTGTAGGTTGGCCAACAAAGCCTCTCGACTGTAGAGAAACAGCCGTGCAGTTGCTGCGAATGTGAGCAGAGGAAATCAATTCTGGATAAAATGCAGGTTGAAGTTCTGACACCTGAAGTTCTCCCCATCTTATCTGTTCCAACACTGTGGAAATATCACTCATTAATGATATAGCTTTGAATTTCTGCACTGTTTCCATCATTTTATATCTTGGGACTTTATCACATTTATATTGTAATTTTATTAGAAAAGGCTGATGTCCAGATCTTGTTAAAGGAATGATAGGTGATAAATATTTCTGCTTGCTTGTTATATCTGCTTCTGATGCATTTATAGGAGAGGTGAAAGGAAAGTAGAATAAAGCCATCCAGATAAAATTTTAATATATAATCTTATGGTTCTGCAATAACACCTATATAATGAGGCTTGTGAAATAGTCTCTGCTACGTTCCCAGTCTGTAACTCCCCAGTGCTACAGGTTTGTGCCCAAGGAAAGCATTTGTGCCGCTTTGAGAGTTGTCTGTCTTCAGGTCGTGCTATTTATTAAGCAGTGTCCAAATCCACACACATTTTTGTGGATTTCAGCAAAGTAACTTCCATTGTGGGGTGCTGTTGAAATGACTAAGGAAAGTTTCATACAGCCAACTACTAGCAATAATTTCATTAGAAAAAAGAAAGGAAAAAAAGCAGTGAACTTCTCTGCACAATTTCCACTTGCTGGCCATACTATAGTGCAAATATTTCCATTAACAGAAGTTTATCAGGTGTTGAAATTAAAATGTGGAATCCGAACTTCGGTCCCTACTACAAGGAAATCCTCAGCCCCACTGTAGGTTTTTCTGCATACGGCTGTGAGAAGGGTGAATGTTTTGGGATTGGTGCAGTGGAGCAGCACAGGCTCATGTGCTCTTCGCTGTGACTGTGAATAGGAGAGCTTGCCATGGAGAGCTTTGTTTTGTCCTTCCCACCCCACACATCCTACACGCGTGATCACCAGCACCTAACCCTAGCCCACCGCAGATGTCATGGTGTTTTTCTCCTGCTGTCAGCCTCGGTTGCAATGCGTTGTTTCCCATGGCATGAGCAAGCCTGGAGGGCCTCCCAGGATGCTCTCTGCAAAGCAGATGCTAGTGATCACTGCCTGAAGTGGTCTGAAGGCCGCCCAGCCTGCTGAGGAACGGGCCGTCTGCAGCGGATCCCCAGCCAGAAACGTTCATGTCTCAAGGGTAATGCTTGCGACAGGGGACGTGGTTTTATCGTATGGCTTGCAGCGGTTGATTTATTCTGTCTAACTAGAGGTTTAGAGTGAATAATCCTCTCCATTTGCCTAACGCCACATCACACTGGTGTGAAAGCTGGGGAAGGGAACAAGAAAAATGGAGGCGCTTGTTTAATTATATTCCTGCTCTTGCTGCTTTTCATCCGTTGGTCTCCAAGCCATTCACGAAACAGACCAGTAATGCTACCTCAGCTTCCAAGTGTCCCGTGGCAAAACAGTGGCACGAGTCGGTGGAAGACACTGGCAACAACCCTGTCTGTGACAGTATTTTGAGAAGGTCTTATTAGGCAGCATTTTTTCTCTCCTTTGAGGAAAGGCTGGGAGAGCTGGGGCTGTTCAGCCTGGAGAAGAGAAGGCTGCGGGGAGACCTTGTTGTAGACTTCTGGTACTAAAGGGGGCTTGTAAGAAAGATATGGACAAACTTCTTAGCAGGGCCTGTTGTGATAGGACAAGGGGTAACGGCTGTGAACTGACAGAGGGCAGATTTAGACTGGATATGAGGAAGAAATTTTTTACGATGAGGGTGGTGAGGCCCTGGCCCAGGCTGCCCAGAGAGGTGGGCGATGCCCCATCCCTGGGAACGTTCAAGGCCAGGTTGGTGGGGGCTCTGAGCAGCCTGATCCAGTTGAAGATGTCCCTGCTCACTGCAGGGGGATTGGACTAAATGGCCTCTAAAGGTCCCTTCCAACCCAAACCATTCCGTGATTCTATGATTCTACTTTCTCAGTGTTTGTTAGTACATACAGATTCTTTTTTGCTTGTTTGTTTTAAATACAGATGTCATTTCAAATTAGAGTAAGAGTAAATAAGAGCAAGGCAGTAGAGTTCCCATATAAAAGAAAAAATAAACAAAATGGCATTGTTTTATCTTTAAAACTGTTTGCTTCTCCCCTTCTTCCTCTCTCCTGAACTTAAAATATCCATCTATAATTAAATATCCTCCTTTTAAAGTATATTCACGGGACTGGAGAGGCCAAGAGAGAAAGCCAGGATGGGAGAGCACAGCTTTCTCCGAGCCCTGTGGTGGGAACTGTGATATTGCCTTTGCTCCAGTCTCTTCAGGCAGTTTCCCAGCAGGACACTGAGCTATTTGTACACTCCCGAATGCACAACTGGAGTCTATATGCTAAATTGATTTTAGCATATTCCATTAACTTAATTTAAAAGCACATATATGCAATTAAAGAATTCTTCACCACCTTGGACCATCTTTTATGACCCATATCCACTGTCTACCTCCTTCTTGGTTTTTCTTAACCCCTCTGCTCTTCTCTCTTGCTGCTGTTTTATAAAGAGGAAGGGTTAAACGAGGATCTCCTGTGACTCCTGTACGTCAAGGATTCTGACAGGGCTGGTGCCTTTTCCCCTCTGCAAGTCAGGGATGGTTTCTGCAGAGGTCTCTGCTCCCTCGTGCTTTGTGGTGGGCACGCCGGCGTTCCTCCTTCCACCACCACCCTGCCAAGGGGGGATTCCCTGCGGGGGTCACTGCTGCTCGCTGGCAGGGGGCGCGGAGAGCAGCCCTCACACAGATCTGCGCCGTTGGATCTGCTGAAGGGTGAAGGGTGTTGCAATGGGCCCTGGAGCCAGGCCGATGCTTCAGGTCTGTTAGGTGTACGTCAGTCTGTCTCTCGTCTCTCTCTCAAGAACTTGACCAGCGTCCTGGTGAGAGGCAGATTACCTGTTAGAAATGTATGGTTTAGGTGTCACTCGGTTTTCTTTCCTTGGATTCTGGAGGTCTTACTGTTCTCATGCCTTTAGATCCTGTAGTTACACCTAGATTAGGTGCGAGTCGTAAGAGGTCTAACTACAGCTCAGAACCTCTTCCCGCTGCTAGCTAGAGGCTGTCAGATTCTGGAGGAGATGAAGAAAGGCCTGGCTAAATGCATGAGTATAGCATCCTGGCAAAGCCTCTTCCTGCTCGGCACCAGGTACCCAAGCAGAGCAAAGGCCGAGTGGGCACCTGTGTGTGTTGCAGCCCGTCTGGGGCAGGAACTCCGGCCTGGCACCATGGCAAGAACTCCTCCAGAGCGAGCAGTGGCGAGAGCAGGCAGGTCAACCTGCTGGGCTGGTCCCCCGGGTCCCAGCCCCACCTTCTGGCTTGCTCAGGAACAGGGAACGAAGCAGGACTAACAGCATGTGGTGGTAGGAGTCAGAAACCCTACTCCAACAAAATGATTTGTTGAAAGAAGCAGCTGCCTTCAACTCTCGTTGCTCCCCTCCCGAATACATGCAAAGAGGGTCTGCATACGGCGCGGCGGCAGCAGAGCCGCCGGACGCCCAGGTCTGCACTTCGGAGCTGCCGTACAGCACAGTAACACTCGGGCTTCAGTGCCTTTTGGCTGCGGGTGTGTTTCAGGAAGACATGAAAAAATGGCCTGTCAAAATATTTGCAAATGTGCAACTACATCTGCACACACCCGTTCCTATGCGTGCAACCAGCAAGCAGACAAGATGGTTAAAGAAACTCCGATAAACTAGAACAGAAAAATTATTTTTATTTGCTTACAAATGAGTACCATGATGCTGATGCTGCACTAGACAAACGATAATTTTTATTTTTTAGTTTTTCTTCAGAGAGGTTTTTCTTATAGGAAGAGGTTGAGAAACGTTCTTTTTTTGTCAGGCTTTAAGAAATTCTAGCTCCAGGTTCTGAGGCAGACCCAGGAGTCCTGTTAATTCTTGGTTGTACAGCGTTTGTTTGAGAAAGTATCCTAATTTCAGAGCGTACAAAGGCAACATAATCTTTAATAAAATAAATAAGTGCATATATTCTTGGGGCACTCAGCCAGTATAGTATAGTTTTCCTAAAAGGATACAAACACCAGTCTGAAAATGAAAACCTGCTGCTATTTTTTATTAATTTTGGATTCTTCTGTGTTTTTCCTTTTTATTTGTATCTACAAAAAAGCCGGTGATTTGAGGGCAGTAACATCAATTAACAGTTTAGCTGGAGTTGCAAAGATTGTCTAATTGGAAAGGCTATAGTCCAATGATATGCAAATTAGTAAGTCCCATTTCAAGTGAATTCCAACCAGCAGGAAGTTGTGTGGAAGATGTGTTTTTCAGCATGGAAAAATCTCTAAATACAAAATGTATACAGAGCTCTCTTATAGAAGAGGAAAACGAAGAGCCAGATAGTTGTGCTGGTGTAGAAATCAGAGTAATTGCGATGAAATCAAAAGAGTTACTGCTCACTTACAAAGTGTATCTCAGAACAGACTTCACCCTGAAGTGCTTTCCTCCTTGGCCATTTATCATCTCCTTTGAAGCCATTTGATGGAATTGGGAGTGGGCTGAAGTGGGAGTTCAAAAAACATATGGTATGGCAACAAGATAAAAATGAAGCAGCATGTTGTGGAGAGCTGCATGAATCAGCCGTGCTTGTAAGAACTGTGTATAGAGAGAAACCTCCTTCCAAGGAGGTTTCTGTGAGGACCAGACAAAGTACTTCACAGACTGTCTGAAAATAAATCCTGACACTGTAACCTGCAGAAAGAAAGAGGCTTCAGTTCAGGTTCCTTGAGCCAGAATAATTTTGCAGGCTCCAACAGAGAGTGAGCTGGATAGTTTTCCTCTGGCCAACGTATTTCATGTGTCCAGGTGCTGGCCGACACTCCAGATTCGTATGTTTATTATTTAATTGAGGTGGTGCTTATTTTCTTGGCATCCAGATTTTGTAAAGTAAAATTCTGTGGAATGCTGAAGAGAGAATCATTGTTATTACATGTTTCAGTTTATAAGACACAATACTGCCAAGCTGTAAAGACCAAGCTGAAGACAGAATTCACACGTCTTGACACTGGAAGCTGGAGGACATCGAGTCCAGCAGACTGATCAGAGAAACAGGATCCAAGCGAGGCGTCTCCTCCGGAAGGCAGTCCTCCCTCTGCACAGGAAAACTGAACTGCAGGTGCAGCAGGAAGGTGGTCTCAGCTGGTGTCCTGCAGTGGCCAGGTCCTCTGCAGTGCTATATATACTAGAGATTTCGTTAGCACCTTAAACCCTACCTGGAAGAAGCACTGAGTACAAGCTCAGGTTTGTGTTTCCCGGCTGTGTTGTGATGGGGCTGATTACACAAAAATGGATGGTGAGATCAGTTCTTCAGTCAGCTGGGAAATTTTAGGAGACAACTGGATAAATACAAAACCTTTTTATACACCAGAAAATGTCCTAATTTCTTCACATGAAAATGCTTTTAAAGACATGATATTTTACCAGGAAATTATATTATTTTGGTTACCTTTGGGTATGTTTATTGCATTTGCATAGGAAATCATAATCCAGTAATGATAATACTTAAGATGATCTCCAGGAAGGATATGTGATGTTAGAGAGTTAAAGAAGAGTGATGAAGCCCCTCAATATGCCCCACTGAGAGACAGGAGAGTCAGAGGTTAAAACTGTGTCCGTGGTCACCTGCAGTAACGGAGCTAGGGCCGGGCCGGCTCTTCCAGCTGCGTTCAACCCAGGAGATCTCTGAGCGCTGGGGCTGGGAGGCGGCAGAGCCACCCCTGAGGCACGGACCTGGTAACGGTGCCTGAACCTGCCCGCAGTGTTGCCTTGGTCTGCCTGGCTTGGAAGAGAGAACCACCAACCACCCGGGGAAATCTGAGCAGAAGCAGAGCGAGCACTGCAACGCTGCGCTTTGCGCTCTGCGGGCACTATTTTGGTCTCTCTCCTCGGGCTCGCATCAGTCGTCTGCTCTTGGCTGAACACCCATTCATCATTTTATTACTCTGTGAAATCAATGAATCTCAATACAAAGCCGTATGAGCTTTAAATGGTCCGAAATTAGTATGTGTAGCGGACAGAGGCCAATCAATCAATCGACAAAAATTAATCTGTCTTGTGAAGAGTGGCCTGCAGATCAATTTCTTGTATGAGCCAAGCCACGGTATTGACTGAGCTCTGGGAACAGATGATGGGCCTAAAAGTGCTGCAAATTAAATGATTTAAATTAGTACTGTGAGTATTAGATCAATGCAAGGCAGAACAAGAGGTGATGTGTTCTATTGTTTATCCTAAAGTTACATCTGGACAGCCGTTGAACAGGGCTATTTTTCATAGATTTGTAGTTTTCTGGGCCAGCATTCTGTTGTGTTCCAGTCCTTGTATTCTTTTTTTATTCACTAATTTGGAACCGTATTATAATCAGCGTGATTAGGGATAGGTGGCTTCAAGCATTTTTCTATAGGTGACATAGACAAAGAAGATATGATTTGTGTGATCCAGTCCATGGAAAAATATCCAAAATTAGTGCCTCTTTCGGAACACCAGCAGAGCAGCACACGGGGATCTTTAAGGAGTCTTCATTAGCGTGAGCCCACAGCCCAGGGTGAAGCACCGCGTTCGCTCGGGGTGCGTATCTGCGTGCCCTCCAGTACTGTTGCTACGTGTGTAGCTTTTGGGGGACACAAGGGTTTGGTTTCCACCGTCCTTGATCTAAATCACAGAATCTATTTTAAAGATGAGGAGGGGAAAAAAAGGTAGTATGGCAACGGAGATGTCTTCCAGCTTGGGTTATTTTCCGACTGCAAAACAGCAGTTTTCAGTATCTGGAAGCAATAATTGGAACAACAATCGAAAAAATGTTACATGACCCTCCTTCACAGCTGTAAGGCTGTCACCAAATGCATCTGCTTCCCCACATAATGTCATGTCTGCAGTCATGTTTCCTATGCAGTAATTCAGCTAATGGAAAAGACGGTTTTCTGGGCTCAGAAACAGAGTCATACTCCAGCAGAGTACAGGGCTTGCGGCGGGTGATGCTGAATGTTCAGATTGCTCTTTCAGCATTACTGTTTCATAATAGTGTTTGTGACCTTCCTACTCTTCCCTGTTTCAACAGTAACCGTTGCTCTTGTCTCTGAAGTTGCACAGCCAAAGAAGCATCAGCACAGCTGGACAGCAGTGGCTGGGAGCCGTGGTGAGGCAGTGAGCAGGGCAGCTGGTTCGGGGCGGCGTGGCGGAGGGCGGATGTTCAGGCAGCCCCGAGTCCATGGCGTGGGCTGGGGTCCCTCTGTCGCCCTGGGCACTGTGGTTTCTGCAGCGGGCGGTGTGCAGGGCCCTCAGTGAAGCAGCAAGCGAGAGAGCCAGCCTGGTCGAACACCCAAGCGCTGCAAGGAATATTGGCCGGTGGAGACTCGGTCTCCTCTGTCATGTTTTTCTTGGAGGCACGGTGTTCTGGGCTGGGTGGGCTCCCGGCTGCACGCCGTGCCCTGGTTCCTGGCAGCTCACTAGGATCTCATGAATACACGTGAAAAGATGAGTGAAAAAGGCCCGGGTGATACAATAAACAGATTTTCACCCCTTCTTTTCTCTCCTAAATATATGTTCCTTTCTGCAGCAGCTGGAAGTCGACTGTCTCCTTGGAAGAGCCACGCTTAATTTAGCACATAACACTGCATTTTTTCAGCTGCAAAGATATCTTCTAAATGCATCCTGGAGATATGATACTGTTTCATCTCTCCTGTCTGTGTTCTTAAGAGGGTACAAAGTAGCTCAGTTGAAGAGCAGCGATTTGAAAACCAAAAGCTGTTGTGTGTGTGCATGTGTGTGTGTATATTCTATGTGCACTATGGTTCACCTTGATCTAGGTAACCAGACACACTGTGGCCATTTTCTGGCACTAGCTGTGGATGCTGAAGCGGTTTTTGGATGAAATTCTTGCTGAATATTGCTATTGCTATCGTAACACTAACTTTAAACCACATGGAAACTTCTAAGATCGATAAAAAATTCCAGACACTCTCTTCAGGGCAATGTCTGACGTTTACAGCTGCACCTCTGCAGCCTTGCTGAAGTGCAGGTACTGCATTTTCAAGGGTTACTGAAAAACGCGTCGAATTTTATGACATTTAATCTCACAGCATTAATGGAAAGGCTCGTATAATACAAATATAA
>Ga0181612_114514_pt1 | contig 10684 bp, 3 predicted proteins | sample HoacroProtozoa21_FD_119630 | JGI IMG/M metagenome (GOLD analysis project Ga0181612, IMG submission 119630) | Hoatzin crop microbial communities from Cojedes, Venezuel. Combined Assembly of Gp0051906, Gp0051904, Gp0051908
GTTGGTCTCTTGAGTAAACCCCATGATACTTTCACAGAATTAGGAGCATTAAATAAAAATCCCATTCCTCCCTCTTTCTATATAAATAATTTTGCACTTGGAGGTTAGAATTGCTCTTGCTTGCATGTGGAGCCAGGCAGGCCTCCTAGAAGGCCCCACCAGCCAGGGATGCTAGTTTGCATCATATGGAAATCATAGCTCCCAATGAATGGGGACAGTTAATGACATTTGTACAGACAAGGCCACTTCGTCTGATACAATGTAGATACTGAAATTCAAAAGGGAGAGTCAGAGAGTCTACTTTCCATCACTGCCTGACTCTTACGGCCAGAACGAAAGTGGATAGGTGGGACAGCAAATCTTTAGCTTATTGATTAAGGACACCAGCACGGTGCATGTGAGATCTGGATTTTGATCTGTGTTCACTGGAGTGTTTATGCCTTGTTACATTTAATGGTCTTGGTAAATAACAAGCAAGCAGACAAATGAGACCAGACCCTGAGAGCAGACCCTGGTCTTCTGCTTGGATAGGCACTGCCAGAGACTACTTCAGAACTGCCATTGCCCTGCAGAGCCGGGCTGCCTCTCCAGCCCTGCGGCTACGAAGTGCTGCCTGCCCCAAATGGGGCAACACAGCTGCTGTGTGGGGTCCCAGGACCTTAGAGACTCTTCTGTTCTGCATGGAGTCTCCCTGCTGGAGGTGAAGATGTACATTGGAATCCTGCAAAGACAGCTGAAGGAGCTGAAACACAATTTCATTGACGTGTATGCAGGACTGAGATGAAAAGGATGTGCTCTGCTGTGACAAGAGACAAACTTCTCAGTAATTTTGTATTAAACAGCAGGTCAGTTCTGAGGGCTGCTGTAAGTCAGTGGGGCCTGGGCTCTTGATCTTGAAAGGTTCAGAAGTAAAACTTAAAAAGTTTGAGCCATACCCTTGCACCCAGCTCTTGGGTACCCTTGGACCCAGGTCTTTGTTCCCTTTTGAGTTTGCAGAAGCATAGTCCCCTGCCTGCCAAACCAGCTGCTTGTCTTCAGAAATGGTGCAGGGAGCTGGCCTTCCACATATGTGTGACTGAGTTATCCTCCTGGGGTGAGGGGGGGAATCTTCTTAGCCATTGGGAGGCCTACCTTGTATTTATTATTGTGGTGTTGAGTAGCACTTGCTGCTAAAATAGAGGCTGCTTCTGCATTTCAGTTGGGGTCTAGAAAGCTAAGCTCTAGAATAGCATTTCATACTGCTGCTGGAAACAGTGTAGCCCATAATAGACTTAGGCTAATTTACCTTGTTTAGTTCACCTGGTATTTGAGCCAGATTGCCTTCAGTTATGTAAAGGTATCTCTATATCAGTCTGGTGTTTGCAGTGCAACATGCTTAATTGTGGAATCCTCCACAGACTGAACTAATTCAGTCTGGAACAGCAGAAAATACAAATCATGAATGACTAGTTTTGTAATAGCATTTCCGATAAGAAAATTCAAATTTCAGATCACCTTTCCTGATGCTGGCCCATCTAGTCTAATGAAAAATACTTTGAAAGAGAACATTTTTTACCACTGAACAACTTTCAGAAGCAAGAAAAAAGTGTAAGCGAGAAAAGCCTGACAGACAAAAATGCTGACTCTGTGATATACTTGATTAGAAATCCTGTAATCAAGTATCATGTCAGTTATCAAGTTACTGGCAGTAATCGTTCGGAATACATCTAAATCTCTTCTTTCTTTCTCTCTCGAGCACTGTCGTTCTTTTGGGTGCCTATTCATACATAACGTGATAGCCCTGTGGTGCGGTTAATTTTAACAACTACAGTACTTTGTATGACAAAAGACCTTGCCAGTGTCATGTGCTTAACTGAAGGTTGTATGACATCACCTTTATTAAAAAAATAAAAGAAATTAGCCATGGACACATGAATGATCTTAATTTACTAATGAAGTCAATTATATTTTGTGATAATGCATTCTACTATTCTGTCACTGTTCCAGCTGTTTCAAATCTTTGGAGGACTGCCTATGCAGGAAAGGTGTTCCATCCTGGGGAAGGATGGAGGGTACATCACTCTCAAAGCAAGCTAACAGGAATTTATGTTGACTGTTATGCTGCTTAACATAGGAACTTGATTTAGATGTTTCCTAAGCAGATGTGGAAGAAATATTCTGTAACTTAGGATAATACATGAAGTGGCAATAACAATTTTTTCCATGAAGATAAAGAAAAACATCTATCATTGCTAAAATTTCAAGTTTTACACTCTCAGCTTTAAAAATTGTAACTAGCGATAAGATGAAAGGAAAATGCCCCAGGTTGTGTCAGGGGAGGTTTAAACTGGATATCAGCAAAAATTTCCTTACTGAAGGAGTGGTCAGGCATTGGAACAAGCTGCCCAGGGAAGTGGTGGAGTCACCATCCCTGGAGATGTTCAAAAAACGTGTAGATGTGGCACTTTGGGACATGGTTTAGCAGGCACGGTGGTGTTGGGCTGACTGTTGGACTTCAAGATCTTAGAGATCTTTTCCAGTCTTAATGATTCTATGATTCTATGATTTTCTTACCTTTCTTTCGGTTACCAATGATAGCAGAAAAGGCCTGGCTCACTCAGTGCAGAGGTTCTTTGCAAAATAATAAAGTAAAATAACAAATAGGAAACTGATGCAGGGATGAATGCTTTGTGGTTATGGAGATTGTACCATGGTCATGGTCGTCTTTGAGGATGGTTCTTCCTGACTCAGAAGCTCTGTGGTTCTTGTTTTTACTGTGTGAAATAAGTAGTTCTATTGCAAGATGCCGTTCTAGGTGTAAGATATGCCTTTCTAACAATTTTCAAAGTTTATTACAAATATGTCTCTTTTAGGCGTAACAGTGGCTGAGGAACAAAAAGAGATGGGAACAGTGATCCAAAACATCTCAAACTACCTCTCCTTCCTCTTTTGACAGCAGAATAGAAAAAGGCAAGGAGTCTTCTCACCTCAGCAAGATGTTTTCCTCTGCCATTCTGTTGTGGGCACTAAAGAGGTAATGTTTGTCAGAACTGCTCCCATTTTTTCAGCCGCTGCCATAACTTGTGAGGGAAAGGTCCAGCCAGATGGATTTATCTTCCTCTCCTTTCCTTTCTCAAGAGACAGGAGGCCACATAGAAGTGTATTCTTACTGTCCCAAGCAGGCAAGGTGGGACTAGCCATCTCTTGCTCTATTGGTTTATTGTAAGTAACAATACAATTATTTGCAAGGGCATTGGGAAAATATTTAAAAAAAAAGAAAACAGCTCAAGCAGTGTATTAATCTGGTGCAGATACTTTTAAAAATATCATTGTAATAAGAACTTTAATTATTTAAAAATGATTTAAGATTCAGTCATCTTTTGAAAGGACAAACCAACAATATCATACAATGTAGGGGTACTTCTAACTCTCACCCTTTTTTTTTAAAAGAAGAAACAATTATTGCATGGTTAGCGCTACTAAAACTATAAGGGCCAGATGGAGCTCTTTACTTGAGTAAAGACTGAAATACAAAGACTGAAGTAAATGATACAGTAAAAGCTTGTTAATTTTCATTCTGCTAATCTGCCCACTGCATAATTAACACACAAAAAGACTTTGTCTTCTCAGCTTCTCAGAAAAGATTTGATGTTTCAATGTTCTATGACTGTTTTCAGTCATGAAGAATTCACTAGTTTTACAAGTTATAATACAGAACATTTAGTATGGGATAGCATTACAATTATTACATGGTAGTATACATTATTTTATTATATCATTATATTCCTATATTATTACATTACATCATTATATATTGTTATAATTTTTATTCATATATTACATATATAATAATATAAACAGTAATAGAATTCTTAAAGTTTTTTTTAGTATAATTGTTGCTGCTTCTTTTATATAATTATTTTGCTGTCATTAAATGCAGGCATGATGTACTCAGAAACTTCACCTCCTTCACTGTGAATCCCATTCCAGCTTATATTTATGAAATTGTTAGAGCACAGAGATGAATAAGTGTAGGTGTTAATGGTGACCAGTCTCTCATGCTTTCTTCTTTCCTTTCTTATGAGAGATATGGGAGGCCACTTAGTAACTGTGTTTCCTATTGCCCTAAGCAGACATGGTAGGACTAGTCATTCCTTGTCCTTAGGTATTGTTGGTAATTGTACTGTAGGTGTAGGCTACTAGCTAGGATACTGAAAGATGAGAACAACTTAGGTTATCTACTGAACTCTCATAGGTAGATTTGAAAATCGTACCATTGCAGCTCAGTAATCCTTTGATGATATAAAGACACCGGATTTACCTTTGTAAAATGTAATTGCCATGCTGTTATGAGACCTGATTATTATTGGCTTTAATCCAGAATATACTTCTTCCCAACCTAAAATATTTTAATAATTTTCATTAACAGAGCTGCTCCAGGGAACACGTCTGTATTCATAGAGCTCAGATTTTGGTGGTTCAGATGTCGGACGTAGACTTGAGTCCTTTCTCTGCATTTATCTGATTTCAGCAGCTGCTGATTATTATTATTTTTAATAATTAAAATAATTCAAAGTGAGGTAAAACCTGAAATATTACTCTGGTTCTTCCATGTCAGTTACTCACTTATTCATTGCAGTCAGTCTCTAATTTTCTCAAGAATAACTAGGATGGTAGTGAAAAAGTTTTGGATTTATTCTTCATGACTCTTAAACTAACTAATGATAATTTAAAAATACCATGTCATGATTAGACATCAGGTAAAAAAAGATAGGTGTTTTTGTCCACCATCCAGAAAAAAAATTTCTTCAATAGCTCTACTTAAAATTGATGACAGCAAGAGTACCTATTCAGTTTGGGCTAAACTGTCTACATTTCCAATAGAAATGACATTTTGAAAGCACAGACAGAATATTCAGTGATATGGGGAAGAAATTTGATGAATTACAAGGCATCTTGTGATGTAGTTTCAAATGCATAAGGCCAAAGAACATCAATAAGTCTGAGTGGTCATCATCTCTCTTGAGAACCAAATGCTGCTGGCTTGCTGTTAGCATACGCCCTCCACTAGAGAAGCCATTGACTGACAATGACAATCTTACTATCCATACATTACATTTATACTGAAATACATTGTATATTCAAAGAGGTTGTGATGAGACAGTGTATTCAGTCTAAATGCCCTGAGCCTCCTTACTTCGGAAGCATTTTGACCATTCTGGTAGAAGATAGTGCAGAAAGTGTGCCTAATGTGATCAGTAACCTTCTGTACATGATTGGAAAAAGGAGCTTGAAGAAGTCCATTCTGTCATGTCAGCAAGGTGCATTTTTTTGTTACTGAATCAAAATTAGCCACTGTTGGTTCCAGGATGGGAAAACCCCTTCAAGGGCTCCATTGCAAATTTCATGCCAAATACTGTAGTGCTCTTAGGGATCTATTCAGCTGAAATTATACCCTGGCTTCTGCGGATCTGGCTTTTGTACCTAGATGAGCCATTCAACAGGGATACTGAATAGGGTAAAAATGCATCTTTGCTGAAACAAGATGGTGTCTCCCTGGCTGGGCTATATGTGTGTATGTATACATACATGTATTCTGCTTCTATCAGTGAGCCAGGAATCACAGCACTGCAGAAGAAATGGTGTTCCCAGGTAACTATAGGAAACATGGCTTAATTTGAAAAAAAAAATGAATCTTCTCTTTCAGCTAGCTTAATGATGGTATATTCCTTTAACCGTTGGCACAGAAGCTCAGCACAGACACTGTCGTTCCCGCATACTTGGATGAGAGGCTGACCTATTGTACTCGAACGTGGTGCACATACTGATTCTCAGCATGCCAACACTCATGCCCATCTGCTAGGATGGCACTGTGCCCACCACAAAGGTGGGACGCCATTCTCAAGAGACCTAGGTGCCAATTGCCTATAGATTTAAAAGGATAGTTTAGAGAATACAAGAAGAGACACTTTCTTTGTGAGTGTCCTTCTGATGCCACAAACTAGTTCAAACGTTGTTTGTCTGCGCCAGGCAAAATTTTACTAATTCTGCTTTATAGCGAGTATCATCAGAAATATGGTCTTTGAAACGATTCATAGACAAAATCGCAGCCAGAAAAAAAAAAATTCCTAAAAATTTTGCTAGGCAAAGTCAGCAACCAGAAGGTAGAAACTCGTTGCCCCTACTCCTAAAAAAAAAAAACATTTAGGAAACTGCTGAAGGCATAAAAGCCAAGAAATGAGTATCGGGGCGGGGGGGGTGGGCCACCATACCCACTGCTGGGACATGAAGCTTCATACAGCTGTGTCTCTCCCTTCTCAGCTCTCCTTGCTTTATTTTGGAAGATGCAGTTTCATTCAAATCAAAGTGGTTGCACACAAAGCTCAATATGCAATCAGTCAGATTTGCAAAAAGACTCTCTGTGTACCAAAACAAATGCCCAGATTCCTCTCCGGGAGAAATAAAAAAGAACTGGAATGGGGGAGGGAAGGAATATGATTCTCATATCATTTCAGCTTGTTTCACCTTATTCTTTTGTCTTAGTCAGCTCTTAAGTGTGGGAAATCAGAGTTTACTAAAGTTTTCTGGATGTCTAAAGCCTGCTTTCTAGAAGCAAGCAAATACCATGCTCTGATATTAGGTGTCTGGATACTGATAAATTTGTATCAGAAATACCCTTTTGTGGGAAACACGTGGGTGATCACGGTGGGAAATCACCCAGGTTAAGGCTCTGCTGGAGGCATTACAACCTAACACAGGTTAAAGGACCCTGGAGAAGAAAGGATAGTAAAGTCAGCACTGGTAAAAGCAAGGGAAGGCAGACTTAGATGAAACTTCTTGCTGAGTTTGATCTATTTCACAAACCCACCATTCCTCATGTCACCATCCAGATCACTGCCTTATCCATCTCAGTATTATTGGATTTAAGTCCCCAAAGCAGTTCAGGTGTATTTGGCTACCCAGTTGCTGCTGAGGGAAGAGTGTCATCCAACAGAGGGTTGGTGACTTTTGAAGGGGTGCCCACTGATTCGCAGGAGCCCGTCTGCCAGGGTCCACGTGCCTGTTGTCATGTCCACTGCTTGTGTCACACGTGTCTCTTCTGAAATCTGAGGGAGGGTAGGTCTTTCTCAGTATCACACTGTTGATGGAAGAGATTATTTTAAAACCTATTTTGCAGTGAATGTTTGTCAAGTGTGTATGTTATACTTCTCACCTTGCTTGAATGCAAGAAATGTTGCAATCCTTCAGGCTGAGCACTTTAAGTTAAGATTTAGTCTGCACACAGACACATGCATGTCTATTTTACAGTATTTATTTTACACATATTTATTTTACACATTTATTTTACAGTAGGCAGAGAAAGAAAAAAACAAGGGCTTGTTTCTGTGGTATGGCTTTTAGAACAAATGTTGAAAAGTTTGCACTGCACATCCACAGAACAACTCCCTAAAACTCTAGTGCGTAAGCCTTAGCATTTAGTCATCACTCAAATCTATGCCACAACATGAAAGCAGAAGCCCAGACTGCCAGTCTGTAAAGATATTCAGGTTACAACTTCAGCAACGAGGAGGAGGGATCCCTTATCTCCAGATAGAAGTCTTTCACAAGTGACGTAGACAAGGAGAAGATGTCTCACACATCTGCGCCAACAAGGAAAAATTCTACAGTCTTCTTCTGTCTTGCTGAGAAATTAATTCTGTTTGAAAAGTTTCAGGTACAAGTCTAGATTTCTTCTAGCTCTCTGCTGATTATGTTGTACGCTTCCCATTTTCCAGTTTTGAAAGTACGACTAGATGTGTTTACAGAATGGTTGCCACAATCAGACATTAACACACATTATTGAGCTCGATATGGGATTAACTGGATGAAGTGTAATGGCTTGTGATTTACAGAGGTCAGACTAATGCTCCCTTCTGGCCATCAAACCTTATGAATCTGATTTTCTCTGAAAGGTTTTGGTCTCCTCAGAACATAAAATAAACTAACCGGAATCAGAAATAAGTTTGAAAAGAGACTGCTTACATCTCATTTCTGTTTTGGCTGCCTATCTTGGCCGTAGCAAGATCAAGATATAGAAAATAATCTGCACATTAAGCATGGATGCTTAGCTAATTTTGCAAATAGCTTTGAGGTTATATTTGTTATGTCTGGCTTATATATAATGAATGGGTTTATTTCCCTCTCTTTCTTCCTCTTTGTTTTCCTGCAAAGCAGAGACTGCACAAGTGGCCTATACCCCCAATCAATGGTGTCTGCACAATTAACTACTAGAAAAGAGCCAAGCCCACTAGGTAGCTGACAGCTGCTTGAATTTAGGCTGACACCTTTAAACAGGAATAGAGATAGCAAACGTAGCTGATGCTGGGATGTCTCCATGGGGAATACGGTAGATCAGCTAGCTCAGGATGTAACTTCTGTTGCATAAATACAAACTACTGAGCATTTTATGGGCCTGATCCTTTGAAGCACCAGGCAGTCAGCATCTCCAGATCCCACTGAATGTGAGGGCAAAAAAAGAAGATAATTGTGTTATCTGTAATATTTCCTTACTATTTCGCTTTTGTGGACCAGGTCAATCACTTTTTAAGTCCACTCTGTGGAGATAATAGGAGACTCTTTCACATGCTTAATTACATAGAGAAAGGAAGGAAAACAGACAATGGACAAAAAGAGCATGGAAATTGATCCACTGTCTAACCACAGTGAAGCAGAACTGCATGACTGAATTGAAGAGCAATAACTTGTGAATAACTAACTCCAGAAGGAGCTCGGACATTAGCATGAAGTAATTTAACTTTCTATAGGTCCTCCTTCCTTGCTTTCTTCCTTTTCTCTCCTTCTGCCCTACTTCACAGTTTATTCGGGAAAGAGTTCTAGAGCTGAAAACCCTAAGTATAAATGAAAATGGTGCCAGATGCATCTTTTCATGTTACAGATCTTTTCAGGACCTAATGAGAGATGTATGGACAGACATTAAAGACAATACACACCTAAAAGGAGCAGCCCAAGTCACCATGCTGTCATTTTAACCTTCCTCATAGTCCATTCAGATTAATCTTCTCAAGAAGCAGACAAGATTTCCTAGACTGTTATGACAGACGCAATGCTGAGTTAGAAACTGGAACTTGTTTATTTATCTTACAACTGTGTGTAACATATCCTACTAAGGATGCAAGCATTGAGTTGATACAGGAGGAGCAGTCTTTGCCATGAGGGTTTTATGCTTTAAGGAAACAAGATAGTCAAAGAAAGAGAGAAAAAGAAAAATTGGCATCCCCGTCTGAGAGAATGGAAGGCAAGGCATGGAGATTTTGAGCATTCAGCACATGGCTGTGCAGAAATAGGTGGCAGCTGTATGATTTAAACCATATCTCCTGACTTTCCATCCAATCCAGCTCTGTAATTATTCATTTAATCTGAAAAATAGTCCAACAGAAAAGTCCTGTGCTGCATCTGGTAATAAACTCAGGATGTAGATCTTTACACAAGAAGGTTTGCTATGATTGACATCCAGTGAATGATGTCCATTACTGACTGAAAATAATTTTTCATGGCCTCCAGATTCAAAGGCTGAATACATCAGTCTTTCAACCTTTACTTGCAGCAAGGGTTGCTTGGCATTTTTTTTTCTTTTAGTTTTTGGGTTTTTTTTTTTCGTAAGAGTGCATGAAAGAATAAATCTGAATAACTTGGTGGTCAAGAAGATAACCAAAATCTATGTTATAGGTATCCTAGCTGTTCATGACCATGACTATCTTTGTTAGTCCTCATAATTTTTGGCACAAAATACTCTTTGACTGATACTGATTAGTCTACCTTGATTTTGGGCACACAAAACAAACTAAGAAGTTGTAATCAATATTGAAAAAGACTCCTTCGAACCAGAACAGCTGCTCCAAAGAATTTATTCTTTATTTAACCAACATACATAATTTTTCCATGCAGCTTACTGTTCTAAAAGATGTAGTACACATATTTATCTGCATTAGTCTTAATTACATAGTAAATGGAAGTACTGTATAAAATCATATCTCACTTTTGGTTTATAAGTGAAAACCCAGAAACAACTAAATGTTGTTTTGCTGAGTGGTGGGAACGAAACATATATAGAGGTTGAGGGTACTTACTACCTATACGGTTCAATGATTTATTTGCTTTCTTACATAGCCATAGTTACCTTTGTTTCTAAAACAAAGTTACCTTTGTTTCTAAGTCCTCTTTCCCTCCTTTTCTGTTGGATGGTAGACCTGTCCCTTTTTTCCTGCACTTCACTACCCCTAGTTTAGAGCCATGAAGATCACTGAAAGTGTCTGACGCTGGTGTTTGCAGTAGATAGCACCCTTCTCTCTTACCCGGTAATGAGACAAGATACGGATTCTTTTGGATTTAGCATCACTGGAGGGGTATCCAAAACAGATGCCTGGATCAGTGCTGCTATTTTGCAATCCAGTAACATTCACAAAGAGAAAAAGAGGTGCCAAGGACAAAGTCCATTTTGTTATCACTTTGTATTAGAGATTATTAGATTATTAGATCAACGACCTGGATGAAGAGTTAGAATGTACCCTCAGCAAGTTTGCTGACAACACCAAACTGGGAGGTGTGGTAGATACACCAGAAGGCTGTGCTGCCATTCAGCGTGACCTGGATAGGCTGGAAAGCTGGGCAGAGAGGAACCTGATGAGGTTCAACAAGGGCAAGTGCA
>Ga0181612_180262_pt1 | contig 10684 bp, 9 predicted proteins | sample HoacroProtozoa21_FD_119630 | JGI IMG/M metagenome (GOLD analysis project Ga0181612, IMG submission 119630) | Hoatzin crop microbial communities from Cojedes, Venezuel. Combined Assembly of Gp0051906, Gp0051904, Gp0051908
CAGCACATTTGACCAAATGAGAGGAAAAGCAGCAGGAGAGAAGAAACATGAGATCCCTAGCATCGTGGAAGTCCCTAAGGCTAACAGACTAGTATAACCTGCCAGCAAAAGGACAAAGAATAGAAGGAAGAAGAAAGAACACAAACCTCCTTGCTCATATTGCATGACTTCCCCCTCAAATGTCCACCTGTCCTAACTCACCTTAGACATCACCTTAGCAAAACTGTCCTCCTAATTTAAGCACTGGAGATGCACGTGTAGTGGTAGGTGGTAGGAGGTCCTGTGCAGCTATTGTAGTCTTGAAACCATTGGGTGAGCAACTGCCAAGGCCTTCGACAGGTCAGGAGGGCTCAGAGCACAGGGTAAAGGATAAGAGAGGAGTGAGTCAGCACTGGCATTTACCTCTTTAGCTCGTGTAGGGCAGCTAGATGCATCCCTCAAGAAGCTACAGACCACACATTTTTGCTATGCTTGTGAAGGAAGGCACATACTAGCCGGAGGGCTTCAATACTGCAAGCTGTGAGCACCCAAAGATATCTTTGAGGAATATATTTGGAGGGCTCAAATGCACTGGGGAAAAGGGCTGAGATGCTGCTCAGTCAGTCTCTAAAGACTCTTGTTCAGTCTCTAAAGAGCCTGAAGAACATGCCCTCCAAGTTGATGTTCAAGTATAAAATCAATTTAGAAAAAAAATTAGAGGCATTATGCAACCTATATGAACGGAAAAGGATTGAAGGTAGATGTCAGGTTGAAGCCTTTCATTTGGGTGTAAACAACTTCAAGAATGTGAGGAAGTCATGCCAAAAAAGTTATGACTGTGCAGTATTTGCTTGAAAGTCACTATGCTGTTCTAAATGCTATTCACCGTGTTTTATTTGAGAAGTAAATTTTAGGTATTTTATGATTCTTTCTCCTCTAAACTTGACTGGGAAATATTAACTTCTTGGATTTTAGTTACAATTGTGACTTCTGTAAGTCCTGAAAAAACAAGAACTCTTCTCTGTACTTTATAGAATCAAAAGGAATACAGGGAACAAGAAAGTGTAAAAGAATTTTACCTGGTGCTGCTTAGCATCTCCTTCCTTTTTATTCAAACGCAGAATGAAGAAAATACCATGACAAATCTTTTCTGAGCCAACAGGAGCTTTGTTTGGTGCAAGCTAGGGAAGAGATTTGGATCGTTCCTTGTTATTTCTGTAACTTGTTCTATGTATTTATCTGCCTATCTAAATGCCTCTCATCACCTGAGCACTTAATAGCTGAGGATCTATTCTGAGTCTTTGTTGCAGATCAGCGGTAACAGAGGGTTTATCTATGCTACAGGTTTGTTTGCAAGTGGTTATTTATTACCATTGCTGCTTCGTATCTTGTAATGCCCAAAACCAAGGATAATCTGCTTATGTTTGTTCTAAGTAAAAAAAAAAAAGTATATGCTGGGACTGCAGAGATAGATAATTATAGAAAGAGCACCATCTATTGTCAGGTAAAAAATATTAATGCTGTTTATATACATAAAGCTTTAATGATGTGGAGACAGCTGTGGGATTTGGACCTACTCCAGAAGCTAAGCAAAAAGTACTCTGAATGCTTTTGGCCCCAGGATGAAATGGTCTGGGTGATACAAATGTCTCATGTTATGTCTCATGAAATATGAGACACTGTATCTTACATAGGGTTTGGAGGTTTTTATGCCAGTTTCTTTTTAGGGGCCTGTTAGAAGAAGTAGGTCATGAATGAAAACTGAGTGATAGCATGGTGATCAGGGACAGTTGTGATGTTTAATGGGATATTTGGATGATATGGGGGGAAAAAACTGAGGCATGAGAAGCCCTGGCTGGATGTAGGCAGTGGTCAGCTCTGGGGCACAGTGCAGTGTGGCTAGTGCCCAAACACAGTAGCTGCACAACAGTCTGGCTGAGGCGGTGGGTCCTGTCTCTCTGCCGGACTCAGCAGCTCAGGAGCAGCCTTGACCAACACAGACAGGGTTCTGCCAAGCAGCCAAGGCCAGAGCTGTCTCTCTGTGCCATCCTCCACCACCTGCTGCAGACAAGCTCAGACCTCCTACTCTTACTCTGCCTCTCAGCAGACACTGATAAAGCCCCTGGACTGGTCTGGCATTTTTCCAGATTTATATTTGGAGACAGGAAGAAGGGAAGGAGATAATTCCTCAGTGGCTATTTGGAAAGACTGACTCATTCCAGGCAACACAAGTTGTTATGCCAAGCACTTCATAAATCATTTATTCAGCTCTCTGCATTTTCAGTAGACAACCTTATTATTGGTTTAATGTCTTCATAAAAGTGAAGGGCAATGCCTCTCCAGACCAGCTTATGTGGCCTTTTCTGCTGCATATAATAGAAAGGAGAGGAGGTGCCAAAGCAAGACAACAGGAATGAATGGTAACTTCTTTCCCTTTCCCTTATAAGCTTTCCCATGTAACTGATCCTGCCTTGGGACTTTCCACACACATGAAAAATAAAGAATATAAGGTTGCAGGGACATCTCAAAAACATCAGGAAGAGCATCCCGTCTACTGCACACAAGCTAATGACTCAGCTGCTCGACACATGCAGTTGTGTTCCTTGGAAGGGCACTTATAAATATGCAGAACATTCAGTGACACAGGGGCTAAAGGAGAGTGATATCTTTGTCCTCCAAATAGATGCACTTATAAAAGAACACGGCTCTACCTGGAGGCTTGTGCAAGAGGATTGGAGTAGAGAATAAAACAAAACACAGATATTAGTCAAAACCACCAGCAAGAAGTGAGCTGTTTATAGCAGAAGTGAGAGAAAGCAGGACGTGTGTGGGTCAGGTAGCCAAGGGAGCACTAACACCTACCAACTGCTCTGCAGGTAGGCCAGCACGGCATGGCTATGAGCAGGGAACAGATGAGGGATGTGGAGCAGAGGGAAAGCAGGCAGCTGTCAACAGAAGCTACAGACTTACTTGTCTGGTTCTCTGCTGAGTTAAAGCTCCTCTCATCCCCATGGTGACTGGTTGTGAAGGCGTCAGAGGAAATGTGAAGGATGAAGAGGAATGTTGATGTGGGCACAGGGGAGGTGACCATTTAGTCATGATGCCCAGAACTACAATTTCCTGCTTTATAGTAGCTGGAATCGGAGCTAGGAGTTTGCTACTGATGTGCAGAAGATAGACTTAGGGATAACATGACCAAAAACAACAGCAGGGAATCTCACCTTTCTTGGCTGCCTGACTATTTTTTCCTGGCTATGCAGCAGGTCCTTGCTGGCCTCTTCTTTCACTACTGCTAGAGGCTCCCTGCCAGCAAATGATGGGGCCAGCCAAGTGCAACACATGAAAGGCAGTGCAGTGTCTGGGGAAGAGCAGTTCCCAGCACTGGAGATGGCCAAAGACCTGTCAGAAAATGCTGCAAACCCCCCCCAGCTTGGTTTGGGCTGGGGAAGAAGGAGGCAGAGGTGATATATTTTGTGTGCTCTTCCCGAACCTAGAAGTGCACAACAGCTCATTTGTGCCCTGTTCCCACCAACAGGACTTGAGCCAAGGCACAAAGCAGGTCCCACTCTCCTTTCCTCTTCCATCCTGGATCCTCCCTTAGTTGTTTGTCCCCTGTGAGGAGCACTTCGAGCACAACTGATGCAACTGAGTGCAAAAGCATTTCCTTCATCAAACTATGAGCAAATCTTAGGCTGTGAGACAAAAGGAACTTTTCTGCCCTTCAGGTGTCCTATCTGCAAACACAAATGGAATGGATGAATGACTGAAAGAGTAAGCAAATATCTTATGAAGCACACAAGAGTGTTTGTTTCCTTCCCAGGTCTTTTACATTCAGTGTTATTAATTGACTCAGAGGTCAAACTGCTGTTTGTACGGTCAGGCATGGGAGAAGAAAGAGAACTATTCTGCTTGATGATTACTACGTTTTCCAAGAGGGATTAAAAAAAATATTATTATTCCCAATTTAATGGATTTTGCACGGTTAAAAGTAATAATGGACTTGGTGTTTCACATGCACAGCTTACTTGTAAGAAGTCCATCTCTCTTTAGTCTATCCGTGCCAAACCACAGTGCCTTGTGTCTGTCTCTTCTGAGCCCACACCTCAGAAGATTTATACAACTTCAGTAACTGCACTCACAGATTCTTTTTTCCCCAAGTGGTACTGTTTTTGGAGGAAAGCAATACATAAATGCAAATCAAGGCAAGGCAAGCCAAGAATGAAAATACATGTGCTATGGTTTCCGTATCTAAACCAGGTCAAGCACAAGAACCAAGCAAAACGCCAATGTATGCATTGAAAAGTGTTTTTTTTAACCACTATATCAGCGTACATAATCTGAAGGAGAATACTGCAGTGGAAATATTTTTTTATTATTTTTATTTATTCAGGCTGTGTGATGTCAGATCTTATATTTCCCTCGAAACATACTGAATCTGAGGTAGAGAGGGATTAATCTGCTTCATCTCCTCTGTAATCTAGTGCAACTTCTTTCTCTTTCACTCTCACCTTCTTTCCTCCTTCCTGATTACAGATAGTCTTGCACAGCCCTTTTCATCAGTAGATAGTAAAGTGCTTGACAGTGATGAGGGGTGTTATAGTCTATTTTTATTGATGAGTGAACTAAGATAGAGAGAATTGTTGAAACCACCCAGCAGCAGAGCTGAGAGTAATACCCAGCCTTCCAGTCCCTTATTGGAGTCTCTCATCTACATCAGCTAATATAATAGGTTGTAAAGCAATAGAATGTAAAGCAATACTCAGACTCTCATTTCCTACCTATTGTATGTTTCACTTGCAACTGCATTATATAAACCTGATAAAGGGAACAGCAAAATACTAATACTAATACTTATACTAATACTTATACCACACTCCACAGTGAGAAGAAGGGGAAAAAGTAAGATCAAGGTGCAACTCAACCAGAAATATCCTGAGAATTCATGAATACTGGAAGTAATACAGAGAAGAAAACAAAGTATTGTCCCCTGTCAAGTGGAGCAAGCTCCAGACATACAACATTAATTTTGTTCTCTGAGGTTTATCAGGTAGTCTGGGCTGTTCCATACTTTCAAGCGGCGTTGCAGAACACAGGGAAAGACAAAGCTGTTGTGGAGAAGTACAGAGGGGAACGAGCATACTACATTAGTCCTCAGAAGACCCACATTCACCTGCTGAAATTCCCCCAGCTTTTTCTGATAGTTTGGGGAAGCAATTCATCATGTTCAGGTCTTTTTCTGTAAAAGACTGTCTTCAAACTTCTCATTCTCTCTGCATTTGTTATTAAGAGTATAATCTCTCCTAGGCAGGACTGTGTCTCTCTAGTTATCTGCTAGAGAGAGCTAACACCCAGCAGAGGAAGGCCCTGTCCTCACCAGCCCCATTAGTGTAAACAATTAAGGTCAAGAGCGCATTGCCAAACGGGTTTCTTTTTGCAGGGCTCCCAATTCAGAACCGTTTGCCAGCACTGACCTTGTCTAAGAGGATGAGTAGCAAGATAATGATGACACAAGCCATCAGACCTCCTGGAAGAACAGGTGAGCATAGGCCAGACCCCAGTGGGGAAGGCGGGTAGTGACAAGGAAAATGCGACCAGCAGTGGGCTTGGCTAGTGTGAAATCAAGCTGTGTGTGACACCTTGGCAGATCAGAGGGACTGTGCCTTTACAGCGGCAAGTGACACTGTCTCTGTTCCTAGAGGAACCACAGAGAAGCTCACCCCCTCTCTAAAGCCACAGGACCATGTGCCTTCCCCTGTTGTGAGGCACAATACAATACGGTACAAGCCAAGTGACTTGAGAAAGAGGAGAGATTTGGTTTTCAGAACTTGGTGGATATTGCTTCCACTGTCTAGATGCAATGGAGATCCTTCAATTGCTGGAGGGCCTCTGTCAGGTAGAGCTTCTGCTAGCACAGTTGCCCTCTGCTCAGGTGGGCAAAATGCAGTCAGCCCCTTCTTGAAGGTCCAAGTCCTCAGCTTTCCGACAGCTCTGCACCCTGAAATGAGGAGTCCTCTACTCGGGGGCAATTTCTTCTTCAGTTCATCCTCCTTTGGCAAGGAAGTTTCTGGGTTTGTCCTTCCTGCAAGTGTCTTAGCAACTTTTCTGTTCATGGGCATGAGAAGTCATCCCCTCCATGACAAGGGGAGGTGCGATCCATTGCATTTGTCATCCCCAACCAGGAAGAAAAATGGACAGAAGGGATATTTCACTAATTTTCAAGTCTTCTGTGTTTCCTATGATTATCCAGTACCCAGCACACTCATTGGCCACTGGCAGGAGCAAAGTGTCATGTTTGCAGTCTTGCAGCATTTCCTAAAGATGGGCATCAGGCAGAATGGCAGTCAACAGGCTTGGACCACTTCTGGGCAGGGTGAAGGGGCAGCCATCTCAGTGGCAGCAGCAATAAATGCAAATATTTTAGGCGAGTAATAACTCTCACATCCTGCATGCTTCTCTAACCTATCCCATTACCTCTCTATGGGATATCTTTAAACACAAATGTGCTTTCACAGTGGAGCCAGCTACTCAGGGGCAAAAGCATGAAGCTTGCAGAAAGTAAGGAGATCTTAGAAACAAAATCAAGTCAAGCTGATAATTATGCACAGGCCAGAGGCATTTGCCCCTGCTGGTGACTTGCTGAACTAGAAGGTAAGGAAGCCAAGGACACCATCTGTAAAGAGAATATGCAATTTCCCAGTCAGTCAAAGCAAATGCATCCTATGCTCTTTGAGACCACAGTATTAGTAGAGCATCACCGAGACCTGCTTGCCCTGTGCTCCTTGAATTCCTGCCCTAGCCCTCTGCAGAAAGCTTCCCAGTCTTTCAGGACCTCACCTGCAGGTAAATTAAGGTCAAAATCTTAGTGATCAAGGTCTGACCTCAGGAGTAGTGCCTTGCTCCCATAAAATGGAGTTGAGCTGGGAATTACAGGGAACATTTTGGAGTAGAAAAGATGATACCCTTCTCTTCCTTTTTTTCTTTTATTTTTTGTTTTCCTTGAAATATATCTCTCATTTTTAAGCCTGATGGAGGTGTAGAAGATGGGAAAGGAAGAGAAAGAGAGGGAGCTGCAACTAAACTGAAAATGAATGGAAGGTTAGGGACAAGGTGATGAGAATAAATTGTACGTCCAGGACTGGAGGAATTATGGCATCTCTGCACGTCTTCAGGCCTTGAGGGACTGTGTGATTTCTGAAAGAATTCTAAAGAGATTGGAGGCTCAAATGGGAGGGGAATGAGAGCTTTGCAGTGTGAGGGCTCGAGCGTGCATGACCGTGTGCGTCTGGCATGAAAATAATTGAGTCTTTCTCCGTCTGAAAAAGACAAAAAGGAGAGCAGCCCTGGCCATGCCTTTGGGGAAATCAGCATATGCACACAGCAGCAACTGTGGTATCTTGGGCATCTGCTGTTTCCAGCAGGGAACCAACTTACTCCTTTGGAGCTGCCTGCTAATTTTCTTTTTCAGAACAAAGCCTTCTGAGAGGAGGGGGATTTGGTAGGGCAAAAGAGCACTCTACCAAGATCTGTTTTCTCAAAACCTGGATCTGACACTCACCCACCATCTAATGTGTTCAAATATTTCTCTCACCTTCCATAAGCAATGCACACACAAATAATACTTTTGCTACTCCCTTTTTCAGTATTACTGCTTATGTGAGGATTGCAAGGCTTTTTATAAAGAAAGGCTGGTATCACCATGGGGAAAGGTTAGAATCCAGGATAGAAGCTGTTCTTTCAAGGACATACAGTTTTAGTGCAGTGAGATCAACACTTGATACCAAATTTCCACATTCTCTAAGCCTGCTTCAGCACATCATTGTGCGTACAAGCTGCAGCTGCAGTCTACTTTGAATTAGAAACAAGCCAACACCAAAAACCCTCTGGCAAGCATTTTGAAATTCTGTTCATGACGAAGTGGTTTAAACTGGCCTGGTTTTAGTATTCTCTTCAGAATTTTCACAGGTTTTAATTTTATTTTCAAAGATTATTTTGGCACAAAAACCCTGGGTTTGTTTCTTTTTTATGGGAGAACCTAGCTTTTCTTATGCACTTGAAGAAGAGGCAAAGAGGGCCCAAACCTGTAGAACCAAAGGCCCCAGAACCACATGCTTGAAACTTTTTACAAATAACTGCACAAACAAGCCAGTGTTTTTTGTCACATAGGCATGGTTTCAAGAGTTGCAAAAAGTAACCAATAGCCCTAAGGTCTGGGCTGAGACCACTGCTCATTTCAAGACAATTTCCCAGAGTGCAAATGTTGACGTCAAGGCAAAATATCTAAAATTTTACGTTTTTCTTGTCAAAGATACTTCGTTCTTTGCCTGCCACTCAAAGACTATAGAACTCCCCCAGTTTTCACTTCATATGTCTCCGAAAGTTTGTCTGAGGTAGTCCTGTACCCACCCAATGGTCTGCTGGGTGCTTTTCCCTTCGGGGAGCAGGGACGGAGACCCACTACGGCCACGGCTAAAGTGGAGCAGCCTGCTGCAGGCTCCTTGCTGCAGTCAGGCTCCTGCAGCAAGATGGGGATTTAATCGACATTTAGTAGTGTTCTGATTTTTTGAGTTTCCTTGAGAATGGGTTGTTTGGAATGAAGTTGTTATAAGTCTTCTCTTCCACCCTGCTATTTATTTTCTCCTTAATAGACATTAAAAAGCCATCCAGTGAGAACCTCTGCATCTGTGTGCAGCAAATGCCTGAGTTCCCAGCATACACCCAACAGCTTTCATCTGGACCTGCACTCCAGCGAGGAGAAGGATCCACCCTTGTATTATTTGCCAGGTTAGGGGGCCCTGGGTTTAGGTGGATGATTTCCAGTGTCTCTGAAAACATGTGCCAGGTGTAAAGGCACAGGAGAGAGTCTGTAAGACAGCCCCAGCATATACAAACATGTAAGAAAAGAAGTTCAGCTGTCTTTTCTCGGGTTTCTTGAACTTCCCCATGCCTCCGTGTGTGGAATGGGGTTTATCTGGGGAGAAAGTACCCTGCATTTGTCCATGAAGGAGTGAGAAACAGCTTCTGTCTGTAAGACCAAATCCTACAGGGATGGCTTCCTTTGGGATATACAGTATTCATTTAATTAGATCCCAACAGCAGGGACCCTGCTGGAGAGTGGTGCTGAGTCTCAGCTGGACACGAGTGCCTCCAGCAGTAAAATGATCATGAACACCCACTCAATGCCCTAAGCAACTGCTCATAGCCTGCTGCTGCTGCTCTCGTGCCTCTGTGTCGATTTTTACCCTAAGATTTGTTATCGTAAATATTTTCATCTTTTTCCAGAAGCCTTGGAAACTGCTGCTTCTTCAGAAGAAACAGAAATATGTGGAATGGAGCAAGATTTTGGTGAAAAACTTTCTCATCTCACATGTCAAAGTAAGGAGAATAAAATCCATTGGTAAAGTGACAAATAGCAAAACAGGAAAGTAGGATTTTTTGAAGGAGCAGTGACAAACTTGTAGCATTGCTTAAACTTAGGAGCAACCCCCACAGAGAGATCATGCTCCCTGCTGCTGGAAGAGCTCCAGAGTCCAGATAAAATGCCTGCTATCTTACAGGGAGTATCAACACAGCTGGGCAGCTCAGCATTGTATCATCAGAACAATTGGGTAGAAGAAGCTCTGAGGTTTCCATCCCACACTCGAAGAGTCCACATTTGTTTTCCGCCTGCACGGAGGCACACCTCTGTTTTTGCAATTCACCAGCCTGAATTGACCTGAATTCTCTTAAACTTATAGCTTTATTTCATAAGCCCCTTTCTGAGCAGTGACTGGAAACTGCCTTTCTTCCTCTGAGTGTACATGCCCTGTAGAGCCATGTTGGGACAGCAAATGTTTAACCAAGTCATGCAGAAGCAGAACAGCTTGCACTGGAGGGGAAGAGAGCTCCGTCCCAGATCGCCCTGGCATCTGATGGCTCAAGCATTTTTTTGCTGTTTTGGAGAGAGGGATTCAGTTCCTTCCTCTGCCTGGGGAGGTTTGCGTTTGTCCCCTGCCTCCAGCACAACTGCTCTGATGATCAGCCTAGAGCAAGCTACAAGGAGCAAAGGGTTCCCAAATTCCAGCCTAGTACTAGCTCCATTCGCCTCCTCTGATGAACCCAGCTGGCATCAGCTTGCAAGAACAAACCTTCTTCCTTGCACAAGCAATTTCTTTACCGAGAAATTATCTCACCTTCTCTTTAGTGTACACAGTGAATTTCAAGTACTGGTATTAAAAGATGTTTCACTATCAATCTGTACCTGGAAATCATGGCCCTAGCTGCTAATCTATGCCCCTACTGTCATAGCAGTTAAGTAGGTATAACTCTCTGCTGGTGCAAAATTGTAACTGCAGCGCCAGGGGGGCCCAAATTGAATCAACTGTCTATACTTTCTCTTCCCTTTTTACTTTATAGAAAAACAGGATTTAATGCTGTACTGCACAGATCAGTCTCTTCAGGTCTGCAAAGCTCTCCAAAACAGAAATTAATGATAACACTTTTCATCCTTAGATATCAAAGTGCTCTGTGCAGGTGGGTGATTACATCGTTTCCTCCATTTTAGCGATGGACTAACTCTTAAATATAGGTCTCTCTGATCTGTTGAAGATCAGACATCAGGTAAAAGCTAGAAGAGCTAAATGTCCTAATTCCTAGTCTGTGCTGTGTTGACTGACATTGTAAAAGCAGGGGGCGGAAGGCTAGAGAAGGGAGGGAGAGGTGAGGAGAG
>Ga0181612_111821_pt1 | contig 10683 bp, 7 predicted proteins | sample HoacroProtozoa21_FD_119630 | JGI IMG/M metagenome (GOLD analysis project Ga0181612, IMG submission 119630) | Hoatzin crop microbial communities from Cojedes, Venezuel. Combined Assembly of Gp0051906, Gp0051904, Gp0051908
AAGAGGACTGCTAACTGCTCTCACTTACAGACCGAAAAGATTTTCTGCAAAAGCAGAGTTTGATTCAAGCCCTGAAAACTGGCTGTCAACTCTGTGGCTTTCAGCTCTTCCAAAACCTTGTCTGCCTTGAGCTGAAGAGATCTGAGCAAGTGCAGTTTCTCAGATGAACAAAAAAGGAATTCTTGTATCTCTATTTAAGTTCCTATACTAGCCCAATCTCTGAGACACGAGTCAGTAATGTCTCCTGAGAGAAACTATCATGCCTGAAGACCGCCACCAGCACAAAATATCAAAGGAACCTTGAGGAAATGTTTGGACACCTCCTTAGCCTTCCTTGAATGATTCCAGATACTTCTGAACCCAAGAGCCAGCCGTGAACCACAGTGAGTCTGTGTCTGGCCATAACTACTCAATAATTGGCAGCTACAAGTATCAAGAGAGCCAAAGAATAAACCTTTCCTCCAAACATACTCAATTGTTTGGACACTGTCTCTAGGGGCTGATGACACTCCTCTCGCTTTTAGACTTGCAGTCTTGCAGCCAAAACCACAACAAGACAGGGTAGGATGCAGGAAATAAATCAGATGCCACCCTTTTCTGGAAATTATTTTTCTGCAGCTATTTGGCAACATTTTTAGGTTTGTAGACCGGAAGGTTGTCAGACTGAACAACTCAAGAGACAGGGAAAGGAGCAAGTTTCATCATTGGAATTGCTACACATTCCTGCCCCTCTTCTCCCACCCAGTTTAATATCTATTATCTCTCCTTTAGGGCTTGTTTTTTAATTGTCTCTGAAAAAGCTACACGGATGGTTGGGTGAGGAGACAGTACCGGATCATATCTGTACCACCACATTTAGATGAATCTTTAATGTCTGGAATACGAACTTAAGATTCCTACTAACATTTTCTTCCCCAAAGTAGTGGTGTGCCCAGCTCTCCCACAAATTCTTCTCTGGTCTTTCCTATCTTCCTTATGTTTGCTTTCTGTCTAATGAAGGTTTCATGCAGGCAGCCACAACAATCCTCAGTTTGCACAATACTCTGTGAGCCAGTGACCAGAAAGTAGTGCCTTAAATCAAAACCAGGAAAAGTTTTCAAGTGTCTAAGAAGAATGCTGGACCTGCCAATTCCCAGAAGTTACTCTGTATGCTATGGCATAAATGAAAGTTACACTTAGCCTCTATGCTATTTTTCCTTTCACACACATCTCCCTTTTTTTAATTTATAAAGCAAACCAGTGAACCAACCAACCCAGAACTGGTATCCAACACCCGCAGTTCGATGCCAATTAACTAATTCTCTCTACTCCTCCACTTTCTTTATAGCAAGGACACTTAATACTACCTTTTAACGGTTTGTATAGAACGATCAAATTTAAGTCTACATACCTGGTGGACAAAACAAAGATCTTGCTTAGCTTCTTTTATTCCCCATGTCAAAACCCCTCTTTCTGTATCTAAGGAAAAAGAAAAAGTTTTTAAGTGATCACTTGCAAGGGGAGTACACTTGGATATAATGCACTTACAAGGCATGCCACAAGCCACTCTGAAACCATCTTAAGAAATATTCCCCTGAAAGAAGGTGATGCCTGAATTTCTATACACTGACAGGTATAGAAACAATGTTTCTTGCCAGAGGGTGGGTGATAGATGAGTAGAACCTTAGCCCATGCTCTAGAACACCTGGAAGAAAATGAAAGTTAGAAGGCGATCTCTAGAGCTATCTAAACTATCAGCAATGGCTTCAAATGTGTTCTTTTTTATTAAGTGGCGTTTTCAAAACAGTAATATGGAACCAGGTCCTTGACTCTGAGGTTTATGACAGCAAGATGGGATCTACAGATTTCAAAAATCTGGTGACATAAATTTGTCTTTGAACTTTGACTTCCCTTACACAAAGGACTCATTTTCCTGGACTCTCATTTAGTCCAGAGAAAATGCTTCCTGAAGATGTTGCATCAGCAACTGTTCCATTATTTGATATTTCCTTCCTAAGGACCTCCAAAGATGCCAGCTGATGGTTTCTTGGCCAGGCAAGCTTAAGCGGCACACTGCTACAGATGAATGATCCAGTCAGTCTAGATGCAAGAAGCTTTTATGCTTGTGAGAGGATCCAAGGTTGTTGACTCAACAGATCCATTTATGGTTGGAGCACCTTCTCTTGCCTTCTTTTCCCATTTTACAGGAGTTGGTCTCCTTCACTTCATCTGACAAACTCTAAACTTTTCCCCACTGGAACCCACTTAACAGTTCTGTGTCAGGGATAACACACATAAACCCCTTCCTGGTTCACTCTGCATTTAAATTCTCCCACTGTGTGAAAACAGGAAAGTAGCTCCTACATGCTGCTTGAACTAACAGCTGTGACTTGTTAGACTGCTAGAAAGAAGAGATGAAAACTCTCTGCTTAGTAGGGGAGACTATAAAATAAGAAAGCAGGGGTAGAAGGGAGAAGGAGATACATTCCTCCCATGGAAGGGAGGAAGAAACTAAAAAAACCCTGTAATCCAAGAAGGCTACCACGGTTTCCCTACAGCTTTTTCTAGTCTCGCTTTATAAGAGAATTCCTCCTTTAAAAGATTAAATGAAAACAAGCTGTACTGGCCACACCTACATGATCTTTTAGGACATGGTTTAGATTTTTAGATTTTAGTGGAAAGGCTTGAAAGACTAAGTTCTCAAGCTAAGCCCTTCTGGACCCCATAGGGAAAGGCTTTCAACATCACACCCCATAACAGCATGTTTCTCAATGGCATAAAGCTAATTTCTGTGCCCTGGAATGGCAAACACTGGGAATGGATCTGTCATATTGGGCAAAGTCCAATGAGTCTAAAAATGTCCCAAATTTGATACCTGACAAAAATTAATCTTTTTAAAATAAATTTCGTTAACCTACTTTTAAGATTTTTTAAAATAACTTATAATTTTACAAATTTCTTTCTTGCATAAGGAAGAGGTTTGTTCTGAATACTGATCTCTAGTGCAGCTACCTGAAAATAAGTCCCTGATAAATTAATTGGTTTCATTGCATTTCCTTTTTAAATTCAGTACCCTTCCCAGCAACATTTATGAGTAAGTACAACATTTACCTCTATGCAAATATTTGTAATATCATGGTAACTTATTTCAGATTTTTAAAAGTAGACTGAATATTTTATTAGCAGCTCAGCTACTTCAAGAACTCTGTAAAAGCTTAAAAAGGGATAGAAGGTAATATTTTTTATCCATTAGAATCTCTCATATGTCTTTCAAATTCTTCCTTGCACCTTGCATTTGGGCTGCATTTTTTTTTTCTCTAGGTAAAAACACTCATTTGTCTTGAATTATCATGAACTACTTCACTTAATACTTTCCTTTACTATTTGTCTGGTTTGGGGTTTTATCATTACAATCCCTTTTAAGGTAGGGAATACTTCTATACTTTATCTTGTATTTAATAGTAAAGAAGTATAAATATCAGTCATAATAATTTAATAACAACGTAAGATGATAAATGTTAATGTCTCAGCACAATGTGTCTTAGAAACTGCTCCTTGCAAGACAGCATGATGATGATTATGAATTTTAACTGTCCCATAATTTAAATGCATCCAGACTCTCAAATGCAGAAAAGCACACAACAATACTACACAGCAGTTCAGGAAGTGATGAAGTGTATCATACCTAGTTCCAGCTTCAGAGGGAACGTAGTCAGTCAGCTGGAAACTAATCACAAAGCTGTAGTTGGCACCTGAATTGTGGAGAAAGACACTACTGGTCTTTAATAAAATTAAACAACAAAGAACTCGGGTTTATACATCATCAAAAAACCAGTACTTTGTGAATCATAACTCTAGTGTCAATATCATGCATTAGTTCAATCCTGGAACACAGAACTGAAAAGGACACCACAGGCAACCAACAGGGTCCACAAGAACATGCACACTTCCCTTTCCATCTTCCAGAAGTCACTCCCCACTACCTTTCAACAATACAAAGGTACTTTCATTACTCAAAACCTATGGTATCACAGAAAGATATCAAGGAAATCTGTGATGCCATAGGCCCCTATAATGACAGAGGATTTATTAGGTGAAATGAACTTAAATGATCCTAAAGTGAACCACTTTACAAACTACAGGGAAAGGCACCCTCTACCACCAAACCCCACTCCCAAGAAGACCTTTGCCAACTTGACCAGTAAAAAAAAATTATTTCTGACCTCAAATCAGTGCACCAAATCTGAAATCCCATCAAAGCTGTGGCAAATCTCATCAAAGAAAGATGAGAGAGTGAAAAACATTTTAAAAGTGAAGTTACACTACCAAAAAGGAGAGAAGAAAACAACAAATTTTTTCTTCTCCTCTTCAGGCAATGAATGGAAACTCTGAAGCATGTGATACATTAACTAAATGCAACAATTAACTAGAACAATTACTACTGAAAGCTCATGATCCAGCAAGAGATGAAGAACCTCATCTAATGAGTGGGTCAGGTTTGGCCCAATCTTGTGTCCTCACACGTCAGCCACAGAAGCCCTTGGATCCCATACCGAAACATGTCCTGGAAAAAACAGTCTTTCGTGGATATGCCTAATATCTACAGGAAAGAAACCACACCACTACTTTGCCTTTCCTTTTATCTGTGCTATTGTATCTCATGACAAACTTTTCTGGCTTCACTCTCTACCACTTACCAGTTTTACAGCAAACAAAACACATGGCACCAAACACTTGCTGACACAGCTGTATATGGAAAGCAAATCTTCCTTTAGTGTTCTTGTAAAAATGACAGCAAACCAAATGCACAAAGCCTCATTTCACAAGCTTTCCTTTCCAACTTCATGACTATCCCTAGCCTGCCTTGATTAATCAAGCTTCACCTTGTAAGCCATTCAGATTCCTTGCACCCATTACTCTGTCTGGAAGACAGCTGCAGAAGTTCATTTCTCTGATGGCTGGGGAACTTCTTTTAACTTTCTGTCTAAATGTATTATTGATTCATTCATATCCATTTGATCTTATCTTTTAACTTTAATTGTTCTCCCTACTTGCTATTTACCCCAAAATACATTACTAGAAAGTAATCCTGTACTCTTTGAATCTTCATCTTTGTCAGCCAAACCAAGGACGCTCTTTTTATCTCTCAAAAGACTTTTTTTACCATTCCGTTAATGGTCCATGGAGACATTTTCTGTGTTTATTCCAGTTTAAATTCACCTTTTTTCCAGTACAGATGGTCACACTGATACCAGCAATCCAGATGAGATCTTAACAGCATTTGTCCTAATCATATTAATATTTTCCAATACCCCCAAAAAATGTGGTTTTGACATTTACAGCATCTTTCTTCATGACTGAAAAATACTATTAGTCCATTTGTCTTAATAAACACAGAGGTCTAACTTCCTGCATCCCTACTGACCAATGCACCTCCAACTCACAGCAGAAGGTCCCTAAATGCATGCTTTTGCAGTAGTAAACTTTTTCTCATTGTGATGATTCCTATTGACAGTCATCTAATGCCTCCTATCTTATAGGCAGATTCTCCTTCATATTAGTAACACCTACCAAGTCTCTGTTATCTGCAAATTTCATGAGCACAAGCTGGGTTTTGCACTAAGGTCACAGATGTGAAATATTAAACAGAATGAGTCCCATGATGAATCTTTGAAAAACACCATAAATAAACTCCCCGTATTTTTACAACCTCTCTTTCAAAATACCACACTAGAAGTTTTTAGCCAGCTTTTAATTCCAGTTCCTGTCCTCTCCTGCTTAAATAATGATTTTCATGAACACTGTTTCAAATGTTTTCTTTAAATTCAGTTGTATTAGGTCCACTGCATTGCCCTTTTTAAAGAAATCCATTATCTTATCAAAGAAAGATGAAGTTTGTCTGACATAATCTACTTTTGATAAAACTGTCTCACATTTTGTCCCATTTTCTCTTTACCTCAATTTACATGATCTTGATTATTCCTTCCTTTCAAAGTTTTTCTAAGACCTTGCACAACATCAAGGTCAAAAAACCAATCCTGTAGATTTTCCCTCTCTTTTTAAAAACAAACAATTTTTGATACTTGCCAATCACAAGGTACCATCCCAGAATTGAAAGATTAATTGAAAATCCTTGCTAGCAGAACTGCAATTTCATGTGCTGGTTCTTTCTGGCACATAATACAGGTTTCCTGTTTTCTCAGGGTAAGAAGTCTCTATTTTCTATATTCTTCCACAATGATGATTGACAGTAATTTCTATTACCCTATTATTATTCCCATTGGGTATACTATCCTTGTCCTTTGAATGTCATTATCCTTATTTTCCATCTAATTCTCAAATCATGAAGATCACACTTCTTCCGTATAAAACCTCTTTTCATAATTAAACACAGTAGGTGACCAAACTAACGGAAGTACATCTTACTTTAGTGCTATGGTTAATGTGATATAAGAAATGGACTACATAGTATAAAATGGTATGAAGGAAACTCCATGAACATTGTTTGGCTCAGTGGTATTTGGAGAGTTATCACTGAAATCAAGAAAACATTCACATCAAGGTATAATTCCCACCGGTACTTCCTACTAGAGGCACCAACGTTGTTGCAATTTTTCTCTTTAGTGTGAAGAAATAGCTATTGCATTGATTTCATTCTGTATTTCATGAAAGGAGGATGAGGAGAAAGGTGTTGCAAAGGGAAATAAAGAACAGCTAAGTTTCATGCAATTAAATTATATCAAACAAAGAATTGTACACTTTGTAAAATGCAAGTTTATAGTCTGTAAACAGAAGAATATAAAGATTCACTGGTTTGCCATATTTGCTTCTTATTGTTCCATATTACTTTCTTTTTACTATTACTATTCCATGAGACAAGCCCATTTAAGTTCTTCCTGAGGTAGCATATGGCACAAAAAGCTATCCCTATGCCATTATATGCAGCTGAGAACAAGGAGCAATCACTAAAATTAAGTTCATATTCTCTTTTTATTCGGAGAGTTATGACATTTCCTCTATCTGCCTTTTCAGCCCACAGAAATGTGAAATAAAATACAGAGTTCTCACAGTTCTTCAGTCATAGTTTTCAATCATTCCTGAGATGGGAGAACCATGTACAAAATTTACAGGAATGATGTCTTTTTCCTTTCATTCCAGCATCTCCAGAATCCCATCAAGCTCTGCTCAGCCAACCTAGTATGCTTGGACAAACAAGGTAACTGGTCAATCTGGCAATTAGTTAAACATAATAGCCTTTAAGATTTGTCCCAAGTTAATCTATGACAGGACAAAGTAATTGAAGAACTGGGTCTAAATAATTATTTCGAAAGCAGAAGTAATCCCTAAAAGAGGTATTTTTCTTCCACAATATTTTTAAAGCACTCTATAGTCTTCTTAGAGAGATCTGCCTTTAGGATACCCTTTTCCTGTTTGACTGCCTTGGCCTGTTTCTCATTCCTCTTCGATCTCACTGCTCCCATTAAAGGACCACAGATGTTGCAGAGACAAGCATTCACAAGCTGGTAAATGCCAGCAGTAGTTTGCATATTCATTAGAATAAGTTTATAATTGCATGATCACATAATATTTCCATGGTACTATTCCACTGCTCTACCCAGACAGTGGCTTTTACCCTCTTTTGTACCTTATCCATTTTCTACATGACCTCCAGCATCTGAGAATATGTAATTAGACTGTTTCATAATGCACAGATAAAACAGTTTGGAGTCAAGTTTCCCCAGGAACCCTACATTCTGTTATTCCCTTTTCCGAATGCATGACTTAGAACTTCAAAATTATTTTGAGATATTTTTGTAAGTAAAATGCATTTTTTTTCCTATAAATTCATAGGTCAGAAAAGACTTTAAAATCCTTTAGTTGGATCTCTGTCACATCATAGTCTATTAAATTTCACTCTATACTAAGGCTGCTAACTTATTTTTCATTAATGCATATAAGAAACCCAATCCCATTTTGATTTGAAGGTTATTCATATTTCTTTAGAGAAACTTTCAAAACTTCATCTTAGGAGATGAAGAATCTCCATCTTCCTCTGTAGCTTGTTCCATCACTGTTAAAAAATTTGAGTTTTGTTTCTAATGTGAATTTATCTGCATTCAGGTTCCAGCACAAAAGGATGCTATTGTACTATGTCTATCTCCCCTAAAATGAAAAGCACTTTAGAATGGAGGATTTTCTCCACAGGAAAGTATTTATACATTGTAATCAAATAACTCCTGAACAATGTCTCTCTCTTTTTTTAATTTTTTTTTTTTGATTTAATGAACTAAGCAGATTCGGCTCTTCAGTTTGCAAACTACAAAGCAATTCTCCAGAATTATTTCTGTGGCTCTCTATCCACTCAGAGTGCTCACTGTTCTTTTTAAAATGCAAGCCTCAGAAACTTATTCAGGATTCCAGTGTCAAGTCCATATAAAAAATTTAAATGACCTCTCAAGTGGTCCATTTCCTATTCAAATGACCTATTTTTGCCAAATCATTACAGTAGGAACCCATGTTGGGTCATTTGTCCACTGTAACCTTGAAGTCTTTTCAGAATCACTGTTTTCCAGGAAACAACTCCTCTTCTTATAGACCAACAGACAATATGTTTTCTGTCCCTAAATATACGATCTTGCTTCTGGCAGTGTTAAAATACAACTTTCTTCGAGTGGGCATAACTTAATCAAACAGTCCAAGTGGTGCTGTAAGACTGCTCTGGCTTCATTCAGTATTTACTATTTCTCACTTTTTTATGTTATCCACAAATTTTACCAAATACATTTAGTATCATTTATTTATTAAAATAATGGGGAAAATACTGCATAGCATTAGACTTCCACTAGCCTACTGAATACGTTAGTATCAATCCCTGTGCAAGGTAAATTCCATTCATGATGACTCCCTATTGACAACTACATTTTTGTGTTCCAAGTTCTTCAACCACAGCAGCAGATGCCTTGTTGACACTGTATAGGATTCATTCTTGAATTAGAATGGGGGTTTTTAGTACCAATTCAACCGCCTTAGAAGAATCTGCACATATTGGTTTTATAAATTAGTAAACATATAAATGTCAATCAGACTTCTTTGACCAGACTGATTTTCTGTAAATTTACTTTGACTGGCATTCACTGTATTTCTATTCTTTAAGTCTTTTTTAAAATACATCCTTAATGACTTTCCATGATATTGGCATGGACTGGTGCCAGGCTAACAAATCTATAATTACTTGGGTCAGTCTGCTTACCTTCCGGAATGTTAGCACAACCTTATTAATCTTCCAGTCTCACGGAATAAATAATTAATTAAGGGTGAACACAAATTCCATCATATGGACCTATGTTCATCTCTGTAATAGTAGGGTTATAATATTTAAATTCATAGTACACGCCGCTGTCAGAGTCAGACTGCACTAAAAAAATCACCAGTAATAATGGTAAACTGCAATACAGGTCAGAAGGTAGAGGGTAAGTGTAGAGGGGATGCACTTTGCTAGTATTTCAGATATATTTTATGGTAGCAAAAGAACACTGAGACTCAGGTTTAATCACATGTTCTGTTAATTAGGAATTTCTTTTCCTCCTTTTTTGTTTACCCATCCTAGCTCATGCTGTCCTTCTCATGTCTTGATAAATATTGTGCCCCCATCTGACCCATGACTATGCTTTCCTACTCATTACTTTGTATGACACGGAGCTTGTTTTCTCTCTCCTCCATTCCCCCTCTTAGCAAGAAGAAGCAACTTTAAGATACAAGGAAAAAGGTCATATCAGTTTCCTCTCTGGTGCCATGGCACTCCAGAATGATGTCGGGAAAAGACATGGTCCTTGCCAGTCTGTTCAGAGAGTGTTTGGAAATGAACCATTTTTACTCCATTTGGAAAGGAGACCCGTCAGAGGAAAGATCAGTAGAGACAGAGAATACTCAGTGGGTTTGGCTGCCAGATTCTGTCAAGCCACTCCAGAATATTTAAAAGCAGTGATTTTCAGAGATTAACAGTTCAACCAAATTCATCTGAATCACCACAGAGGCATACTGAGCTTGCTAAACAGAACTGTACTTATTTTGCAAAACTGACCTATTTCAGAATTTGAGTATCTATCCACTGTGATTCTACCCCCAAATTTTACTACTCTGACATAAAATGTGACATAACTTCTTCCCATATATGTGATGGACAAAGTCTTCAAATATTAAAAGAAGGAAGAAAAGTAGGCTTAGAGCCTACCTACCACATTTCTGCTACTTTTTCCTAATTTAGATCAAAATCCAGCAATTGTATTCATAATCAGTGATGCTGGCTAAATAACATTTCTAATTATAAAACCCGCTATAACAATCAAACAACATCTTTCCTCCCTGTGTGGTTCTAGCTGTTAATTAGACATGCCATTTTTTCACTGTGACCATGACAGTAGACTTGTATGTCCATAAACTTTCTATCCCTCAAAAACACAACATAATAGGTTTTGTAAATGCATCATCTCTGCAAAACAAAACCAGTAAAGTCTGTTGTGTTTTGACCACAGATCACTTCAGGCTCAACACAAATTTGAATGTCAGTGTTATTTCTGGTGAGACCTTTTAGATCTGATTTCCTTTGACAAAAAGGTGACATTATACTGCTTGGATGGTGTAAAATGGACTTAGAGGTGCATTTAGATCACTTTATGCAATGCAAGCTATCATCTTACTGTAAAT
>Ga0181612_140764_pt1 | contig 10683 bp, 4 predicted proteins | sample HoacroProtozoa21_FD_119630 | JGI IMG/M metagenome (GOLD analysis project Ga0181612, IMG submission 119630) | Hoatzin crop microbial communities from Cojedes, Venezuel. Combined Assembly of Gp0051906, Gp0051904, Gp0051908
CTGGGGCTGGTCAGCCTGGGGAAGAGAAGGCTCTGGGGAGACCTTACTGTGGCCTTTCAGTACTTGAAGGTGCCCTATAAGAAAACTGGAGAGTTTTCTCCAAGGTCATGGAGGGATAGGACAAGGAGTAATGGCTTTAAACGGAAAGAGTGGAAATTTAGATTTAGATTAGATATAAGGAAGAAATTCTATACCTTGAGGGTGGTGAGGCATGGGAGCAGGTTGCCCAGAGAAGCTGTGGATGCCCCTTCTCTGCAAGTGTTCAAGGCCAGGTTGGATGCGGCTTTGAGCACCCTGGCGCAGTGGAAGGGGTCCCTGCCCATAGCAGAGGGGCTGGAACGAGATGATCCATAAGGTCTCTTCCAACCCAGACCATTCTGTGATTCTGTGAGGTTTGCTCATTAATAAACTGCCATTAGTGCAGCTTTCAGGAAGGATGGCGTGATGACACAGTAGAACACAAGAATGCGTTACAACTTCCATACAGAACTTTGTGACCATCAGCTGCCTGGTGTATGTTTTACTGCTCATTTGTAGGTAGGTGGGATCCTGTACTCGTTTGTCAGGTCTGAAACTAATGCTTGTTCCTCGGGCACTCACTTTTCATCCTTTAGGAAGCAAATCTGTCACAATGAGAAAATATAAAAGCAACACATGCACAGCTTGCAAAGTACCATTTGAGTTTGATTCCAGGCAGATTTGGCAACACTAATAATCACCAAGTAAAATACGTTTAAACAAATCTGAGTTCTTGGTATTTTTTTTCAAAAAACGAGTTGTACTCACATGCAGACCAACAAAACCAAATATTTCATGTGTATTAAATTTAAGAATTTAAGAATAGCATAAGCTAATAATCAGCTGCTCAGCTAATTAAGCTCTGCAGTGACTTTTAACAGATTCAGTCAGCAGATTTTACAGGTGAACAGTGATTTACATGCAAATAATTGAGATTATTAATTTTTTAGTATTAGGTCAGCTAGCAATGCAAAGGTCCATTGTTCTCAATGGTTAAAGAGATTAATGATTCTGGTAACCTACTGGGAATCAAGCACTTAGAATTCCTAATTCGGTAGCAACAGTAATTTTGTGTGAAGCCTGACAGTGAATAGTATTTATTTTCTTTCCTGGTTTATGAAAGAGGAGAATCTAAAGTAGATAGGATAGCACATGTTGAAATTAGTAATTTCAATATTAGACATCTATACTTTTCTAGTGAAATGTTAAGAAAATTTTAGCTGAACTTACAGGACAAATTATGCACCTATCAATATAGGAGGAAATGCATGAGGAAATATCAATTTGTTCAGCTTAGCCTGTAGGACTGCTTGGGTAAGCAGCTGCTCACCAACACAAATATAGATTGTGCAATCTAATTTTGAGCATGTAACTTGAAATTCCATTCTGTATGATCCTTACACCTACATTTGTTCTTCAGAAAGAGCTTTCACAGATTCACAAGTAGTTTTCACAACAACTAAAAATTTTTACAAAAGAAAATAGTTAATAATAAAGCCAGGAAAAAAATTACGTTGCAATAAATTGAAACAACAGGAGATTGTCATGGAGTATTTGCTCTGTCTTCTGATCCTCAGTTGTCAGGGCTGTTCTGTTATTTTTGTTAGTATTTTATGCTTGCCAAGCTTTACTGTCCATCACTTTACAAAAAAAGCAGAATAGACCGAGTAATAAATTATCCTAATTATAAAAATTATTATGTGCCTGTGTTTTTTAGGAATCTGACAGTTATTATTAAAGCTATACCCTTACAGTGTAGACGGTAAAACTGATAAACCTGATCTAGGCCATCTCTATGAGTGGCATACCATGTGGCCAGTGAACCAGTGTTAGTCTGCTTCCATGGTATTACTCGCAGTTTTGCGGAGTTCTGAGAAGAGACGTTATCTATAGTGCCTTTTTAGGCAATTGTGGCATCACTTATGTGATTTGTTTTATATTGTACTTATTTTTAATACATCAGTATAGACTAACTCAACACTTTCATCCTGATGCATTATGGAGAATAGAGTAATTTTCCCCTATACCCACGGCTTGATGTGCGTGAGTGGGAGAGAGGAAAGAGTGTGTGTAAATATGTTGTATCAGTGCAAAAACAATCCCTTAATGCTTTTCCGGGCTTCCCTTACTACTGCGCTTTCAGTAATAGAATATTCTGTTACTTAGTACTGTTGGCAGTTCAGTGTAATTTCTGTCTATTTGAACAATAGGCAGCATAATGCCCTTTACCACAATATGAAGAATGAATAATAATACAGGGGCTCTGGGTCTCTAAATTATATTTCACACTAGATTAGAACAGACTTACCTCTTGTTTTTCATAAAGGCATTTGAAGTATTTGAAACAAAGTACTTCTTCATTTTTTTGAATAAAAACTTCTCCAAGATTTCTGTCCTAACACAGCTAAAATGTACAAGGTATGCATTTGTATCACTCCATTCCATAGCAATGTATTTCTCATCTCCAGGCAGTTTATAAAGGAATAGTGTTCAAAGGATTTCAAGATCTTGCCTAACATTCTGCTGTTGCTTTTTAAATCAGATTCTGAAGTCTTCATGTTCCAAATCGCAATTATTTTGGAATCTTGCAAAGTGAACATGGCATTGAATGCTAATCCCTGCAACATAAAGCACTGTATGATGTAATGAAACTGTATTTCATACAGTCTTACAAATAAATTATGTCCCAAATAACTTTATAAAATTCGTTATTATTTTTGTTTGTCTTTTAGATGGGTACTTACAGAACAAAACCAAGGGCATACATGTAAATGAGATAAATAACTTTAAAGAATGAACAAGTGCAACAGATAATACCCCATGTTTATCCTAATATACATATTTAAATGCCTATTGTTAGTTTGAGTACTTTTAGTTGTTAAATAAGTCAGAATATAAGCAGGTGGCAAGGAAGTATGCAGAAAAAGTCGTATTTTGATGTGATTCCTTCATAGTGATTACGCATTTGAGGGGTGTTGGCCATAATACCTTCTCTAGAAAATAAATAAAATAGCAATAAATAGCCACAATATTTCTCTGGAAAATTATTTAGTGACATTAATATTTCAGTTTGAATCAAGACATGACCATGTGCTTGTTCTGTAATAGGCTATAATTAGAAGGAATGCTAAAGCCTTCTAAATGCCTACTAAAACAGCAGGATGTGTCAAATGACCTGAAGCAAAGCAAAACAAGTAAGGAAGGCCATTATAAAAAGGCAACTAGCATACTGTTAGAAGAGGGGAGCAAATACAGGCCTCATACAGGTGGAAGTAACTCAAAATAGCCTTAGAACAACACTAACTTGTAACTGACAAGTGGATCGGGTCATCTTCCTTCTCCTTCCTTCCCTAAAGTTCACTACTTCTAGCCTTCGGGTTATTTTTATGTCCTTCTCTGTGGACCCACATAAAAGCGTTAATACAGCTGTGTGATTCAGAGACATCTGACAGTTTCTTCCAAGATGTCTCTTGCAAAGTTTTTCTCCAAAAAGAACCCGGATGATACTATTGGCTGAAGAGACAATTTGCGTTAGGGTATTTTTCTATTTGGTTTATAGATCTATATATCTATAGATCTAAAAATATTTATACAGTGGTAGTAACTTCATTTTCACACTCTGTTGCAAATCCACTGAGTTTTGACATACAATGTAAATTGTGTGGATTGTATTTAGATGATATACAGTATACAGACTGAAGAATATACCACATAAATTCCACACTATATAAAAATAAAAACACAGACTCACACACACATACACTCACATATATATACACACACTAAAAATATATGTACATCCAGTAAAAGAAACGATATAGCCCAAACAATCAATTAAAAACAGGTCTGTGCAAGTGAGTCACTTGTTTAGAATCATGGTAAACTTAGAATCACCATGTACAGTCAAGTAAAGCAGCTGCCCTAATTGTGCAAACCTAGTTCTCAGTTTTGCTGAAATTAAAAAGCAGAAGAAGTATTTCCAATGACTGAAAGGACAAAAAATAAAGTAAACCTTTTGGTGTAGAAATAGTCAACGAATTAAGAGCACAGCTCAACCGATTGTTTAGTATGCTCAGAGTTTATTCAGCTCAGGCTGCTAACCCTGAAGTTTCTCTGTGGCTAAGGGAAAAAATGTAAATCAACATTCAATCTGTTATCATTTCTTTCATTCTAAAACCTAGTTCTTATTTGAGGATATTAGAGAGGGTACGCCTAGTCAATTATTTGCTCAGATATACAGAGACTGCTTTTCTTTCAGAAATTTGCACTGAAGTTACCTGCACCATTTGAAGATGTACCCAGGTACTCTCTATGCAGCAATCTGGAGCTGACTCAGAGCAGCTCAGTGCAAAAAAACAAAGTGACTAATCTCTTTGTAGAGTTGAGGCTTTGCAACTTTGCTCTGAGTCATCGTGACAACTCGAAGTGCCTAGACTGAGTACAGAAGTAAACAGATTCAAACAGAGCACTCGATTTCAAAACAAACATTACTTCTGGTCCTTCTGTCAGAATGACCTCGGTAATGCTATTTAACATCAAAATGTCGCGGATACGCAGGGTAGTTTAGAATCTCTGTAAGGCTATCAAAGTGGAATCTGAGAAGTTAAGGGAAAATGAGGAAAGAAAGAATGAAAGAAGGAAGGCAAAAATATTTTCTTATCCATTATGAATGCCACACGTGAAGAGAGTGGGAGCAATCATTTGTCTAGTAGTACAATCGGAACTGGAAGAATAAAACTGGAACTGGGAGCATTAGGATGTGCAGGGGAGAGGTAAGGGAGATCTTTAATAATTTGTCTGTTCTTGACACATTCTAGCCACCCTTAATTAGTCCTTCACGTTCTAAGATCAAATAAATAACTAATCAGTAACATCAATGCTATCTTATTCAGTAAATCTTTCTCTTTGTGTTAAAAATTTGTGGTCCTCTATCTTAATGCTGCTATCTAAACGGTAAATATTAGCACGCTGGAATCTCTTCTGAAATGGATGAGTGGTTGGTCCTGCCACCTCCAAGTTACAGGAGCAGATCTTTCTTTCAGTGGCGCTAGTGCAAATAGGGAGAAGCAGACCTGAAGTTAATGATCTGCAAATTCAATATGGAAATAATGAGTTACTCTTGATTTGCTCTTGTGTAAGTAAGGGTAGTATTAGGCCCTATATATTTATTGAAAGATCATAAAATATATCATAACCATTTTGAAATCTTTACTAGAATGGGTCTGAGCATGTCTGTGCAGACCAACCCATGTTTTTCTGCCTGGAGTCCAAGATAGCCAGCCACGACCTAGCTCTGACTCAGAAGCGTTCGTTCTGTGCTGTCGCAGAGCTGAGAAACCCTATGTGGCATCCAGAAGCCATACAGGTATGTTAGTGTGATAGCGTGCCTGGACTAAGAAGTCCAACCGTTCAACAAGATTGCTTAGCCCATGCACATTTTTTGTCCAAAGTTGTTTTCCCCCAGCGTAACATACAAGCAGCGCATGTTCGGGTCTGCCAGCGTGACTGTATAGTAGCGCCCAATATCCACATGCAAGGCATCTTCACTAGGGAACAAGTATTCCAGAACAGCAAAAAAACTTCATATAGAACTTACAAATAATGGGTATCTAAATTAATAGATTTAGTCATTAGATAATCAGCAGTAGCACTGAGTATATTACAGGGCTTGCTGTAATAATTGAGTTTATTACACATATACTATGACATCTCTGTAATTACAATATATGTATTTAGGTATTGAAAAAGTTTTTTATAGAAATGGTGTCTCATTTAGTGTCTCACTTCATATAAGTTACAATTGCTGCAATAGTGAAAAAAGTAAATAAATCTAACAAAACTCCAGAAATGAGCAATGTTGAACGTCTTGTTCTTTGAGTCACAAAATTAGCAAGAGGTAACATGTTAATCACTTTAATGTTAAGAAAGCTAATAGGCATGTTAGTTTAAATGCTTTTGTGCTTGAGGTAGGATCATGTAATATCTCAGAAACAAAGCAGAGCTGGTCGTCGTCTGTACTTGAATGGGAGATGTGTAAGAAAAAGTCATCGTATTACGAGAAAGGATGTCGGTGGTTTCATCATTAGAGCTGAGTCAGTACTGAAGTCATGCTTGCTGTGGTGTTAAGGAAACATTCCACTGCCAGAATTGGATCCCAGATTCTTTCAGCGTTAGGCTTAAATTTGGATCCATGGTCTGGAAAGCTTTTTGTCTTGAATTTACATCAGTATCCTCATGACAACATTAGAACATGTGCAAAACTCGACAATGGGATGTAGCATTAAAGTAATATAAATAGACCAGTTATTATTAATTGCTCGATACCTTTTCTTTTGTCTTCAGCACAGGTCAGTAGGAGGATATGGTCATTATTACACTTTCTCTGTCGTATTTCTCTGTTGCTCCTAAATCTTTTACATGTAAAAAAAATCAAGAGGAAAATTGATGAAAGGAAAATGAAAAAAAAAGGGTAAATATTTATTGTCTCATAGATACAATACAAATATAAAACCCAGAAATAACACTTCAAATGGACTGAAAATTAGAATTGTAGAAAACCGTGATGGGAAGATAAAAGGACAGTCTGGTAATGGAAGGACTAAAGAAGATTTGATGGCATTTGAACAGAGTCAGTCCAAAAATTGTTTGAAATCTGTTAGTACATTAGTCAGTTATAATACAAGAAAGACAAACCTTTTCACGGAGAGTATAGTCATTGCACTTTTGAAATTGCATTCTTTCTGAAATAAAATTTGCTCCGAGTCTGAGCACTAGAATGTGATGTAAAATTCACCTTTGTTGATACACAGTTTCAGAACCACATTTTAGTCCAGAAATGATTCGTGGTTTTATTAGAATGAATTTGATTTTTCTTGGTTTTCCAAAGCTGCTTTGAAGTCCAAAGGATTTAAGTTCTGTGGATGGTTAGCTCTGTCTCTGACGTAGCTATCAACCTAATCTTTCAAACAAAAAAAAAAGCAGAGACAAATTTGGGACATAAATATCTTCAAGTAACATTGAGATTGCTGAAGATAAAAGGGAAAGTAAATTTCTGAAACTTTGGAAAATAAAAACTGCATGGAAATTTTCAATACGAAATCTTTTCCTCTATTCCTGTTTACTTTGCTCCTATTGATTAAATCCAAACTCCTTTATCTTCATCCAGAAAACTCCTGTTGCTACTCAGTTGAGAAACATATCCTCCACTGTTTCATCACATTTCTCTATCTTGAACTATCATTCCCTCCGTAGGAAATCAAGGCAGATTCCTGAAAGAAGAGGTCATTAATATTTCTTTAAAGATAGTACTGTTTACATCCTCTACACAGTGTTTGCTGTATTATCTGTTGTATTTCCTGTTGATGTGAGTAACTCAAAAGACAAGGCATGTAATACAGTGTATAATTAACCATTTCTGGCGTTGTTCTGTTTTTACTCCTGTGTAGTTGTTAGTGGGATAATGAAAACACTTTTTCAATCGTGGCCAGAGCAAATGCTTTATTATTGGACCCAAGAGACACTCTGCCATCCCAGTGTTTGTAGGTCTAAAAAGCACTCGCCTCAGAGGAATTTTGTCTTTTAATTACAGAAGACTCAGAATGTCTGAGATCCAGCAAAACCGCTCTCTCTCGAAATTGACCACATGTTTTTGAACCAGTGTTACACTTCTTGATAGAAGAGCAAAAAGAAACCATAATGTATAGTTACAAGGTCTGCGAATCAGTTTGTATGCACGTGGCAATAAGAGTTAAATATCATTAATTAAGTTAATTAACACTGTTATTGATCGTAAATCTGAAGATTTAAAAAACAGAGTAGTGTTTCATAATATCTTTTGGGAAAAGCATGACAAATACATCTGCAATCGGCTATCATTTCCTGACTCCTTAGGTGCTTTCTGGAAAGGTAATGTGATGTTTATAATGGGTTGTTGGATTATATTCGCACTTAAATCACTTAAACTATCTTTGCCTCTGCTTACTTACTTGGAAAGAAAAACAGTACTTTTATTGTTCCCAAATTTTTGGAGTGAAGGAAGTTGCTATATAGTAGGAGAAATGTTACTTTGACTGGGTGGGGTTTATTCGCAGACACTCTTTATTTCTTCTGTTTCATGGGAGAGCTGACAGAGATTAGTTTTGAAATGAATGCCAGATAACATTCTGCAACAACATCATGTCATCGTGGTATTTTTAAAATAATTATGTGTTGGAGTAATGAATAAGAACAGATAACAAAGAAGATTGCTGAAGGCTGCTCACATTTGCATGGGCAAAGCTAAAATACGTGTTTAATTGTACTAATTTGCAAACTTCTTGTAAGCAAATACTACATTTCTTAGGTAAACACGCTTGATTTTTTTATCCAATTGTAAATTAAAATTCATATTTTTACTATTCACACAGCTAATAAAATCGTCTCCTTCTGGTGCTTACAGTCCATTATAAAAATCTATCCACTGGAGCTGCTGCTGAGCGAGCTGACATGGAGTGGCAGAAGCACTGCTATTTTGGGAGTGGGTGCAGCCTCAAATGGGAGGCTAGGGTGGAGTCATGTGCTTGCGCATGGTAGTTAATTTTCCTTCTGCAAGCTATGGAAAGAGAATTCTATCTTACAGTTTTAAGAGCAAAAAGGGAGATAAAATTGTGCTTTCATCGCAAAAAAAATTACTTATAGTATGTCAGAGTGTATGAGTGTACTTCATTCTCCTTTCTGTGAGACTAATTCTGTTCTTAGCTGCCTAATCCATCTAGAGCAGCTTCACAGAAAGTCAGACCACTTAATAAAGGTAGGAAAGGCTTTACAATTGCTATTTATACTAAACTACAATTTCTGTACCTTGAAATTTGGTGTTTCTGTCAGTTTGTCACCTGCCTTATCTCTGCACTTTGGTGTCTTCACAGAAATACGAAACTGTATCTTTTTTCTAGGATCATATTTGTGAAATGATTTCTTGACTAATGTTACAGGAAATATTTCTGAATATTGTTTGACAAGCTACAACTGGTTACGATATCTAAAGTTGCTTTGCTAAAACTCAGATACAAATTTGCTCGAAAGTGAAGAACAGATGACAGAGACTGTAACTTTCTGATTCCAAATACAGTAGGGAAAGCCTACCCTGTTGAGCTGCTGATAAGAGCTGTATTCTTCACGAGCATCTTCTAAAACATTTTACACCCGTGGATGTTTGTATACAGTCTAAATTTGCTTGTCTAAATTATCATGAAAAAAATTGGTGCACTTTATTTCCATAGCTGTCGATAAATTTTTGGGCTCGCTGTTGAATCTATAGAATGCTAAAATAATTGGTTGTGATCTGTCTGCATGAATTTAAATGTTTGTGCATAGGTGACAATCAATGCATGAAAAATGTTAAGATGAAATTAGTGAAAGTGGCAATTTAAGAGGAATTGGATATTTAGAATTATAAAAAGGAAAGATAATAGAGTTTTTGTAAATGGCCTTCATTTTTCTGTGTTCCCATGTGTTTAGGATTTCATTTTAAGGGGATAAAGGGTGCCAGAGCCTGCCCACACAAGCAGAAGCAAGAGTGCCAAAGATTTAACACATTTCTCTAAATTTTAAAGCATCTAATAGAGCTGTTCTTCTGGATTTCCAGAAGGGGCAAGAATTTGGCCCTTTGGCAGTGTCTGTAATGAGAGAGACTCCTCTTGTGTACATTACCTGACCAAGAGGTGGTATAGTGCACTCTTGAGTCAACACAACTGTTCTGGCTTGTTTTTTAAATAGTTGCAGGGAGTTCACAGATGATTAGCTGACAACCAAGAATGAGACTCTAGAAATTATTGTTTAAGAGAATCCTAAGCTTTTGACTCACACACAAGAACAAGGTTTTATAAGAATAACAGAGGGGCACTGAGTTCATAAGTCAATCTATTGGGCTGGAATGCAGCGAGCTGTAGTCAGGGAACAACAGTAGCGCGCTCCAGAAGTTGATTGCTTTCTGTGACTTTGTGAAATATTTCAGATATTTTACAATTTCTTTTTTCTTTTTTTTTTTTTTAAAAAAAGGTCTCTTTTATTAACTAAAAGCCAGGTATTTGCATCGAGGCTCTTGTGTAATAATGTATGTATCTACATGTGGCCTGTCTCCACTAGCTGTATAACATAGAGATAAAGCCCTAAGAAAAATGCATCAGAGAAGGGAAATAGCAACAGCTATTACTGGTTATAATGCTTCACAACTGGACAGAGCTGAGTAAGTGTGCAGCTCACTCCCAAGGCAGTCCAGAAGTACCTTTAGCAGAGTATTTGAAACACCTGCATTTTTATTGCCAATCCAATGATGTAGGTTTGATATGGAGCCACACTCAAACTGTTTACAAGTCATGTGTGACTCCAGAGCTGTATATATGTTGGTAATAATGTCTTACAAAGACAGACCTACAATGTTCATGACTATAGTGGATTAGAGCAAAAGACAAATAGATTTTTGTTGTTGTTGTTGTTGTTAATTTCTATCCTTTTAGGGACAGATCCTGCCCAGTCATTTGCTAATTAAAGGTCCGTAGTACACAGTCTAGTGTTAGTGATGCATGTCACAGAATCAGAATCACAGAATGGTAGGGTTTGGAAGGGCCCTCGGTGGGTCACCCAGCCCAACCCCCTGCCGAAGCAGGGTCAGCTACAGCAGGCTGCACA
>Ga0181612_107558_pt1 | contig 10682 bp, 10 predicted proteins | sample HoacroProtozoa21_FD_119630 | JGI IMG/M metagenome (GOLD analysis project Ga0181612, IMG submission 119630) | Hoatzin crop microbial communities from Cojedes, Venezuel. Combined Assembly of Gp0051906, Gp0051904, Gp0051908
GACCCTGCTTCGGCAGGGGGGTTGGACTATATGACCCACAGAGGTCCCTTCCAACCCCTAACATTCTGTGATTCTGTGAATACAATATTGTTCAGTCATTCATAGCTGCCTTGCCTTTTCAAGACTAGCAGAAGTGAGTATATGAAATCATCAGCTGTGTGACCACACACAAGCAGGCACTCTTACAGTTCTGTTTGAGATTACAGGACTTTTTAGAAATTATTTTACATGGCACTGACTGGACTACATCATCACAAGAAGTAACAGCGCAACACAGAAAACTCTGGTTAGTCTAGCAACCTCATTTGCTGCCAGTGCTCTGTTAAGTCCATGTTCTACAGTAGTTAACTCTGACAATGTGTCCAGTAGCCTCTTCCCCCCTGTTTCACTGCTTGCTATTCAGCTGCTCTCTAAAATCCTGACTTTTCTGTCAACAATAAACTCCGTGGTTTTATCAAAAGTTTGTGATGCAAGAGGAACGCTGTGGAGGCTGCTGAGCAGCAGCAGCTCAGGTTCTCAGCATAAAGATAACAGCAAGTACTGAGTCAGCTCAGGGTTTATATGGAGTTTTATTTTGCATGCCATTCATTTTTCATCTGTAACAGACTGCCCTGCAAACAAGAAAGTACTTTGTGCCATTGATGCAAGACCAGCAATACAGAACAAAAAGAAATAACAAAACAATAGACAGTTATATAGTACTGTCAAACACATTTTCTGGACATCATTCTACTAAAATAGTCTTGCTGATTCTTATCTTCCCCTGCACAACACACAGACAAAAAACCAGCTTGAAGTTCCTATGAAAGGAACTGCCTATGTACAGGCATTGTGACATGAACCCTATGAAATATATGCAAATAAATCCAAATCCAGGAGAAAGTCACCTGCTTTGGCTTACAGCTTTTACCTGGAATCTTTAAACAAATTTTACTGAAGTTCATTCATGGATTGATCTGACTCACACAAAAATGATAAACACCTGAAACCTGATAACTTTGAAGTCTAAGTGTTCAATTTTATACTCTCCCTGTGTTGCGGAACTGCAAGATAAACTAAAAAACTCAGACTCTTCGGGTCTGAAAGACTACAATGAAAAAATAATCTACGATAAAGCTTCTCACAGCTCCAAGAAGAATAAATCCCTCTTTTCAGACTACAACACAGCACACTAAAACTGACTATTAAGGAGATATTCAAGTTCAGCTAGAGAGATTTTAAATCCCTAATTCAAAAGTCATTTTGGTAGAATATAAGCATTTGCTTGTTCTGCCTGTAATAACCTGAGAATTTTAGGGTAAAGGACACTGATGAGTTAGGTTATGGCACAATACAATGCAGAAACGCTAATTATTTCATCTTAGAAGTGAGACAGCAACAGTGGCCAATGGCAAGGAACATCTTAAGTTATATCTTAGCCATTAATCACATCTTGTGGCTGAAACTAATGCCCAAGTATGCTCCTGCTCCACCGTGTCATCAAGTCAGACAGATCAATTGACACCGTGCAGGTGAAGACACCGTACTGACTTCACTGCCAAAAGGAATGAGAGTGGCACCGGTTACAGCTGGTTCACAGGTACGGGGGCACCTTAAAATGCTGTTCCTTCTACACACTTTCAACCAAGTTTATGCTGGTTTTACCCACAGTTCATCCACATGGTAATCACAGGAGAGATCAAAGGAAGGAAAGAGTATGAAACTGTCTGCTGTCCTCCAAAGAGTCTTGAGACCTATTCCCAAGGCCATCACTGTCAGGGAACAGGGTTTTATCCACTGCAGGCACCTGAGTGGCTCAGGGAACATTATCACACACTGAACTTTCTTCCAAAGTCCTTTACCTCCATCTAAAGAATTTAATAACCTAAATACATATGTAAGCTAGAAAAACTGATCATTTACACTTGAACTTTATTCCAATATATCAGTATACATCAGCCTCAGGTTGCAATACCTGATTGCCCAAGAAATAGAAAATACTTTAAATTCTACAGATTTCTGTAGGAGTTTCATATGCCACACATTTTACATTACACAAATAATTTTCTTCCCTTTCAAAAAGTGATGACCGTTAGCATAGTGTTGTTAACATGACCTACATAAAGAGATATGCTGACATCAAGATTTAGATACAGAGGACCATCCACTGCAATACTGTTGAAGGTTGAACTTGACGAGTTACGAGATATTTGGCTATATATAGCTGTATGAGAAATGTCTTGCTGCAGTAAGTGCACCACCTTTAGCATGAGTGACCGTAGATTATCTTTTAATTAAATATGCTCTACACGTAATTATTTGGATATGAGTGTTTTTAGAAACTCTAGAAAAACATGTTTCATATTTGCAGAATACATTGCTAGCAGACCTAATTAAGACAGAGATAAATTCAGTGTGTAGTAGGATATGCATTTTTTACTTTTCTCTTTTTATGCCTGTGGGGTTTTCACTTTGTTTTCATTCTGTTTTTAGTCCTTGAATTTGCATTTTGCCTTGTATTTTTTATTTCAGCATTTTTTACAGTACACATTTAATCTACAGCAAAACTGATATCTCCTCCTCCTCAAAATCATTCTGGTCATGTGTAAGAAGGCATCTCATGTTCCTGCTCCATGCAGTTTTGACACTCAATAAACAGACAGCTTTTTAAGTTGACTGATTTTTAATCTCGTTTCAAAAGATATACTCTTCATAAACACAAATATGTTACTAAAGTCAAGAGTAAAACAAACAGTATCATGGCAACTGAAGACAGAAAGCACCAAAAAGCTCCCAGAGCCATAAGCAGTTGAAGCTAATTGTCACACTTCTGCAATTCTTACAACAGAACTGAACCAAGAAAATTTAGTTAACTCACAAACTGCATCAGTGGGAGGCAGGTGGGAGTGAGGACAAAAGCGGCATGCCAGGCGATTCACAGTGAGAATTTAAGTTTGCAGTATTACTGAAAACCCTAAGAACTGGTAACATAGCATACTACGTCACACCAAGAAGTACTGGAGAAGACTGTTGGCTTTATTTCTCCTGTCACCTATGTGTCTTTTAACAGGACTTGCTTCCAAGAATTTTCTGTTTTCCAAGCAGACCTTGTTTCAAATGGTGGCACAAGTAGAACATAGGTGCTCAAATTCAGTCCAAAAATCACAGTTTTTCCCCCAAAACAATTTTCCCCTCCCCAAAAGCTTAAAAGTGTTTCATATTAAAGCAAACCTGCAAACTGCTTCTCAAATGCCACTACATCCCTTGCAAGTGCCACAGTCTTTGGAAGTTTCTTTTCCCATATGTAACCATGACCTCCAGGTACATTAACTGCAGCAGACATGGATTGGCAGGATTTTGAATTTTGTTCATTTTATTAGTATATATTACAAACGTAACCATCAATTTAATACAGCTCACTTTCCTCTAATGTATATTACAGCACAAGCACTTCTCAAATCAAAGCGAAAATTCAGTGCAGAGCAGTCTGCTAAATTTTACAGAAGCCTGACCCAGAAAAAGCTCCCGAAGACTTGCCTGTTCAAGGAATGGGGAAAGGGAAGTAATTTGAATGCATGCAATGCTGTGCAATACACAGGATACTATTCAATCAGTTTTTCTTCTCTCCCCATGTCTCTCTTTTTTGGGGATATTATGTTTAGCTTGGAAGATGTGGTTGTGTAAGGATAAAGTTGGAGGCTCACAGACTGCTGTCAGCTCTGCCCCAGCTAGTGCTATCATATGTACAGCTGATCCCACACTTTCTTGAGCTTTTCATAACAATTCCTTGTTAATTAAAGAGACTTTTCACTGTCGGTGCAGTGAACTGAAAGTTTGTGCCTCTATTTTTGCAACTTTGCAAAAGTACACAGAGGAAGCCTTAACAGCAGTGCAACGTTAAGGGGGAACCATTTCTATTTTCACAGAACGTAAAAGAAAGGCTTATTTGTTCTGATTTGTGCTCGAGTGAAACAAAGAAATTGCCATTACTGTTTCTGCAGCACACTTGCTTTTATCTCTTTCTGCTCATTTAGGTCTCGAGGAGAGGTTCAAATGCAGGCAAGGAATCTTCAGAGTAATTTAACACTGAAAGTCCTTCAGTACTCCAATAAGCCGGATTTATCATTCAGAACTTCAGCACCGTTGGATGAAAATCAAGCGAGATATTGTAAAACCTCATACATCAGAAGAGAAATGAGCTATACCTCTGGCTGAGAAGGGATTATAGTGATGCAGGAAATTTTTCTTTGGCAATATTTTAAAATATTTTATTCTCCTTAAAATTTAATGTTTCACACCCATATTTTCCCAGATGAATTCTTTCTGGAAAAGGGTTGATAATTCCACAGATGCTAAAGTTGAAAATCATCTTCCCAACTGATATTGGCCTAAGATAGAAGAGTGTGCTGGCACCTAGAAAATATTGAGATTCGGCATCTAATATGTGCAAGTCCTTTTATAGTTCAATAGATCATAAAAAAAAAGTGATGCAAGGTCCATTTGAATGGAAGGATTTATCACTCGTAGGTGCATCCTGGTAGAGCGAGGGAAAAGTGAAGCACTGGTAAGAGCCGACACCAACCACAAAAACACTTCAGTCAGCATTTCTGACTGTTACTATACTGACCGCTTGCCTTGAAACAACACAATAAGGAAATACCAAAAAGCCCTGGAACAATCTATAGTTTATGATTCTTTTAAATGTTGTGCTAAGCCTATTGGTAATCTCTCCTAGTGCAATACAGGCTAGGGAAAAACTCTTCGAAAGAACACCATTTACGTAGAAAAAACACCATGCTAAGCAGAATAGCATGCTTCAGAGGAACCGTCTGCTGCACACCACATCTGTAGACCTGACCAATACCCAATACGTTGCTGGATATTAATTTCCATGCTCTCAAAGCATACATTTCAACTCGGGATATGACCAGCATCACAGCATCAAACGTACAAGACCATCATCACCTTATCTAACACACCAGATAAGCCAGGTCTTGGGTGAGGGGAGTAACCTTGAACCACTGCGAGTAAGTGATGGGGGAACTGCAGTTTCCAGGTCTGGCTGAACAGCAGCAGGCCCACGCCGACTCGGAACAGCCAAACACAGACGGTTTTCAGACTGCATGCCTGCTGCTGACAGCTCTGAATGACAGGGGCTCAGGCTGAGCGTGGCTCACGCGGTGTTACTCAGTTGACCCCTATATGTAGCAAATCCTAGCGCCAAACTTGGCCGTTCCTGTGCCATCATATGCTCACTCGTACAGTCTGCATGGCTTGTGCTTGAAACTTAGTAAAACAAGGATGTGATAAATACATATAAAACTGTGACAGCTTGAAAATTGATCTTGCATAGCTTACAAAGATAATAAAAGATACCTGTTTGTTCAAGATCTATACTCTTTCTTGGTAGAACATATTTTCAAATGAAAGCCATACGGCTAAGCACTCCAGGCTTGATATACGCCTCCTACATTAGCGTACCCCAACCACTTTAATATTTGTAATAAACAATCCATTTTATGTTGGGTACCTTTCTACAACAACACATACAGTACACTTCCAATAAAAGGATATTTATGAATTAGTTCTTACAGCTTCCCATTGCAATCACCGAGAGAATGCTTAGATTTTAAGTTTACACTACGTTGCAAAGCTAATAAAATTGTTGTGAAACATTAATCTAAGAGGACCTAGAATACTTCGGTCACTAAAGCTTTCTAAATAGCTAACTTGTGCATAGATATCCGCAACGCTGGGAAGTCATCATGTTAGTATCTCACTTCCAAAGTAGTTTCCGACAACATCCTATATATCTACTGGCTACTTCACAGGGGGAAAAAAACCCCAAACTTTACGCAGTCACCTGCATAACGCATTTAAATTTTGCTACTTTTAAAGCATTGTCTGAAAGTCTGCATTTTAAAAGCTTTAAAATAAGCTCTTTCATAAAAAGAAAATTAGAAAAATCAGAGCACCTCAGGTTGATGAATCTGCTGCTGTCATCCAGCACAAATCCTCTATTAGCAGAATTTGTCTCTCAATGCATACAATAACTAAAGATGTTACTCTCCAAAAAGCAAGCCATAGGCTGAGCTTTCAAGAGTGGTAGCTTCATCACAGAAAGATTTCAGCAGTAATACAAGCTAGCCCCCAAACAAAACATAACAAAATATGGAACACTTTTCCAGGGGAAGCTATAAAAGCAGCTTACGTAAAAGACCAGTTTTAGAAAAAACATAACAAAAATGTGAGTTTGAAGTCTAGAAAGACTTAGCGCTTTTTGACTTCACCCTGTCCTTTGCACTTACGCTTTAGGTGACTTTAAGAAGATAATAAGAAAGAGGATATGTGCAGTCAACAGATAATATTAAAAACTAAGTGATGATTGTATTATACCATGAAATGGTCTACAATACAAACTGGTATTTAATTATTTTAATATATATGACATTATTTCTATAGATTACATAATTATAACTATCATACATATTATTTTTAACACATTTCTTTCCCAAGCTGATAAACACAGAAGTCCTGTTTCATGGATAAGGGATTGCTAAACTGACTATTAATATAAAGATTCAGTAATGTATGACTCATTTGTCCCTGAAGCCTCTTTAATTTATTGGGGGTGGGGGAAGGGAAATCTTTCCTTTTTCTCTATTACTTCTTGCTTTTCTCTGTTTTTTTTTTTAATAATTTATTTCATTAGAACTAATTAGATTACCATGTGCATTAGAACAGACACTAGAGTTAAAAAAAACACCACCAAAATCCAAACTATTTCCTTCCCCTTCCCCTGCAACTGGCTTGAAGCATGCTTACAATGAAACTCTTCTAGATTCATACAAATATACGACTGTGCTTCCTTACATCCTTTCTACTCCTTCCTTCCCAAAGCAAGAAACTGGCTACCTATTGCTATGCTTAATATAGTCATGAAAAAAATCCATTTCTTTCTTTTTTTTTTTTCTCATCCTTGACCGCATGAAGGGTGCGATTCTGCCACCACTTACACGACAGCTGTTCCAGCATAAATCCAGAGCTATTGTCTGGTCTGATCTGCTAATAGTCTGTACATCTGTTAGTTCCTACTGGGGTATTTTTTGTTCTGTCTTTAAAGAAGAATATCCAAACTTGATTTAAATATTGCCATGGAGGTGATTCTGGCAGAGTTCTTGTTAGGTTCAGTTTCCAGCTGTTGGATTTTATCTTTGTTTCACAGATCTAAGGTTCTAGTATCCCATTTCTTTTTTTGTGTGGACATCTGTAGATAACTTAGACTTGTATTGTTAATTTACAAAGACTGCGCTCCTGTATCATGCATGTTTTCATGGCTTTACTCGAAACTCTTTCAATTTTTATCCCTGTCTTCCCTGAATCACAGACTCAAGAATCAGACACCCTATTTCATCAGCTGTGCTCTAGGACTGAATATCTAAGTAAGGTACTTCTGCTTTCAAGATTACAAGTCTCTCCCTACTGCCCAAGCTGGGATACCTATAAGGACATGATTCCTGATATATTTTAGCCTCATCTGGTTTTACGAATAAAGATGTCTTCACTTTCCCTAGCCATCTACTGCAATGCTTCATGCCTCCTACAGTGAGGAAGTTTCTGCTAATTCTAATGTTAATCTACCTTGCTGCAGGCAGTTAGGGACATTTCGTCCTATCCTGCCCACCGTGAAGATGAGACGGTCTTCTCCTCTACAAAGCAGACTTTATGTATATGAAGACTTGTCACCTCCTCCAGTGCAGACATCTAAGACATCTCACGACCTCTTCAAACAATCTCCACACATCTGAAACTTGGCCAAATTCTGGAAGGCCTTCTAGCTCAATTCTCAGCTGCCTGTTGTTGGTGATCAGTGGACAATTTCTCATGCATCTGAGATTTGCTTTGTGCTTGGTCAGCCTACAAAGTCTATAAATATTTACAGATTTAAGATTTAAAGCTGCTTATCTTCCTAGAAGGCTGAATAAGAGATTTCACAACTGCTTGTAATTTGATCTGACTGAAAGCAAAAAGTAAACCTTTCTAAGTCACCAGAGAAAAAACAGCTCTGGCTTCTTCCAGTTTACTTTGGAAAAATACCGTAGGCAGCAAGTGGTGATTCAGGAGCTGCTACATGCTCTTGTTGTGCTCAGTGGGACAGAACAAACCCCTCGGTCTGTAATCTCCAGAATCTTTCCAGTTTTAGTAGATGTCTCATTGGGCAAGTTTCTGCATTGGAAAACTCCAATTTGCAAACCAGAACAGTGGTCTTCTGCATTCCTCACGAGCCACTGAGGAAAACCCAAGTCCTGCCTGCTGTATGCAAGTCCTCAGTGGCTTCTCTGCAGCCGGGCACACCTGCTTCCACATCCTGCCACTGAATAGAGATGAGATCTCTCCACATCTGACTGACTGCATGGGAAAATATCAGATGCAGGGAAAACAGCAGCAAGACATTCTGTGCCTGAGAGTGCCATTTCACAATTCTCTCTACATATAAATATCAAAAGGCATTTTAACTACAATCTTTTAACGCTGGATCCTTATGGCTTTTTTTTTTTTGGCAGATATGCACTAAAGACAGCAATCTGATAAAGCTCCTGGTGAGTGTACTCACAGCTCTATTTATGGGTATGAAAATACACAGTCGCTGCTTTTACAGAGAAAAACAGGGATTTCAACATTTATGAGGCTGAGAATATGTGACAGAAATTGTCCTTGTTCGACACAGCCTAAGGAAAGGAATGAAATCTGATATCCTGTGGTATTTGGCAGGTGCTAGTCAAAGAAAAAAGCATTATCTTCACTTCCCCACTCTCTCAAGCAGTTTGTCCAGTCTGAAGGAGGCATCACAGAAATAGGAGCTCATTCCTCTGTCAGAGGAATGTCTGCACCGCTCTGTGCCTGTCACAGATCAAACGGGTAATGCAGCACATAATCAGCCTTCAGTGTTCATGGAGTCTTGGACTAAAGGAACACATACCTTAGGAGTTTATTTGTTTTTTTCTCATGTTAAAGCCTGCACCGAGGTTATTTTCTGTTGCTCTACCTAGTATCATTTGTTTAATTACTACCTAGTATTAATTTGCTTAATACAAGAAATTCATGAGGTGTTTTTTTGACCATAAAGATTCCAGGAAAATACTGAAATATACTAAAATTAATAGAAGAAAAACTGATTGACAGAGGAGATGAGATTTTCAATTAGACTCTTTAATAGTATAGAACCTTTATCCTATTCAAGCTGCTCTGCATAGCTTTAATGTTTTCAGATGACTTGATCGTCTGTACATGGTTCCCAACCCCAGACATCAGAAATATGTCACACTACCTCCTTATTTTGCCCCAGTTTTCAATATATTCCTTCTGTAGCCTATAATCAGGCCTCAGAAAGGAAATGAGATGAAAAGTTAAAAAATGAATTTGTCCTCCTGTCAGGGAAGTATGACAAACTTGAGCTATATATGAACATTTAACTAGCAAAACTTGAATCTTAGAGGCAGATACTTGTCATTCACTCCCATCACACCTTTCAAATTCATACAGAACATTTTAAGTTAAAGGAGGTTAAATAAGTTGAACCTGAAACATGTACCTTTTACTAATGTGAATCTCATTTTGCATACTGTCTTTTATTTCTCAGCCACTGAAAACTAGACAGTGTAACTTCAATTATTTTTTTCATCACTGTCGGTCACTAACTTCACAAAACAGAAAGAGGTCTGAGGGAACAGACATACCGCTGCATTTGACTGCAAGGAACAATCACCCCACACGTATAATAAGGAGGAACAGAGATATCTGTATTTGTTACTGCTACAAAGAGTTCAGCTAACTTCAGTTACCAGTTGAACAGCTGCAATTTTATTAAATATTAGCAATCTTTCTGGATTAGAAAATAGATTTGTAATTATGTGTGCCTGTATATCTGTCTACCGTGCACACAGTAGCATGTGCTGGGTTCTGCTTTTGATTTTGCTACATATTCTCTCACTTTCAACAAATCGTGTGATGTCTGCTGCTTAATTCCTACTCTTGAAACAAGAACTGTTCATATTTAATTCTATTTGATGAAGAAGCTGTGTGAATGCATTGATTGATAACAGTTGGATGTTCCAACACCATAGTGAAGGGACTGCAGAAAAGTTCACATTCAGCTAAATGAAAGCAGTAGTTTTAGGACCAGAAGAGATGGTTCCTACCGTTTAACAAGATTCTTTGCATAATATAGATCACAGAATTTTACTGAGTGATTTCCTCTTTGACTTCTAAAATGGTAGGAGTCATAGAATCATAAGTTGGAAAAGACCTCTAAAATCATGAAGTCCAACCATCCACCCAACACTACCATGCTTACTAAACCATATCCCGAAGTGACACATCTACACAATTTTTTAACACCTCCAGGGATGGTGACTCATCCACTTCCCTAGGCAGCCTGTTCCAATGTCTGACCATTCTTTCAGTAAAGTAATTTTCCCTAACGACCAATCTGAAGTTCTCCTGATGCAACATGAGGCCATTTTCTGTAGTCCTATCACTAGTTACTTGGGAGAAGAAACCGACACCCAACTCATTACAACCTCCTTGCAGGTAGTTGTAGAGAGTGATAAGATAATCCCCTCAGCCTTCTTTTCTCCGGAATAAACAACCCCAGTTCCCTCTGCCACTCCTCATAAGACTTGTTCTCCAGACCCTTCAAAAGC
>Ga0181612_109634_pt1 | contig 10682 bp, 24 predicted proteins | sample HoacroProtozoa21_FD_119630 | JGI IMG/M metagenome (GOLD analysis project Ga0181612, IMG submission 119630) | Hoatzin crop microbial communities from Cojedes, Venezuel. Combined Assembly of Gp0051906, Gp0051904, Gp0051908
AACAATTTTACAGAACAGAACAGAACAGAACAGAACAGAACAGAACAGAACAGAACAGAACAGAACAGAACAGAACAGAACAGAACAGAACAGAACAGAACAGGTGTATTAGGTGATTTTTTTAAATTAAATAAAAATAAAAGAGCTGGCATTTTAATATATCTAGTTCTTTTTGTTGCATTATTAATTACTTTAGGTAGAACGTTCGCAACAGGTGAGTATACAACGCCTATCCCAAGTGTAACAATATCATCAGATAATTATGATGAAGCAGGTTCGTGGACTGTTGATAAGTCTGCTAAGTGGACAAGCAAGTCTACTGCACAAGTTGTATTTGATGTAGATACAATCTTAAAGACAGAGTCTACTAATTATTCGGATATAATTCTAGTTATAGATATATCAGGTTCAATGGGTGGAGATAAATTAACTAGAGCCCAAGAAGATGCAGTTAATTTAGTTGAATCAGTACTATTTGAATCTAAAAATAGAGTAGCACTTATATCTTTTGATTCAAGTTCAACTATAGTTTCTACATTTACAAATGATAAAGATAAAATGGTAGAGTATATCAATTTCCTATCAGATAAAGATTGTACAAATTACAATGCAGGACTAGTTAATGTACAAACAATATTAGAAGGTTATACTAAAGAGACAGATAGAGATTTAATGATGTTATTTTTAACTGATGGTGCAAGTAATTTAGTCCAACCTATTTAAAAAAAATATTAAATCCACCATCACCGTCCTGTTCTATCTTATTGATATATTCACTCCAAAATGCCCTTTTATGAACATTATCTAATTTTTGATAAATATCCATACAATTAGCATTTTTAAGTATAGAATCATATTTTTTTAAATCAATTGGTTTTTTGTCCAAATTTGTCTCCAAATCTTTTAATTCTGATTTATAATTAAATATTTGATTTTCATATTTTTCTTTATTCATATTACCATTAATATAAACTTCATTTAATCTATCAATTTTAGTTTTAACTTTATTTATTTTATATTCTACATTATCTAATTGAGAATCTGATTGAGTATTTTCTAAAGAAGTAATATAGTTTTGCATTTTAACTAAAAAGTTATCTACAAGCCATTGCTCTAGTAATCGCTCATTAACTCCATTTCTATTCTCACATAATTTATGCAATCCATTTTTATTGCACCTATAATTCACATACATAGTTCTACTGGTAGAATATCTTCTACTTGAATTACCAGCCATTCTACATCCACATTTATAGCAAAATACTAATCCGCTAAAAATATAATCATAATGTTTATCAGACCACTTGACATTTTTACTTTTAATTATTTCTTGATTTTTATTAAATTCATCTTTTGAAATATAGGGTTCACAGAAATCTTCAATATCTCGATAACAGCCATAAAAGATAGGATTTGATAACACTTTTTTTATCCTTTGATATTGATATTCTTGATTATATTTTTCATTGATTTTTAATAAAGTTTTTCTAATACTTGAAGTTTCTCTAAATATTTTAAAAATATCATTAGTAATATTTTCTTCATCAGGATTTTTAACTATTTGTTTTTTTGCTTTTTCACCAATAACCATATATCCAATAGGTAAAGATTTAGTACCAAATATAGGGTGTTTATTTTTAACCATCCTATCAAAATTAAATTTAATTCTATCAGATGTTTGGTCTGACTCATTTTGTGCAATAGATAACTTAATATTTAGGTATAATCTACCATTTGAAGTTGAAGTATTATATTCTTCATCAGTACACTCCCAGTCTACGTGATATTTATCTAATACATCTTGAATACGATAATAATCTGCAACATTTCTAAACCATCTGTCCAATCTCCAAATAATAATTCTATCTATCTTATTAGTTTTTACATCTTCAAGTAATCTTGATAATTCCTTACGATTAGATAATTTACTACGAGCAGACTTACCTTCATCAATATAATAATCTACAATTTTATATTTATGATCGTTGGAATATTCCATTAACCTAGACCTTTGACTATCTATTGAATATCCGTGTTTTGCTTGTTCTTCAGTAGATACTCTAATATACAATCCAACTTTTATTACATTATTCATATTAAACCTCTTTCCTTTACAGAGAAAATATGCTATAATGTTATAGAAAAATCCAAACATTAAAACATTTTTTCATTTTGCATTATAAATTTTGTTTTATTTGACTTTTTTATCTAATGTGTAAATTAAAGTAGTGATTTTTCAAATTTGACTTAGTGTGTCAGCACTAGGTCTTTTTTTTATTTTTTTCTTCTTACTTCTTTTACAACACCAATAATATTTACTGGTAATTTTTGAATATCATCATTTGAATAAATTTTTGTGTCATAATCATTATTTAAAGGTTTCAATTTTATGCCATTATCTGTTTTTATAATTCTTCTCAACATCATATTCTCATCACCAACACTAACAATACAATCATCATATGAATTATAATTTTTATTTTTGATAACTAATAAAATATCATCTTTTAAATAATCAGGTTTCATAGAATCATCCATAACTTTAATTCCTAAAAATTTATTTCCACCACGCATATAATTAATTGGAATGTCAATTGTTTCCCAAGTGTTGCTATATTCTTTTAATTCAGATATTTTTGAATCACACTCTACAACTGGAATTTTATATATTTCAACATTAAATTTGTTATCTATTGCATATCCATCTTCATATGGTAGCCACTCTCTATCCATAGAAGTATTAAATCCCATTAACCAACTTTCATTGACTTCTAATGCTTTTGCAATAATTGATATTTTATCTTGTCTAGCATAACTTTTATCATTGACATAACTACTTATTAATGCTTTACTCAAACCTGTTTTATTTACTAAATCAATTGCTCGCATATTTCTAATTTTAAGAGCCATCTTCAAGCGATTAGAAAAAGTATCGTTTTTCACACTACCACCTCGTTTTTTAATTATACAACATTGTTCAATAAAATACAACAAAAGTGTAAATAAATAAAAAAAATTAAAATAAATATGACTAAATGTATTGACTTAAAAAAAAATAAATGGTAAATTTTATTTAGTCAATTAAAAATAGACTAGGAACGAGGTGAATAAAATGAAATACGACTATTCAAAATTATATGGTAGGTTAGCAGAACTTGATATTGCAAAAACAGAATTTGCTAAAGCATTAGGCATTTCGTATAATACATTGTTAATGCGTTTTAATAATAAAAGATATTTTACTCAAAATGAAATGCTAACAACATTAAAACTATTTAATGAGCCTATAGAAAATATTGGAATATATTTTTTTACAGAAAAAGTCAAATAAAATTTAATTTAGATAAAAAAATCAAATAAAATAAAACAAAATCAAGGGAGGATTTATAATGCAAAATGAAAAAATTATTTTAAAAAAATTACTAGATTTATATGCTAGTCAAGAAAATATAAAAATAAAATATAAAATCATCAAGGTGGGTGGTTAATATGGCTCAAAAAAGAATGTTTGACAAAATAATTACCAATGATGACAATTTTATAGAATTACCTTTATCTAGTCAAGCGTTATACTTTCATCTATCAATGAACGCAGATGATGATGGATTTATAAATAATTGGAAATCAATAATGAGAATGTTAGGTAGCAAAGAAGATGACTTAAAAATACTAATTTTAAAATATTTTGTAATACCATTTGATAGTGGCGTAATAGTCATAAGACACTGGAGAATGAATAATTATTTAAGAAATGATAGATATAAACCTACTAAATTTCAAGATGAATTAAAACAATTAAAATTAGATAAAAATGGTGTATACAATCTGTATACAATGGACACTTATGAAAAAGAAAATGACAATTCAAAAAATGTTGAAATATCAGCAAAAAATAGCAATGACAACCAAATGTATACAACTGGTATACCATTGGTGTACACAGATAAGAATAGATTAGATAAGAATAGATTAGATAAGAATAGTATAGATAATATATCTACTACTACAAATAATAATAGTACTATAAATAATTCTAATACTACAAATAATCATAGTAATATATATAGTCGAGTTGAAAATCAAAGCATAGAAGAAAAAGAGAACAAATCCGAATCAGATACAACTTACAACATTATGCAAGAGATAATAAATTATTTAAATTTTAAAGCTGACACACATTACAAAATAAATACTAATAAAACAAAATCACTGATTAAAGCAAGATTAAATGAAAAATATACACTAGATGATTTTAAAAAAGTAATTGATATAAAAACAGATGAATGGAAAAACACCGATTATGAAAAATACTTACGACCCGAAACACTATTCGGAAATAAATTTGAATCTTACTTAAATCAAAAAGAAAAACCTAAACCAAAAACAAAAAGTGATGAACAATGGGAAATAATTAAAGGAGTTTATAATGGAAAAATCGAAAGTAGTTGGTAAAATAGTTGCCCGATTAAAAATAGCATACCCTTACTATTTTGAAAAAATGACAAATGAAGATTTAGTAACACTATCAGTTATGTATACTGAAGAATTAAAAAACTATAGTGATTTAACAATAGAAAATTCAATAAAAGAAATAATTAGAAATAGTAAATATATGCCAGCATTAAGTGAAATACTTGAAGAATGTGAAAAACAAAAACATCTTAACCAAAATGCTATAGTACAGAAAATGATTGAAGATAATTACTTCAAAGATAGTAGTGAGATAGCAAAAACATATCATTTTATAGAAACTGGATGCATACCTAGTTGGCTACTTGAAGATATGAAAAAGTATTGGTATCAAGATGTTAAAAAAATAGAAAATCAAAATCATAGATTATTAAATTAAAAATAAAAAGGAGATTGAATATGACTATTGAAGAATTATCAAAATACTACAGAATAAGACAAGAAATAATGCAGATAGAAAATCATTTAAAAGAAGTGGACGCTACCATACTTGGTTCGCCAAATTTAGATGGAATGATAAAAGGAAATAGTCCATCATCTCCAGTAGAAAAAGTAATCATAAAAAGAGAAAAACTTCTAAATAAACTTAATAACAAAAAAATTAAATTACTAGATGAACAAATTAGAATAGAAAATTATTTAGATGAGATAGATGATGAAAATATAAGAATTATCATCAGAGAAAGATTTATAAATTTAAAAAACTGGGAAGAAATTGGAGAATTACTTCATTATGATAGAACTACTCCATATTACCAGTTAAAGCAATATTTGAAGAAAAGAGGTAATAAAAATGGAATTTAATAGTAATGAGTTTACAAATACATTAAAAAAGAATTTTAAAGCAAATTTAATTCCTAAAGGTACAGAATTTGAAGTAACTAATGCTAAAGGAAATTATATAGGAATAGTTGCAGTTCAAAGAACTACAATAGTTTACTTATCAATGCCTAAAGTACCAGATGATTTATTAGTAGGTGATTACCATTTTAAGGAAATCACAGATAGTGAGGAGAATGAAAATGAAAGTGAAAAATCTAATTAAATTATTAAGATTAGAAAAAATTGAATTAATACATAAAATAAATACATTAGAGTTAGAAAATGAAGTTTTAAAAGATGAACTAAAAGAAAAAATTTATAAGGAAGTATTAAAAGATAAAGACAAAATATTGAGTTATGATAAACAAAAAAAAGAATTAAGAAGATTAAAACAAAAAAATAAAGACTTGAAAAATCAATTAATTAAAAGGAACTTATAATGAGAATAATATTCCGTGATGAAAATGACATAACTCATAAAATAAGGTCTTTAAGAAAATATTGTCCTAAAGCATATAAAGAATTGATATTTAATATTCAAGATGTGAAATTATCTGATGGTAGACATAAAGTTAAATTACCTACCTATGATGATTTTAAAAATGTATATGGTCAAATATACCTTGATGTTGAAGTTAGAAATGAAGTAATGATAATTGATGATATAATGCCAAATACATTTCTAAATAATGGTTATAAAAGAGAGTTAAAAGTACTTCACGGATTACCATATGCAAATGAAAGAGATGAATTCAAGATAAAACTAATGAAGAAATTAATGGAGAAATAATTATGAAAAAAAACATTTTATACACCTTAGCATTGACAGGTCTAGGATTTGGAATATTAAGTTTAGTATTTTGTCTATTAACAATATCAATGACTAATGATATTAGAAATCAAAATGAAAAACTAAAAAAAGAAGTAAATTCACTTCAAAATGAAGTAGATAGATACAAAATGGAAAAAGATGAAGCGTGGGAATTATTTTATAGTTGCAATGAAATTTTATATGAGGAAGGACTGGTGAATGAATAATGAAATGGGTAGCAATCTCAATAATAGCATCTACACTTATACTTGCAAGTTGTTTAATAAATATAACCGAAATAATAACTGATACTTTAAAATCAATAGCAATATTCAAAAAGGGTAATGAAAATGACGGAAGAATCAAAGAAAAAGATATTAAATAGTTTTCTTCAAGAAACACCATCAAATTTAAATGAAGAAGAATATCAATTATTTGAAACAATAATGGAAATAGCAGATGAAAATAACTTTTTAAAAGATTTAGCAAATAAGATAGATGTGATATTTAAAGGTGTTGAAGATAAGCTAGATTTACTATATGAAGATTTAGAAAAAAGTGTAGAGTTAAGAAATAAAACACAGCAAACATATATAACTGAAGAATTAATGCAAATAAGAATAAAAGAGATAAAGAAAATATTAGAGGGGAGTGATTATAATGCAAATAGATAAAGAATTACTTGAAGAATTTAATAAAACAATATCTGATTTAAAATTACTAAATGAAGAGTTAGCACAGACAAATACATTATGCCAAAAAAAGTTAGTTGCTATTGCTAATCTAGTAGATAATGGAGTTTTAATTGATAAAGATAAGTTAATTGAGATTTTAGAAAGTAGAGAGATGGGTGATGAATAAAGTGACTGAAAAAGAATTACAAGAAATATTTAAATACTTAAATGAGAACTTTAATAAAAATGATGAGATATACTTCAAATTCATAAATAATAAAACAATTAAAGCATATTTCAATAATGGAATTGAGTTAGGTACATTTAAAGTAGAATCTATTCAAGATTATCTAAAAAGAAAATCAATAGATGTATATGATGAAGAAGATTACGATGAAGAATATGAATAAGAAAAATAAGTGCAGATTTTGTAATAATTTAGAAAAACTAAATAAAGAAGAAAATTACTACTTTAAATGTCAATTAATAGCGTTTGAACAATCAGATAAAGGGGAATACACTGGACATAAAAGATACGGCTTATATGGGCTTAATTATTGCCCTATGTGTGGTAAAAAAGTAAAAGATAACTTCTTAACTGAAATAAAATCAATATTATCAATTAAAAGACCATCTAAAGCAATGGCTGAACTATGCAAAAATCTTAAAGAAGATTTAGAAAAAGAATCAGAATATAAAAGATTTATAAAAGATGGAATAGAAATAAAAACAATAACATTAAATGAGGGTGATGAAAATTATTCCAAAGTAAAAGCATTTGCAGAATACATTAATAACATAAAAGATGAATCAGATTAAAGGTGATAAAAATGGACATCGAACATGTAATAGAGCATTACGAATTTGAAAGAGTAAAAGACAATATAAATTCAATGTTGCGTGATATATTTCAAGAATTAAGAAGAAGTAGTTTAAGTATAGATAAAAAAAGAGAATTATTAATAGCAATAAATTACACCTTTAAAGACCATCTTGATAATTTAGTTGAAGAAAAGAGTGAGAATTAAATGAATTATGTATTACTAACATTACTTGCAACAGACGTAGAAATAAAACTAGAAAAAATAAAAAGAAAAATAAAAGATAGTCAAATAGATGATAAAGATAAAAAAGTTATAGTTAAAGAATTAATTAAAAATTTAGAAGAATTTATGATTGATGAACTATAAAATCACCCTAAAAAATAACCCCCAAAAATTTCAAAAAGTATCAATACTAAAAAAATAGACTTTAACCATTGATATAACTACTTAAAAATAAAATATTAATAGGTTTGAAAATAATAGACTTCTTGAACCTATCTAATAAGGAGATGATAACCATTATGACTAAACAAGATATAGAAAATAAAAGAGATGAATTTATATTAGAATTAAAACTTGAAGAAAAAGAAAATGGTACTTTAAGAGTATATAAACAATCAATTAATAAATTTATAGAATTTCTTCCTGATAAAGAATTTGAAATAGATAAAACTCTAATGATTAAATATAAAGAATTTTTACTAGATAGTGGTTATCAAATAAAAACTAGAAATAAATTTATAGTAGTTATTAATAAATTTAATAGGTGGTTAGGATTAGATGATGTATTTATAAAACAATATAAAGAACAGCAAAAAACATCACTCAATGACATAATAACTCCAGTAGACCATAAGCGTATGTTAAGGTGGTCAAAAAAACTAGGAATGATTGATATGTATTGGTTACTTGAAATAATGGCATACACTGGAATAAGAATTGAAGAATTAAAATATTTCACGGTAGAAAATTTAGAAAGTAATTATATAAATGGTGCTTTTAATAAAGGTAAAGAGAGAACAATTATATTACCTAATGAATTAAAGCGTGGATTAAAAAAATATTGTAGAGAAAATAAAATTATAAGTGGATATATATTTTATAGTCCTAAAGATAATGCAAAACCAATAACATCAAAGACTATTAGATTAAGACTAAAAAAGATTGCTAGGGCTGCAAAAATAAATCCTAATAAAATACATCCGCACGCATGGAGGCATTTATTTGCAAAAATATGTAGAGAAAATGGAATAGGATTAGACGAATTAAAAGATATACTTGGGCATAAATCAATAGAAACTACAGCAATTTATACTCAAACATCTAATAAAGAGAAAAAAGATAAATTAGAGAAAATAAGATATTAAAATTGAAAGGAAAATAGTTATATGCAGTTAGAATTAGATTTTAATAAAGAAAAAGTAAAGAAAATAGATAATCACAAATTTAAAGATAAGTGTGATAATTGCAAAAATTTTGATTATTTAAAAGGATATGGAAATGAGTGCTTATGTGAAAAATGCATAAATGAATTGGAGAATAATAAATGGAAGAAATAAAATATGATTTATATGAAGTTGTAGAAAGTGATAATGGGTATAACAATGCAAAAATTATTGGCATTATGTCAGCAAAAACATTTAAAAAGATATATGGAAATAGGAAAATATTAAGTGTTAAAAATTATGATGATACTCATACTACAAGCATAATTTTATATAGTGAAGAATTAGAGGAGCAGTTGAAAAATGGATATTAAAAGAGATGAAAAATTAAATACTATAGTAGGCATATTACTACTAGAAGATTTATTAAAAAAAACACCAGTATCATTGATTAATGATGTAGATGTTAATGTAAATCTTGATGAAATAATGAATATGGCTAAATTGATATATGAACAAATGGATAATGAAGATGTAATATATTATTTAATCAAAATATTAAAAAGTATTAAAGAAGAAGAAGAAAATAAACAGATTGGAGGTGATGAAAATGAGTGATAAAGTTAAAAATGAAAAAACAACGATTAATTCTAATAAAGATGATGAATTTATAACTTTTTCATTTGAAGTAGACCCAAAAAGTATGCAGATAATCAATGAAGAAAAAAATAAAACATTTATGGGTAGTGCAACATTAAAATCAGTTGAAGAAGAAGAAAATGAAGATGATAGAATTTATTTAATAGGTGGAATAACAAATTATGATAATAAAATTAGATATTGGTGGCTCGATGATTTAGATTATGAAGACGCTAGAATTGGAGATACTGCAATAGTAAAAAGTAGTGGAAATATAGGATTTGAATTAGTAAAAATAGTTAGCAAAATAATTACTAATAAAAAAGAAGTTAGAAAAGTTTGCAGTACAAAAATAAAATCGATATCAGAAATATTTAATGTTAGTGAAGTACCTTATGCTGGAGGTGGAGAAATATGATAAATGAAGTTGTACTAATTGGTAGGTTAACTGCTGAACCTGAATTAAGAAAAACTAAATCAGGTATGAGTGTATGCAATGTTACACTTGCAGTTGATGAAATACCAAATGCTAATGGTCAAAAATATACAAATTTCATAGATGTACAAATATGGAATAGACAAGCTGAAAATATAGTTAGATATTGTTCTAAGGGTGAATCAATAGCGGTATATGGCTCAATTAGAACTGGGAAATATAAAAAAGATGATAGATGGGTATATACTAAAGATATTATTGCTAAAAAAGTACAATTCTTAACAAATAAAAATGCTAAAGCAAAAACTAAAGAAGAATATGATGTCCACGCATTTGATAGTGATATACCTGATAATGTAATGCCGTGGGAGATTTAAGTGCTATATTAAAGTTAAATCAACTATTAGAAATGATAGAAGAAATAACTAATGATATAGATAACTATCAAAAAGAAGTAGATAAATTAGTAGACAATAATCATAAATTGTATCAGATAGTTAGAGAATTAGATAATGATAGAAATAAACAACATAGAACTATAATGAACGCATACTATTATCTAATAGCAAATAAAGACAGATTAGACACAGATAACATATATGAACTTATTGATATACTTGG
>Ga0181612_163701_pt1 | contig 10682 bp, 8 predicted proteins | sample HoacroProtozoa21_FD_119630 | JGI IMG/M metagenome (GOLD analysis project Ga0181612, IMG submission 119630) | Hoatzin crop microbial communities from Cojedes, Venezuel. Combined Assembly of Gp0051906, Gp0051904, Gp0051908
AAAGGTCTATTAAAAGACTTTTCCCCCCCCTAAAAACTGTCAATAAAAAAAATGGGGGGGGAAAACCCAAAAAACATACTTTTTTTTTTTTTTTCCCGGCCCCTTTGTGGGTTAAAAATCCCCCCCCTGCCTTTTTTTTTTTTTTTTTTCTGTGTGTGCCATCATCGTCTTGTTTGCTGTAACACAAGCTAGCAGCAGAACTGGTACATCAACTGGACACAGTGCCCACCTTCAACTCTTCACTCCTTTGAAGCTCAGCAGAATGCTGCCTCTCACGAGATGGCACCCCATCTGTCCAGGTTTTTGAAGTGCTGAGCAATTCCAGCCAAGCAGACAGCATCCTGGCACATCTCTCAGAGAAGGCTCTCCACTCGGCTGTGATGCCACAGCATCTCAAGTACGGAAGGTTAATAGCATGAAAAAATTATGAAGTATTTTCATTTCTAGAGAAAGCAAAGACACATTGAACTGGCCCCAAAATGGATTCTGTTCTCATGTTTAGCTGCTAGTTTATGAACTGTGTCACATAATAAATTAACATTCATGAAAACAGCACACCTCTCTTGCCCTTTTGAAGCTCAGTTGCATCCAAACAAATGAGGGCATTGTGATAGGTGTCCTTTCCACAGCACTAAAAAAGGCCATAGGTTTTGTTCGCAGCCAGTTCTGCTATGTTGTTTTGTTTGCTTTTTATTTTCCCTTTTTACAATATTTCTGATTGATAGTTCTATCAAATCTGTGGTAGTAGCCAACTGGCAAACGATGCTGCAGCGTAAAAATACAGCAGAATTTAATACAGACAAAACCAGAGTTCTACAGAAGTTTTTCCAAAAATGCACTAAACTGTGGTGTATGGGCAGCTTTTAAATCTACCTACTTAATTTTCTAACAGGATTATATGGCAAGACAATACACTGACAGTGCTAGGTATGGTACTCAGATACCATTTCCACCAGCAGATTTTCAGTTTAACAGAGCAAGTCACTGAAATTGTTATCCATGACTGTACCTACATATGTATTCCACAAATACAAAATTTAGACATGTATAGCAGGCAATCTGAACGTGGCTCATAATGTTCTAGATTTTGTAAAATGTTTGGAAACAAATTGTTTACAAATGATACATCCCAGTAACTGCACGCAGTTTTATTTTGGAATGCCATCCCAAACTATCAAAATGTGGAGAAGACTGAACCATCAACAAACACCGCCTTGTCTTTGGTTTATATTGAACATGCTAAGGTTATCTGTGAAAACTACTCACTGTGTATGTTGCCATATATATTTTGCAAAACACCATTTTTTCCAGAGAGGATATAGTATCATCCTTTTGTCATATTCTTTTTTCCTCACAGCCTGTATAACATACCCAGGTACCAACTAGGTTACATTAGGAAGTTGATAGACCCAACATCCTCCAAGATTTCAGTCAAGAAATATATTAAATCTACCGAAAATGAATCTTTTGACAAGTCATGCTGTACTCTTAATAACAGTTCTATTCTTTTGTCACAATAGGTTTCTTTTAGCACCATTACACAACTGCAAAATGATTAAGACATAGTCCCTCTTCTTTAAAGGGTAAGAAAAGTCAGAGACAAACTTCCCTAGTAGAGGACTATATGCTATTGACTGAATTCTAAATAAAATCATGTTGTACCAAACTCACATTCTGCAGTTGGGAAAGGTCCTGCTACTGGCCATTGCTATAATTTACAGCAGAGAATCAGAGTTAGCATATACTGTGTCCATGTACTCTTTTCTTTACCCTGAATCAGAAGATTCACTTTAATTTTTTCTCTTCTCTGAAAATCTGAGAGCTGGTGCTAATTAACTGTAAGCTATGATAGCTGCTGGAATGCAAGAAATCTCTTGTCACCTTAAAAGCTCTCTAGATATTTTTGAAGTCTGGGTGTAGAGGCTTAAATTTTAACCCTAGAAGCAGCATTAAAATCAGAGTATACCAATTAAAAAAACCTCCTGAACCAAGAAGAAAGTATTTTACTGACTCCACTGGATTTCGATCTGGAAATTGAAGACTGGTTCAAGACAACATGACCAATGGAAGCGGCTTTACATAAAGCTCTAAACATTTTATTAGTCAAAACCTTTCTCTGCACAGAGGTAATTCATAGCTTTTCTGTGAAGCACAGAACAGGTACATACCACATTAAGATCAATCAGAGCAATCCTCAAAATTTTTCTTCACGTTTACAAGAGGAGAAGTTGAGGAAATACACTGCCTTGCTCTACAGGATCTTCAAGCAAACATTTAACAACCTCCCCAAACATTATTATCCTGCACTTAATGCTATTAAGCCAAATCTACTGTGATACCCTGTTGACATCATTTTGTAGTATCTAAATGCCTGTGAAGGCTCATTCACACAGTCCCATACAAAAAAAATCGGTAAGTGGACTAAAACTGCAATATTAAAAATGCTTTTTCTAATCATGACCAAATACTATTGTTCCAAAAAGAAACCCTAACTATGAGAGAGAAAAAGAAAGAAGTAGGCTTTCTATGCGTTTCTTAGTGACATCAGTTGTCCTGGTCTGTCCCCTCTACTACACATGTCTTCTCCCTGGAAGAAATGGTTATGTGATGGATTTTGCATTCTGAAACACAGATACACTATGTTCTTTTACTTTATTCAAAAATGCCTACAATGATGCAGAGCAAGAATGACAAGGAAGGGCTTATCATTAATTGCTGGCATTGTGCCAGTTGACTCCCTCAATACAATGCCTTCTCAGAATCTGAGGAAAATGAAATATGTAAAAGAGAAGATCAGAAAGCCTAGAGAATCTTTATGCAAGTATTAAAATGAGAGGCAAATCAGATGAGTGTGTGTGTGTGTTTTTAAGGAATTCTACCCCACACAAAGAATAGGAAATTAATTAATTGCACAGTAAATACTGTGTGCATATACTATGCTTTTCTTCCACTGACAAAAGAAATGCAGACACAAACATTTTTACATTGCAAATGTACTTCCTAAGTCAAATTAAGTCTTTCTTCATAAAAAATTGATCCTCAGCATTGCTAATTAATAAACATTTCTGAGTGATGTTCAGATATTTAAGCTAGAAACCACAGCTTCTGTCTGTTGTGCATGTCAAAATATCTAAGTTCTAATATGATGTAACATTTAATGCTAAAAGACTGGCCACAACTCTTAGTTTTCAACACTACTCAGAATGCTAGTAAAAACAGAACTGCTGTTTCTATATAAAAAAACCAAACCACAAAGTCACACTGGATTAATTTATTTTAAATATTTGGGGATACCATTATTTAGCTGAACAACAGTTTTTATCTCGTAAGTTCTCCTTGCACACCTTAAATGAGCAGCTCCATATGGCAGAGGAAACACAAGATTCAGAATAAGTCATTCATATGTGACAATATAAATGATTCCTTCCAATGTGTTGACAAAAAGCATATTTCTATTTGTTTGAAGTATCACACATCATAGTAGAAAATCCTTTAGACCAAGCCCATTCACCAAAACCAAGTGACTATGTTAGCAGATGAGTTACTGGAACACTACGTAGTTCTTTTTTCGATAGCAAAATTGATTATATTCAGAGGTTAAAACGTAAATAGTAGAAATCGAATTTTGTGACACGAATAGTATCATTGCAATATGATAGAAAAAAGGCAATAAATGAATAATCATGTAGCCTTTCTCCTAAATGGGCTCCTATTGAAAATTCCCAACAAAACTTCAGAGTAGCATAAAACTTCTCTCACATCTGTTCATATTCACTAGCTTCCAGCTGAATCCGATACATTATAAAAGAAAGTTAGAATTCAAGATTTTTAGACAAAATCTAGTTTTGTTTTTTTTAAAGAAAACAACAGCTCAATTAACATTAAGCTCAATGTAATCCTTAATGTAAGAATTTCATAATCCTTTAAAAATAAAAATGTGATTCAAAAGAAAAAAAAATCCCCAACAGCTGTATGCACTTTTAATCTTCAGGAAAGCATGTGTTCTGAGAATCATGTTTGTTTTTAAAACATCTGTGGGCATTTTATAGAAAATTACATTCTGCAAAAACCAGCGTATTGCAATCACACTTCACACACATTGGTATTCTCATCTTATGCACACCATACCAATACTTCATCTAATATGATATTATGAGAGTTTGCACCACCTACAAGTTATTAATGCAATTGGAATACATTTTTAACTTGACAGCACTTTTATTTGTAAGAAAAAATAGGATTGTTTTAACTAAATCCTTATTTTACACCACAAATCATATACTTTTTTTTTTTTATAATTGCAACCGGGAACAGAAAGTAGAAAGCCACGTAACTCCCATTTGAACAGAAGGTGCGGATGACGTGTATTTACAAGAAAGTCTCTGTTAAAGAGATTGCTTCTTTCTCTTTTTATCCTAACTTCAGCACACTTCTTCACGCATTTGGCATGCACACCTATCAATTGATCAATGCCTATTGAGTTACACAACCGAGTCTGGGAAAACCCTGTGATAATCAAATCTCTCTGTCTAAGGGTGTATTAGAAGCTTTCTACTATCATCTGAACTCTCATGTTCTTTGGCATTGAGCTTAATTACACAGATGTTTTCACAGATGAATACCGACTTTACCAGCTACTCTTGCTTGGAGCAGCAAGCTGCTGACAGGTGGCTTTACCGTATTCTCCATTCCTACAGAGCGAAGCACAATGCACTTCACAGGTGGGAAAGTCAGTGATACAAATCCCTCTTTTGCACTCTGGTGTGACTTTTTGCTAACTACAGTAACACTGCTTGCAAACCAGACATTTTTACACTTACATGACCCTCCTTCCCCCGTTCCACAACACAGCAGTAATGCTTTGTAATTCGTCCACTGCTTCCAACAGAGTAGCAGCCGGCTTCCACTGACTCACCTTGCAAGAGGATGCTCACATGCCGGCGGGAAATGAAAATTGTAATTCCTGCAGATACGCTGTGCCAGGTGGCTCAGCTATTTTCACCTGGGTATGACAGAGGTGGGAAGGGAAATGGGAATGGGGATCTGCAGTAGAAAAGGGTCTACACTGGAGAGGTAGGAACAGCATCACTTAAGGCAGGGTGTCTATTTTTGCTGTTGCAGTTCCCAAGTCAATCAGATCCAAGGAGGAACACAGTTTTTTTCTTTACTTATTAAGCAGGGCACACAGATCCTGTCTGGTAGTGAGTAATCTATACTTTCTGTGCCTCCCTCAGAGAATTTATGCCTTAACTATGCTACAGAACAACACAGAGATGTTACTGCTGTGATAATGCAGACCCGTAAACCGAGTCACAAAAAGACAGATGTGAAGAGTGTTTTGGGCATTCAGAAATCCAAACACAATGTTCACACATGTGACTCTACAGGCCTCAGATAAGTACCCGCAATTCTTTGGCTTTCTCAGGTGCAAAACAAAGTATTTTCAAACTAGACATCTTTTAAATTGGGATAGGAGGCACTGCAAAAGCCTACAGTGCCAAAGTTCATTTCTTCTCTACATAAGTTGTTATTATTACCCTCCTAGAGAGAAAAGAACTGGCCTCCTGATCCAAACATGTCTAGCAAATAGTCAAAAGTTTCTTTCAAGATGAGTTAGTCTTAGAATTTTATCTCTCTGCTGGCTATTAAACCTGACTATAAAAAAGTTAAGATGTTTTTCCTGGAGCAGAAGTTAAAGACAACGCACTCAAATAACAAAGGCAAGTTTGGTGAGATGAAGAGAATGAAGGTATACAAGGCTCAGATTCCCAGTTGAGTGTGAACAGTCAGAAATGGTTCAGGGAGAGATCTGAAGCAAGCCCCTCGTCTATTATTGATGAAAAACAGATTTCCATCTTCACTTCAGTAAAGAAGAACAAATGTCTAGATGGTATATGACAATTATGCTAACTCAATCCTGTGTCTTGTCTAATCAACATGATAACGTATGCAACTCCTCAAGCAGCCATGCTGTGAATATGTGACTCCATGACTACACAGGCAAGTTATGAAATAAAATCAGAAACTGAAGGTAAGACCGGTTACTTTTTCTTCTTTTTTATACCTTCCACCATTATTTAGTATGCATGGAGCAATGATGTTGGTCAGAATACAAAAGTTCCATGTGAATTCATGTGAAGAAGAATATGGATTCCTCCTTCTTAGACAAAATATGAACAACATATTTCAAGCCTCAATAAAAGTTATTTAAAAAAACCAAATTCCAACAGTACAGATTCACTGCCCAAAGTCACTACATCTGTTGTGTGACTGCCTTGAGCTTTGCTATGCAGTTGCATAGCCAGATTGAGCATGCCCAGCAATATGTTCAGCAAGCGATGTATTTCAGCTGTTTCTTGTCCTTATGCGTATACCTGTTTTGACAATGCTCTAATATGAAGAACAGTCCTGTCAGAAGCAATCTTTCTGCAACTATAATGCATAGCCTTTCAGAAAACCATGCAGAAGAGCTAAGGAAGTTACTGGCTTTAGGAAACATTGTCTTAAGATGTTTAATCAAATCCTTACCCGTATTTACCATGTGAATTGCTGAGCAATAAATCCTTCTGAGCTAACACTTCCCATTCACTCCCTAACGCGCAAAGGGAAGGTATGGGTTTATAGACACAGTCATTTGCTTTATTAGAAATCATTACTGACAGCCCTTTGGGAGCATTAATACCTGTTGGTTGTTTTCTGCTTTTTAATACTAAAATGAATACCTCTGTTTTTATACATGCAACAATGTTGTTGTTATTGTAAAAGCAATATTGTGTTATTCAGACTTTACGTTGTTTTCACAGTAGGTCTGGTTACATGAATTCTAATTATCTTCAGCAGAAAAAAGTGGAAAATTTTTGGAGTCATGAATTTCTAATACATAACAGTTTCTTCTTTGCAACTGACACACAGAGATGATACAAAAGATACTGTTTCCCCTTCCAGAAAGAAATTAATTATTTTCATAAAATTTACTGCAAAAAAAGATTGTTTATTTGTGTAAGAGATCTTGCTGGTTAACATCAAATGAGTCCTCGCAAGCTTTCAGTCTGATAAAAAAAGCAGATGAATTTCTTGGAAAGCAGCTAACAGCTAAAGAGGGAAAAAGATATTTTAGATAAAAATTCATGAGAACATACAGTTCGTCTCCAGAAGCAGCTGGAGCTAAGACTACCACAGCAACAGCTCAGTCACATACTTTGTGCTTTGCAAGGAGTCGAGGCGACTGCAGCTCCTAAACCAAAGCATGCAGTTTTATTAAGGAACAGGTTAACAATCCTGCTGCTTTTTTGTTGTTGTTGTTGTTGGTAAACAGTGACCCCATTCCACTATCTGAAAGAAACTCTTCAAAAGATATTTCCTCCAGCTCCCACCTATGTGAATTTTATTACAAGACTATGGTTTAAGATTTAAGTATATCTATTTGAAAAGGAATCAATCTTTATCTTGAAACATCTCAATCTACTAACCATAAATTTCTAGAAACAAATTGTTCTGACATCCTGCCCTAAGAAGGGTGGAAAGTAATAGATGAGGTAGCACAGCAATATAAACTTTCCTTACTTTTCCTTCATTGAACTTAAGGCTTTTCTACCCACTATTGCTTGGACTTCTCCTCTTTTCCCCCATGTGTTCATACCAGTCTGTCCCCTGTGAAGCCGTTTACATGAGTATTGACTATCATCTTTTATTGTCACTGAATTCTTATGTCAGAAACAGGATTCCAGACAAGGAAAAAATTTGGGAATTTTTTTTTTTTATTTTTCTTTGTTTGTTTTTAAATCTCTGTAAGTGAAATAACAACTGCCACTTTAAAAGCAACTTGGGTAGTGAAAAACACATTTTGGGAATTTTACCTGCAATACTGAATGGCCAGTTACCTGCTAAAAATGAATTACCGATCTATCTGAAAGCACCAGGCCTGATTTACAAAAAAACTCTGTTCGCCAGACTGGGCTATTAGCTAAATGCATATTTCTGTTTTTAAACTTCCCTGGTTAAACTTCACTTCTTAAGGTTCACATTACTCCTACACTAACCTTCCACTGAACAAATTGCATCCTCACACAGACCAGTTCTGATCTTACTTAAAAGGTACAAGTTGACAAAAATCCGGTAGATTACTAAAATACTAATTGTAGATTACTAACATTTCATGAGGAAGACAAGAGTAAGACTTCTAGCTCTAGTATGCCAGAACAACACAACATTTATACTTCATATTCATCACTTCCTCAGACACCTAAAACATCTCTATCTTTAAAGCTGTGTTTTGAAATGTACTTAAAGTAGTTAATTAATCAATTCAGTAAAGGAGAAAATAAGTTTAAAAAGTGATTGTGCTCTACAGAAGTGATAAACTGGTCAAGAAGACATACAAGTATACGTTTCAAGTGGAAGCACCTTATCATACTGGTGCATTTGTGGTAGTTAGATAGCAACAGTCATAACTCCTATTTTCTACCTCACTGGAGTTTCTGTTACCAGACACAGCAGAAGAGTACTCAGACCTTCTTGACTTGTCTTTGAGAAACTGCATCTGTGTCCCATTAGGAGCACAAGCAAGTTAATCAACACTCCCAAGATTTTATGCATTAAGACCTGCCTACAGGAAAGCATGTAAAAGAATGACTGTATAATGAGTAAAACATTCCTTTTAAAATATTTAATAAGTTATATGAGTTCTATTTCTTGTGGCTTCTCTATCTCCTGTCTTACTCAAATTTTTACTCTTCTACCTTCTCCTTCTTCCTCAGACTAGGTTTCTCAGATTTTAAAAACTTGCTGAAACATCAAGGGTCAAACTGATGCAAGCATGATCGGAGAGAGAATAAGTCTTACAACACTCTGGGAAGTCCCCAGACCACATAATGGACACTCATGCTTACGCAACTGTGGAATAGTGTGATGGGTGGATTTTGTATGAAATGGTGGATTCCGTTAAAACAAGTAAACATGCACACACTTCTCAATTCTCTTCCATATTGGAACATCTGTCTCTAAAAACTCAAGAAATCAGGAAAGTTTCCTGAATGCTAACCTCTTCAGATAAAATTCTTATCTTTAAAAGTGACTACATTATAATGACAAAGGAATGAATTATTGTATCAGTGGAATCTAAAATAAATGCCATTTAGATTATTTGTTGGGGACATGAGAGCCTGCTTGCAATGCATCCTCCTTTCACCTAAGGAAATGGAGCAGTTTAGGACTTCTGCCACACTCCTGTGTCTTCACAAATCATCTGCTAGACTCATCTTCTAATAACAATATGAGTCAGTTTATAAAAGTATGTTTGAATGCTGTTGGTCTAAGATTTACAGCATAGAGTCTTAGTGTCCTACATTTAAGGCAGGAGAGAGAGTTTCATTCCACTGTTCAGTGCTATAGAACTCACTGGTCATAAAAAACAATAAACTGTAGCAACTGGTGGTTTTTAACCACTTAGATTTCCACTTTATAACAGAAAACAGAAGCTAATGTGAGCTTGCAAGCAAAGCAGTCTTCTACCTTTGTCAAATCAAACAAAATATGAATCTTTAAAGATACTTCAGTGCTCCAGTTTCAAAATGAATTGTTGCTCTCTTTTGTAGCACGGCTACAATAAAAGAGAAGCAGGTTCTACTGGATATTCATCCTGACTAGTCTTAAAAGTTCAAACTCCAAGTAGACGTGTCTTCAATTAACCTATAAATACGTTTCATTTTATGTAAAATCTAACTCTAATCCAGAAGGGAGAATAAACATGTCAAAACAGAATTCAGTAGGAAAAGGAATAGGAACAGTGCCTTGTTTTTTAAAGAAAGTTTCTCTTTGTCAACTTGGAGGCACCACACCTGTAAGGGTTGTAAACAACTTATATGTTTTCTTCTGTACTTCCACAGTAGACAATTTAATTTATCCTCTGAGAAATAAGTTCATGCATATTTAAAGAAAAAAAACCTGCTTGAACTATGCAGCATTTTGCAATTTATGAACCCCTTATCTTAAAAATATACATTTTTCCTTAAAACCAGCACTTCAGACAACCTACTTATTAAAAAAAAATCAAGCATAGCAAAAAGGGTCATTGCAGTAGAGGGAACAGGCTATGGATGATCAGAAGCAGGAAACTACTTCCAAAAAAGAGCATCCCAGGATAACTTTCTTGTCATCTGGAAGTATGTTTAACCCTTAGCTACTGCAGATTGTGAGTTTATACTGCTGCAGATGTTTCATTTATGCAGACTATGTGTAAATATCATCATTAGGCTATTTTCTCTGATGGGATGCTGATCACTGTATACTTTCAGAATCCAGATACTTAATCTAACTACTTGGGCAGAAATTTTGTCAATATGTTCAGATACATGATACATGCCTGGAGGACAGGAGAAGTGCCTGAGGAATGGAGAATAGCCAGTGTCACTCCAATCTTCAAAAAGGGCAAGAGGAGGACCCATGGAACTTCAGGCCGGTCAGCCTCAACTCCATCCCGGGAAAGGTGATGGAGCAGCTCATTCCAGAGATCATCAAGCAAGTGGAGGAAAAGAAGTTTATCAGGAGTAGTCAGAATGGATTCACAAAGGCAAACCGTTCTTGACCAAACTGAGAGACTTCTATGATGGCATGACTGGCTGGGTAGATGAGGGGAGAGCCGTGGATATTGTCTACCTCGACTTCAGCAAGGCTTTTGACACTGT
>Ga0181612_103760_pt1 | contig 10681 bp, 8 predicted proteins | sample HoacroProtozoa21_FD_119630 | JGI IMG/M metagenome (GOLD analysis project Ga0181612, IMG submission 119630) | Hoatzin crop microbial communities from Cojedes, Venezuel. Combined Assembly of Gp0051906, Gp0051904, Gp0051908
GCGCCTGGGGGGCCGCGGCCGGGACCCATCGCCCCCTGGCGGCTGCGCGGCGTTACAGACCGGTAACGAACGAGCCGGCTTTGGGGCCTGGGAGGGTTTTTTGGCTGATTTCGCTTTGTTTTACGCGTTTCTTCGCGTTCTCTTCCGCGGCTCCCTCAGAAATCTGCACGGGAAGCACTGAGACGTCCCGCCCGGCCGCCGGGGTCCGCTGGCCGGACACATCCTGACTTCACGCCGGGGCTGCAAAGACTGTGTGGAGCCCTGGCTCCAGTCCGACCTTTTCAGGTGAAAGCATCTGCTTAAAAAAGCGGGTGTTAGCTGTTGCTTAAGTTCTGCTGGGAAACAGCTTACCTGAAATGCTGACAAGTAAGGACAACCCCTGTTATGTACATATTTTGCACCAGTAGTAAAACTGACCAGTAAATCGGCACAGCAAGATCGGACCACTGAGGTACAGGGTAACTGATTAGGAGTCAGGCTGAAAAAACCCCAAACCCAAGCCTGGCTCAAGCCTCAGGCCAATTTGTGTTCCAAATCTTTTATTATTTTTGCAAATATAAACACAGTAATTACATCAGCATGGGAAGGAAGGTCCGTTTGGCTCCCCTTCCCACCAGCAAGCTTCTTGCTTGGCCTGGAATTAATAAATACATCATAAACCCTGCCTTCCCCTCTCCCTCTCTACTCCCCAAAATTCCTTGGCCTTTTGAGCTGGCATTGGTCAAGCAAAGGTCTCAAAATGCTTTGCGAGCGTGGGCCAGTGAATGATTGCCCCCCTTGCCTGCAGACAAAGCTCCAGGTCTGGTGGTGAGCCTCTTCAGGGGTCGGGGGAAGGCGAGAGGCAGAAGACAGGAGAGATTTCAGGAGAGTGGAAGCCCTTTGGGGCTCAGGCTCACTGATGGGCAGGAGGAGGAAGCAGCATGTCAGGAGAGGGGAAGGATGGAGGTGAGAGAGTAGGGCGCGATCGAGTGTTTTTTTGGGTCACCCCTGTGCCGCAGGAGCTGGCTGCCTCACGTCCCTGCGTGGCATTTGTCTTCGCGAACTTCCCATGGCGAAGCAGCGTCTCCATCTTTCTGACAGGGAAACAGAGGATGGCGAGTGACTGACCAGGGTCACGAAGGCAGCCCATGGCTGGGCTGGAAACTGAACTCTGGCCACCAGAGCAAGGTAGAGAAGGAAAGGGGGAAAGGCAAGGGGACAGAAACCCAAGAAGCTGTGGCTTTTAATCGTGGAAAAGCACTGGGACCCTTGGGGCCTTCTTCAAACAGCATGGGAGTCTGCGTCTTGCCAAAAATACCAGTTGAAAATACTGGCATTCTTATTTCACTGCAAAGAGATTTTGTGGACAGGACTTGGTCTCTAAACCACAGTAAAAAACACACAGGAAAAACAAAACCAACCCCAAGTTTACCTAGCAAGAAAAGTATTGACCCAAATCTCAGCCACATGGCACATGGGGTGTCATGTACAGTGGTATCATCATGATTTCGTTAGTGTTTGGGCCCATTCAGCATGAACTGCAGACAACCTTACCCGGTAAATGTGTGGCTGACTCCACTGGGGCAGGCTGATCTGTGGGGCAATAGGGAGCAAGGCTGGTGCAGTGCTCACCTCCTTGCTAACAAGCCCCACACACTATAAGGGGCTTCTGCACATGTGGCTGAAGGCAGAAAAGCAGTTTCCCAGCCTGCTGCAGCAGAGACAACTGGCATTTCTGCAGATGTCTCACAATGGTCAAGTGTTTTGTCCAAAGTTTATTGCTGCCTGGACATGCATGGGTGAGCACCTGCAGCACACGGCATGCTCCCTCAGGGAGCAAGCCTCTGCCAGCCTTGAAAGAACGGAGTGGGTTTAGAGCGTAAAGCTAGGTAAATGGGTGAGAAAAGAGTATTCCTCAGGGTCTGCCGGCAAAAGGCGGTGAGTCCTGCTGCAAATAATGCCGTAGCACAAGGTGAACAGCTGTCGTGGTGGCAGCAGAGTAATTTTCCATTTTCTCTGCAGCCTAGGTTATTTCTGGTTTTAAATTGTTCGGGTGCTGCTAATGTGTGCCTCAGCAGAGCTGCTTGCTCTGTTTCAAGCGACTTTCAGAGAGGCATTTGCAGCCACAGCAGAGCTAGAGAGCTGTCACTTGTCGGGACAAGAGGACAAGTGTCTACCACTGCAGAGGAAGGCAAGGAACCAGGACAGCCACCAGATGAGATGACATGTCACTGGGGACACGATGAAAGCCAGTGAATAGTCTCTTTCTTACAAACTACAGTTTATTTTTCAAAGGTTTGGCCTACTCCAGTTGCTGCAGCTGGGAGAGTCCTTGCCTGTGATCAGACTCATGACACTCAATTCTCTGGCTGGTTTGGTGGTGCCTCACAAATTCTCTCATCCAGCTCCCTCCCTGCCTCCAGCTTAGTGGTTTGGAAAGGCTTTAGCAAGCTTACTTCTTTCTTTATTTTTGCTGGAAAATAAAAAGCATCTGCCAACTCATCATAGATTGGATCTTCTTGTAAGTCAGAGACCCTGCAAGCTGCTCATACAAACATTTGCAGTGACACTGAGATGAAAGGAGCCGCATCTGGCCCACTCCACAGCCCCTTGTTTAAACAGCAGCTCACAATTCATACACTGTAGTTACAAAATAGTAATGTGCTTTTAATTTGCACGGAGTGAACCCAGGAAACTATAATTAGAAAGAGAGTTTCTGGAAATGCAACAAGGAAATATTAATACAGTGCAAAATGCGATCCAAAGCCTCCAGCCACACAGAGATGTGCTGTCTAAAACGTTGCATTAGCCAGTTTTTCTCTCTTAATCCAATAGTACTGTATCTCTGGAGCAATCCTTTGTGAACATTTAGCCTCCTTGACCACAAATCTTAGCCATTTGACACCCAAGTTATTAAATTACATTTGTGTTGTTATATCATAGCACAATGCTTAGCCATATATCACACCCCCAAGTATAGCACAGAACCAGTAAATAGTAAAACAAAGCTCCGCCTTCCACACTCTCTTTAAAGCTGAGAGAATCACTCTAACCTTCTGGCAGCACTGGCCTGCACTTGGATTTGCATTTGATTTCACTTAGAAGTAGACCATGTTACATATGCATATTGTCTAGGTCATTAAAATATGGCTACATTTACAAGGAAAGACAAATCACCAGCACTAGCACATAGTCATTTCTTATTACAATTCTTAATTGGGATTTCAGAGGGGTCATAAATGTTGTGTCATGAGTAATAAAATGTAAGGGACTGAACAGAAGTGCGAAAAATAATCATGGCATTGAATTATTTATGGTTTAAATTCCACTGCATGGTGCGGGGAGGGTCTTCAGGAGCAATTTCTCTCCCAGTGCGGATGGAGGGATGTTTCATTGAAACACCATATGGATGCTGTCTAACAGCTCCTATCAGTCGATTGCATGCTAAGAACCAGCTGCGGTTGCCTAGCAGTTCCTGCCTGCTGACTGACCTTCCCTGGGGTGTAGCACACATGACAGTTGGAAACCAGAAAATTCACCCCAAGTAGGGCAGTGCTCTTTATGGTGAATTACAAAGTCAGTGATTTGCCTCTTGACATCAGAAATGAATAAAACCATCATGTGTTGTCTCGAATCATTTTATGACTTCTTCTTGTGGTTGGTCCCAGTTGCTCTCACACCTTGTGCTTCATTTGTGGCTAAGGATGTTCTGGATCTCCAGGGGCTAAATGTCTTCATGGTTAGCACTGACGCTTCCAGATTCACTTTTGGCTGTGGTGCCAGTATGTGTGTGGTCATAGATGTTTTACAGTTGCAGTAGGCACTTCCAGAGAAGCCTTCACAAAAAGCTCCTGCCAGGTGTCCTTCTGCCCCTGTGAAAGAAGGAATATGGACAATTCCTGACACTCACCAGGGGAGAACCATACCCAACAGTTCTTGCATCATTTCACATTGCAAATTTCCATTGCTCCAGCCTTTCACATGCAAATTTCTTGCAAAGTAATTTCTCTAACAACTTCAAAATCTGTACTAATGTTGTAACAGAGCCTTCCCCATTACTATAATGTCTTTCTAGTCATCAATTCTTGGGGCTTATTACGTGAAAATTAGAAATACATTATTACCAGAAAAGTCATTCTCTCAACTGCGCAGACATTTACAACCTGACATAATCTCTTAAAATCTGAATTGTTTGCAATGAAACAGACCTCTTTTTCTTCATGAAGATGTCAGAGGATTTAAATTTCAGCTAATTCTCCAACCCTAATGAGTTTCCTTCTCTAAGGAACTGGCAATGGTCTTTATGCTATAATAGTTCCAGGAACAACTGGAAACTACTTAGATAATAACATAAGATTTTTTAGATCAATATCACTTTTATAATGTGAAGCTTTTGCCAGATCTGAGTAACTAAGACATTCTCTTTTTCTTTTTTTCCTTTTTCTTTTTTATGAGGATTTCCCTGAAAAGTTCTTGTGCACTGAAAAAGCTTAATGAAATTATGCACACCAAGAGGTGACAAGCAAGAAGTTACTGGACAGAGTCCATAATATGACACCTGGAAAGTTCTAATGTTGTGGCATCGTAGGGACTCTTTCCAAATAGATGACCACTTCTTTCATGCATTTTGAATGCTTTACTTTGTGTGCTGTAAGGCCTGCATGCTCAGTGAGTCTGACTGGAGGTAAGTATGTCTTATAAGCCTAATAGAGACATCCCATTCTACTCAAATTAATCAGTTAATATATTAAGAGTTATTTTATTTGTGTAGATTGAAGCTTGCATTGACAAAACGTGCTTTATTTGCTGGCAAGTTAGGTTGGCTAGACTGTACTCTGCCAAAAAAGATAAACCTTAACTCAGACGGCAAGGACACACCTGATCCAAAAGTTGCACCAGTCACTGGAAAGAACTCCTGGACTTCAAGGGGCTTCATACTTGGTCCAAGGAAGGAGGGTACACAACTGCTATCACGAAGATTACACTGCCTATCTTCATATAACTATTTCTGAACCGATTTCTTATTCTTCATATCAGCTCTTAGACTTTTTTCTTTCCTCTGCAGAAATGCCACACTCCTGTTCATTTCAGGATTTCCAGGGCTCTGGAGTCAGTTCCCTGGGTGATACTGCAGCAAGCCTCCTGGCATTTCAAGCATATTCTGAACTTCTCTGGAGCAAAAATGCTCAAAGCCTACATTCATTTGAAAGTTTTAGGGTTTCCTTTGAACTACTGTGAAACTAGAGGATACCCTGGGTTGTTTTCAGACATCTCTATTCTTACATGAAGGAAAAGCCTGCGTAACTCCCATAGCCGTCCTTCTGAATGGAAAACTAGTTCTGAGGGAAATGGCTGTAGCCTGCCCCAAAGCTGTTTGAAATTTATCAGTCCTGTGCTCAGTAGGATCCTACTCTTCTTCTACGTGGTGCCCTTTTTATTTTTGGTAATGTCTTTGGGCAAGGTGACACCTTTTTACCTGATTCTAGTAGTCCCTCAAGTGCGAACTTTTGAGCACTATAAAGTAGCTGTTGAGTGACCTCAAGGGTGAGTATCATTACCTGCCCCACCACTAACACCGGCGTTCAGATTAACAAGTTCCCACTGTTCTTGCAGTCAGGGCTTTGCAACCACCTTGGGCCAGTACGCTGTCCCTGGCAGGGCTATTGTTTTAATGTTGCTTCTTTCTTTGCTCTTTTACATCCACTTTTTTTGTTGTTCTTCTTCCTATTCACTCTGTCTGCTCCTAAAACTGGTAAGGTTGCTATTTCCTAATATGACTTTTAAAGTGGAGAGTCAAAAAAAATGCCATCTCCAGTTCAGTGCCTGCTTGAAACTTTAAGGGCCTTACACTTAAACTGCAAAAGCACCAGACAAAAGTAGTAAGCATGTTCTGTCTGCACGCGGTTTTCAGATCAGAGTTCATTCCAGTGCAGTGGGTGTCCAAGAGGGCTCACGTCTACATCTGCAGGATGGAGCCTGGAGGCTGTTGAGTTTGTCTCGGTACCAAGAGTCACAAACAGCAAAGGACTATGGCTCCTGCTCTACTTCCAGTACGGTATGTTCCTTGTCTGTGAGGCTGAGGGGGTGGAGAGGCCTGTCCAGTTTACTGCACCATCTGCTAGGTTCAGCCAAATCGCTTGATCTCAACCAATTTCAAAGGGAATGAGGTCAAAACTTCAGAGGTGACCTTAACTCTTCATAAAATATTTGCTGTCTCAGATGTTATGAAGAAAAGTTTGTTTCAGAGGAGCGGGGATGACTTGCCAGGATTCCTCCTGACACTGAAATGCACTTCCTTCTCCCTCCGCAAATACCCGAAAGCTCATCACTCCTCTGTCCCTGGCAACAGCAGCAACCCACACCTTATGACCTCTAGCTTCCTTAGCGCTGCAGCTTCTGTGGCACCCCATATCTCTGGGTTGCGTGCCCATCTCCTGACCCATATCTCGCCTCAGAAGTCCCCAGGATGTGTCTCTGTATACCTAGGCAGCTTCACTTCCCAAGGGGTCTTTCACTGCCGTACATTCTACAAGCTGCTGGGACCCCTTTAGCCATCCCACGTAGACCCCGCTGGGGTGGGACCTATTTGGGGCCTGTTTAGGGCTATCCCTCAGCCAGTCCTTCCCTGCTCAGGCCTCCTCCACACATATATTTCAAGTGCCATTAACTGGCCCCCAAACACTGCCTAGCACAATTTTTTGTCAAGACAGGGCCCCTTCTTTTCTGTAAGTCAGATGTGCACTCTTACAAAAGATTGCTCTGTGATTTACAGGTCCAGAAATATTGCTTTTTTACACATGATACACTCAATACAGAAAACCTTTGACTTTAACATTTGCCCAGAGCTCTTCAGGTTTGCCATGCAGTAAAAATCAGAATGCAGAGCACTTTGGAGGACCTTTCTCCAAGAGGAGAAAGCACAGAGACATTTAGAGCATAGGGATAATAGCCTTTGAGAATGGAGTAAGTTGCTAGAAACATCTTTCTTTCAAGTACCCTCACCTGGATCGTACTTTTTAGCTGTGGCTTCTCCCAGGTGTGGATTTGCCCCAGATGGGAGCTGAGAAAGAGCAATGCTTCCATCTGCTGCATGGCCCATGACAAGCAGGACTCAGCCAGCTGGAGTTTCGTGTAGATGCTGAGACGGAAGAAGGCAGCAGCCCAGTGAGGGCTTTGAAGGGGAAGGAACATTTGGTCATACAGACCTCTGACCTTCCCTCAGAAATGGGAAGATGCGAAGTATTTTTATGTTCGTATTCTTTTGGAGGAAGGACAGTGCCTAAGAGCCAGGTAGATCAGAGATGACCAGCAGCATAAGTACAGTTGTGCTCCACTTGTGTTGAAACAACATGTGCTATTTTAGCACCAGACCCTGACCTGAAACACAGCTGAGCAGGACAAAGGATATCAGCAGAAAACCTGGGCGTGCAAAAGGCTGTTTTTCATTAGTCTCTTCACTATCCTACTTAACACAGGCTGGTTCAAACCTGGATGCTGATCTGCCAGGATTCTCTGCCCTTAAAACATTTTTTTAACTGTTTGATTGTCTTTGCCAGGAATGATGGAGGGACATCAGATGCCTGAAAGTTTGTTAATTTTTTTCCACAGTGCTGATAAAAAGCACTGTCTTTTCCTGTGATCCTTGCTTCACGCTGAACCTGAAGAAGTGTTGCTTTTGAATTATTCTATTCTTAATGTCCTTAAATCACAGTTCCATGGTGGTAAGAGCACTTTAAAAACTCCATCAAAGAAATTATCTTCTTTGATGAAGTTCTAGATATGCAAGCAGGGTTCTCCTCAGGAGTTATTAGTCCTTGGTGGCCTTTCTTCAGCTTGCTTAAGGTTTTTAACCTAAGAGAATATGAATGCCATGTAGGCCTGGTATTTCTATTTAGACAAGTGAGTGTGTTCAGATGCTTGGAGACAGATCAGTTGACACCAGAGGGGGTATGTTAGGTCTGGAAAGAGTGGTGTCTTCCAAAAGGGAGCAAAGCTTGTTGTGAGTGAAGACATGGTGGAGTCTAATAAAAAGGTCGAAGTTTGCTATGTCCTGTGCTTTGGCTGCTTTTTGGCCAGAGGCTGCAGCTGAACACGACTTTTCCAGTTTACATGATTTTTACTTTCTACTGGGATATCTCGGCTCCCACTGGAAAGGAAGAGTACAAAAGTAATTTGATTTTCATCAAGCCCTACAAGCACAAGTCAAAGGAAAGTCGAAAGTGCTGCTTCCACCAAGATCCTCTGATGTTCAGTGCAACAACAGAAAGGACAGAGTACCATTCCCACAGGGGGACTGGGCGCTTTGCCTGTGGCACACCCCATCTTTGGACTAGATGACCCACAGAGGTCCCTTCCAAACCCTAACATTCTGTGATCTCTCACACCAGCTCCCATGAATGCCATTCAACATCAACACGAACACAAAGCCCATTGACTCCATCCCCTCTGGCACACAGCCTTGTGCCAGGCCTCCCCGTAGTTGCTCTGATTGTGCAGAGTGTGGAGGAGTGAGATTGCTATGTTGAATTTTGAGGAATGGCCAGCAGATGGGAACAATCAGATAAAGCCAGTAACCATCACGGAGAAGGAAAAAAAAGTCTAATTAAACTCTCCTGAGAAACATGGGAGCTAAGAAAGAGCTTTCTTGCTGGTACTGACCAGCCACTTCTTCAAATCTTCACCTGAAGGAATGAAGCAACTGTGCAGCCCACCTGTGTGAATGAACTATCGCAGCAGTCATGTGAAGGAGGGCTGAGAGAGACACCTCTTTGTACCATTATAAATACAAGAGTGCCTGTGGGTGATCTGGTAAACAGCTATGTCCAGTCTCTCCTGGAAAGCCAATGTGTGTGCCTGAAAGTTCACTAAAGTACAACAAGCCTGCAGAGCTGGATTTGGTCAGGCTGGCAAAGAAGTAGGGAGAGGTCAGGGAGAGTGAAGCTGTGTTGTGACATTTTGGAGGACAGGAGCAAGGCCAGCGCTGTGAAGGGGGGGGTCTCAGCCTTGTCTCTCCTGCTGGAAAAGCATGGTGTGGGAGCACAGCAGAGCCAGCAGGAGAGGGAGGCAGAGGCGATGCTGAGGTCTTCTTCATGGACCCTGGAAAGTCCATGTGTATTGATTTTCTGAATCTGTAAATAGACTTTGGCATAAATGAAGATGTTGGTGCCAACACTGTAAGCTCGTTGAGACAGGCTGGTGTTTATACAGCCCCTATCACTGCAACGGCCTGGCCAATAACCATGTCCCATCTACACAACTGCACCATTAAATGGTCTGGTTATTATCAGCAAGGCAACAATGACCACTAATAGCAACAATTTCAATCCCACTCAAGATGAAACAAGACAGTGGGAGCAGAGGTTCCTATTTGCTGCTACGGAGTAATATTCATTTCTAGCCACCATTTCTTTTCTCTTCTCAAATTTAATTTCGTTTAAAAGAGGATGACTTTGATTACTCCTCAAGGGTTTTTGTTCTGTCTGTGCCTGATGCCTGCAGAAGTCTCCTGTACTGCTATAGCAATGTTGCTGTTTAAGCAACTTTAGTGCTTTTCCAGGGTGCAGCTATGGTCCCAGCTTTCTTGCAGAGTGCCCTGTTCCCGTGGAGAGCTGCACAGAGGGGCACAGGCAAAGCCACGCACAGTAAACACAGTCAGCACAAGCAGAAGTCATCCTCATCTTCACAGCAAGAGCAGCTCACCACTCGGAAAGACTTCAATAACATGTTCTGTCTCAGGACAAACCTGGAAAGGGTCATTCTGAGGGCATGGGGGGCATGAGCATCTCCTCCAAAGCACAGTGCTTCAATAGCAACAAGGGTCTTTAGTCCTAGATCTCAAAGCAATTTATGTCACCATTAGCTATGTACAAGGCCTTTAAAAGAAGTAGTGCAAAAGCTGGAGGTTGGTTCACAGGCTGATGCAGCAGTTTGTCCTCAGTAAATGGCAGTGTGCCCTACAGGAGAGGTTAGTATCATCATCATTACCACCATCACTTTTTATCTGTGACAAAATGAGACAAATGACTTCAGTGATCTAGTCCAGCAGAGTCATGGTGTCCATAAGGAAATATAGCAGCAAGAAATAGTTAGGGACCTAAACAAGCAACTTGAAAAAAAAAAAAAAAAAAAAAAAAAAAAAAAAACAAAAAAAAAAAAAAAAAAAAAAAAAAAAAAAAAAAAAACCCAACACAAAAAAAAAAACAAACCCTGGAATTTGAAATGGTTCTTGCCCAAATAACATATTGCCTCTATGACACTTTGTTCTGGTACTAATTTCCTGGCAACACCCATCACACACAATTCCTGTTCCCTGGCAATAAATAACAACACTACCTGTGCCTTTGCAGATGGTTCAGTGATGTATATATCTTCCTAGAAGCAAGTAATTTGTTTTCTGGATGGGATGTATTTGCCAGAGATTTTCAACTGTCAAAACAACCCCCTCCCTAGCTCATGATCTCACCGCTGTGTACCCATTAGGCTCCTGTCCAGCCCAGAAAGACCGTGGTGACATTCATTGCTGAGTGCTGGCCTGCGCTCTCATGATGAAGCGCTAAGTTGAAGTTGGCTTGAGAGAGAAGCAGTCAGCTTGGAGGAGACCTGGGAGAGGTTAGCGTCAGGAATGTTTGTATCAGCTGTTTCTGTGAACTAATGCAAAAACAGGGCTGGCTGGGTCGGGGTTTGGCAGCTGGGATGAAGAGGA
>Ga0181612_117932_pt1 | contig 10681 bp, 8 predicted proteins | sample HoacroProtozoa21_FD_119630 | JGI IMG/M metagenome (GOLD analysis project Ga0181612, IMG submission 119630) | Hoatzin crop microbial communities from Cojedes, Venezuel. Combined Assembly of Gp0051906, Gp0051904, Gp0051908
CTACACGACGCTCTTCCGATCTTTTTTGGTTCTGCTCAGTAGGGGGCACTGGATCCTGTAAAGAGGAGTTGATACAGTGAAGAACAAAGGGCCTGATAGCTTTAGCAGGTGGGCTAATCTTTTTTCCTCTTGATACTGGTGGTGTGGAAGAGAAGTCTGTGGCTCTGTCAGCTGCATGCCGATTGACCAAGAGACAACCATGGCATGTGCTAGCAGGTGATAAACTCCTGTGTTTTACATATATTTTTTATTTTAATTGAAGTGGTAGCTACAAAAATCAGTCATCTGGTAATCAGGTTGGCTAAACTACTAGCCATCTGGCATCCTTCCGAACAGCAACACCAGCCAGCTGGCACAACGGGGGGGAGATGCAAGCACCTACAAACTAGAGCCTGAACAGCCAGGCTGGGGTGGAAACTGGTTGAATTGTGCAGGCTTGTTCCTGCAGTCCACAGGGGAACTATAGGAGTGGTCTGAGGGGAGTTGGCTGAATTATGGAGTTCAGCCTTCTTTGTAGACCTTGATCCAAAGTCCCCACAACTTCACTACAAAGTTATCATTTTTTCTAACGAGTTTGTCTTGTTCTCAGCAATACCCACAAACTGTCAATCCGCTCCACTCTCCCCCATCACTGAGTCCCTTATGCTGTGTGCTAGGGTTTGCATTTTCCTCACTCCTGGATCAGATGAGCTGTAAGACAAAGGGACTAACAAAAAAAATTAGGAATGTCGCTTTTTCAGTTGCTTTTTTTTTTTTTAAGTTTAGATGGATCTTGTGCACATATGTTGTAACATAATTCTTTTAATAATAAAAGTTTTAATGCTAATAAAGCATATATATTAAAAAAAACTTCCTAAGCCTTCATCTGGCTGATATGTTGAAGATTTGGCACAATTTACTTATATAATTCAAGAATAACATCTTAAATTACTACTCTTTTTCCCCACTGACAGAAACTGACCTAAGTTCTTGAGCTGACCTAGGATGCTTCACTTTAGATGACAGCTCCAAATGCAAAAAAATTTAATACTACCACAATATATGCTTTAGCCCTGCTGAAGAAAAGTGTAAGGCGATGCTGTTTCCCCAAAAGCAGCCAGTTAGTTACTGAGGGTTTTATACTTCTATAGCATCACATCTCACCACACCCTAGCAATTGCCAGACCCAAACTTGAGGTTAAATGTGCTGGAAAATGTGGCAGTAGCTTCCAGCATTTGCTGATTCCTGAGCTCAATGGGACTCAGGCATGCCTGCCTTGCATAGCAGCAAGATAAGTGTCGGAGCTGGAAGAAAGGAGCAGCTTTTCTTTCGCACACCCTCTCCCTCACAAGTCTGAGCTCCTGCCTTTGCCTTGGCAATGCAGCGCATGGTTCAAGAGGTGCCCATGCGCCGCAGGTGGCTGGCCCTCGGCCTGTAGTGCTGTGCCACTGTTCCCGTTTAAATCAGATAGAAGCCATGATTGCTAAGGGTTGTGGCTTTGGGTTTTTTATTAAATAGGTCAGCAGGCCCTAACAGTTGGCAGCCGTCTCCAATCCGGGAGCTGTGTGATGAAAGGCCATATTATGGCAGGCTCCAGTGTATCTTTTTATCTGTCCTACTTGGTACGGCATGTTCCAGGTGGAGACTGGCAGGATGCTAGCGCTAAACCCTGCCCTATTGCTCTTCCCTTGTGACAACAGCAGTATCCTGGCTCCTCATCCCATACGCGGATTCCAGTTCCCTTCGACTGCCTGGAAACTACTGGTCCCATCACAGTTCTTTGATACGTGGAGAATTTCTGACTTGGGCACATTATTCTAGGCAGGGTGATCAATTCCTTTTAACCCCTTTACAAACAGATATGCTCTTGAAATGGTTCCTATAGTGTGTATTAGCCTAAACCTGGTCTGCATTTTGTAACCAACTTCACCCTCCGCTGCAGAGGCCTGACACTGCACCTTCATTTCCGGTACTGTAAATCATTATTCCTTAACACCACTCAGTAGGAAGCAGGCAGATGATAAACTGGGCCACAAGTTGGTTCAGTAGTAATTTCCCGTAGCAGTTTTAAAGTGTGATTTTGAAAATATATATTTTTTAACAGTTTCTTGACAGGTTAATGGGGTACATGGACAGGAGACTTCTGCTCTATCCCCTGGAGCCCTGACAATTTGTGGTGTTGCCTGGCTCAGCTTCTAGATGTGAGAGGAAGGAATAAATTGCACTTCTCCCCAGTGATTTCCTAATGCTCAATGATTCACTCCAGAACGTACTGCTGAGTGCTCCCAGGTGTCTGATCTGCCACGCAAGGTTGGTAGCATCAGCTCCCATAACATTTCCCTCTCCTGAGGAGAGGCTGGTGTCAGCCCCGGCTAACTCTCGGAGGCCTGACATCAAACTGCGGAGGGGTTTGTTAGGAGCCAATTGAAACGTGGTGCTGTTATTACCTGACACACTGGCTGAAACAAAAGCCAAATGTTGATGAATGTCTGATCCTAAAAGTAAACAGTTTGATTTTTTTTTTTTTTCTTTGCGAGTCAGGGGCCCTCTAGGGTTTTATCTGATTTTGGCAATCTCTTGAACATTTTGGGGCCTGGAGCATGGTTTTAATTGTTACATCACAAAAGTTGCCAAATAACATTGAATGCTCCTTTAAAACTCTCTCAATTTTATGGAACTTCTCAACAGCTTGACTAATACAATAATTACTGGAACTCGGCTATGTTGCCTAGTGGCAAATGGAATTTTTTTATAATGATGCTGTCTGTCGTTAATAGCAGGATTTGTTCTTTCTCTCAGCGGGACAGAGGCCAGAAAGCCATGGTATCTGTCTTTTTTAACGACAGCCAACAGCAAACGCATAAAATAATCAATTAAATCTACAGATAGGTAGATAAAGTATAATTTATCACGTCAAAAACAAAAATGTTTTTAATTGGGCTGTTAATCATTTTGTAATTTTAACTAGCGAGATGGGGGCTCTGCTTTGTGCTCAGACATCACTAATATTTCATACAATATTTGCTGATCTTATTACAGCTTTAATAATAGTGTTTACTACTAACTGCCAAAATATAAAATGTGATTTCTGCTCTCATTAGTTGAAGCCTTTGCCGTTATAAAGGGATGCCCTCCCCTTTTATTTTCCTCCTTCTGGAAAGATCCAGGAAAAAAAAAGGAGGGGTTCAGCTGTAACAGTTTCTAGAATATGCTAATCTTTCTGTTTGATTATGACTACCCATACTGGTTACCAACAAATGCATTACTGAAATTCTGATTTTTTTTAATTTTTTTTTACAGCAAAGCATATAAACAGATTAGTATAACACAGCAAAGACTGGAAGTTGGGAGTTTTGATTTCTAGCCACACCTGCGTTGTCTTGTGGGAAGCTGGGCAGATCATTTAATCCCTCCTAACTTGTTCTCCCAGTCTGTAACGTAGGTATTAGATAGCTGCCTCATCAGGCAGCTGTAGAGTATGTAAGTGTTGTAAGATTCCTGAAAATTTGTAATAAAGATGGCAAACATCTGGATAAATAGCTACAATAGCAGCCTCTCTGACAGCTAGCTCTCTGAGGAAGGAAATGGGAAGTTTATAGCTGAACCTAAGTCTTCTCCATCTTATAACCGAAAATGTCCTCACGATGCTGCCTGATTTCAGGATCAGTGAGGAATCATCTAGCAGAAAAATCTCACAGCACTGGGGTACTGGGATACTTTGGCTGTCTACTCTTTTGTTATTGTTCCTATCAACGTCATGAGCAGAGGCCCTGTGTGGGACTAGATTTCTATTTCACCTATAAATTCTACATTAAAAAAATGCTAGCCATGCTAGGAAAGGAAGTGTTATGACTCTTGAGCACCCTTTTGCCTGAAATACACTGGAATTACTTCCCTACTTCAGAAGTGTTTTGCAGAGGCAAATTAGTCTCCATTCCTCTCAACCTGGTTTCCCTCTGAAAAGCTCTACCTGCCTTAAATCAAGAGCTGGCCTCTAGAGTACCTGTTCGGGGGCAGACCATGCACTTAACATGGTTTAGCAAGGGCAGATTTCACTTTCAGTGTTACGGTGGGTGCTTTGGGCTATGGGTTTAATTTTACATCCATAACATCTCCCAGTGATGTACGTAACACAGAGAGGGGCAGGACTGCCCTTTCTGTAACTGGATCTTCCCTAGGAGTGAGGAAAATTTAGTGGATTCAGTGGATTTTTTACAGGTCTAATGGCAGGATTGAAGCTGTATTCATACTGGGAAACAGGGAGGAGAGGCTCTGGGGCTGGCTTGCCCAAGCATAAATAAATTGGAGGTGCATGAACATTCAAAAACTTCCCAGAGAGTCACGTTGCACAACTTAATGGGCCTGGTGCCTTCACCTGTGCCCATTTTATGTGACTCTTAACTCTGCCGTTAAATAAAAATGAGACTTGCTCTAATGACATCAACAGCCTGCGGTGAAGAAAATATGCTGCTACTTTGATACAGATCCCCTTTTAAGGAGGACACGGTAGACAGCCAAGGCTCTTTTTCCCATCTGTTAGGTGAATGTTACGATTCCCTGCTCAGAAGTGTGCTTTCAACAACACTCCTCCGCTTTCGGTGTTAGATTAGATGATTTTCAGTAAGAATATGGTTATCTGCTGGCCTGGTTTTGCCACCTTGATTTTACTCTCCTTCTCCATTACATGAAAGGATGGAAAAGGGGGACATGAGTTGGCTGGGGGAGGGGAGCAAATTGCATGGGGAGGCATTAAATGAACCAGCTGTTATGTGTGAAGTATCTGCTTTCTAATTGCTTCTGTTGGAATTCAGGGGAAAAAGGCACCGGCTACACTTAATTAATAAGGCAGGACTCACATAAACTCCAGCTGTGAGCGCAGGACTGGTCTTTAAAGGATAAGATCAGGAGGTGCGGCAGGGAGTTTGATTTCCTTGCGCTAAATCCTGTCACATGCTTCTGGTAGTGTGTGTGTCCACTTAAGCCTTTTGGTTGGTCTGTCTGAACCAGACATGAGGTATCTGTTGCTGTCCACGTGCCCCACCCCAAGAAAAACGATCCGTCCTCAGAAGTCCAAGGTGTGAGGCTGTGCTTCACGCTAGGGTAAAACCACTGTGTTTTCACTCGAGTTTGGAATCCCTAAAGAGTGGGGATATTTGGATCAAAGGTTTCTGTTCAGACTTAACAAAAGCATGGGCTTTTGCAGCTGGACCCAGATATAGGTTTGTCCCTTGGTCCTCTTTTCTGCCTTTTTCCAGAAGGTTTGGATCTGGCATCCTGTCAGCATCTCTCTCTCATCTGGGCTCTGCCTCAGGAGCTTTGCTGCCAGGCTAGCACTGCTGGGGTGGTTGCGCTGCTGATGCCTCCACACAATGTCCAAAGGCCAATTATCCAATGATCCCTTTGAGGAGAACAATGCCCAGTTAATTTCTCTTTTTTTTTGAAGGGCTCAAAAAGATCATCAGGAACTTCCCTGACTCACAGACAATGCCCCAAAAACCCACATGAAAATGTGAACGCCACAGTGTTTCCCCATTTGGTCCTGGTCCAAGTCTTGCTGCTGTAGGGTGCCCCACCACCACCAGTGGTAGGTCTTCCCAGTCAGAGCACAGCAGTACTGGGGTCTGAGCTGAGACCAAAGTCTTCTTCCAATTCCCATGGATTGGCATCTCTGGATTTCAAAGCTGCTTGTTTAAGCATGTTATGCTAGGAAACGGTGGAATCAGAAAAAAAGGTGGAGGGGACGTTCCCATGTAGTTAAGCGCCTGTTTTTCCTCACTGGCTGTGGAGGGAAATGAGCTTCCTGCTTGAGGTGAGGTGTAATTTGCTGGATGGAAACCTTTGTGTCCCAGCTGGCCTGCTGCTTTGGGTGCCACCGCTCAGGGCAGGTCTCTTCCAGTGCGATCGCTCTCCCTCCCAGGCCCGCTCCTTTCCTGGCCCCATGCTCCTGCCTTGCATCAGTCCTGACGCTCCTCAGACGAGTGCTAGGGCCAGCACAAGGGAGGGGACACGGCCATGCGGCTGCAAATGGGTTGGGAAAGGAGGAGTGCTCCTTTTGGCACGGGGAGCCCCGCTGGTGGTTCTCACCACACCCTCCCTCCCCAGGCTGGAGCTGAGCCAAGTCCCCATTTGTCGTTGTGGTGCCCCTGTCCCCCCCCCCCTCTGCTTGGGATCACCTACCGCTTCCACAAGCTCTAAAAATGCAAAACCCCCTTCAGATTTCTGCTCAGAGCCCTTTGTTATTTTGAAAGGTAAAATAATCCAAGGCTCAAGCATCCAGGAGGATTTTGGAGTTTCACCAGTCCTGATTTCACTGACAGCTAGGCCTGGTGCGGGACTAAAAATGCGGATATATCAAAAGCTCCAGTCCCTTGAGGTAGATGTGCCGAGCTGGACTTCCCACCCAGAGAGAAAAACAATTCTCGGGTGTTACAGCATGTTTCCAAGCAAGCGAGGTGGGGCCTCGCTTTGCAAAGCTCTATAAACAGCAGCTCTTTGTCTCCTCCATTTCTCTTCACCCTGAACGTGTTGCTATTTTCAAAGGTTGGTTTCAAAGTGCTGATTCACAGCCACCAGCCCTACTGTTTTATCTGAGGGAGATTAGGGCTGAGAATCTTGTGGTTTTGTAGTGGAAAGACTGCATTGGAAATAACATATTTGACATGACACTGTTATTTATGCTCAAATCAGCATTTCGTTTAAAGATGAGGAGAGTTGGGTTGGTTTTTTTTTTGAAGTTTAGATCAATCATGTATAAAGACAAGCTCCCACCCAGCCTCCCTTCACTCCTAATACTTTCACTTCATTCTTCTTCTGCTCATTATTTTATGATTTTGTCCTTGACTGGAATATTTCTCTCTTGTTCTTCCTTACATGCACCATTAAGGAGGGGAAGTACTTACATTTAAACTCAAGCCTTGTGTAGCTCCTATGCCATAAATAATGCTTTATAAAGATTCTAAGATTATTAAATCCTTCTAGTTAGCCTCCCTTTTATTTTTACAGCTCAACTGATTAGAGGGGGCATATTCTTTTGAAACTTTACTATTTCTGTTTCGCTTTTGCAAGCAGAGATGGGAAGATGGGATCTGGCTGTACGCATTGCTGATCAGAAGACTTGCCATAGGAATGCAAAAAAGCTTGCTTGCAAGAGAACTTATTGTTGGCATGGAAGAAAACTCCAGAGAAGCCCTGTAATTCTGAGAGGTAGTCAACCTTCTAAATACAGACAAGTCTACTTGAAATCTATCTGGGGAGAGAAATGCATTCAAAATACACTTTCCTGGAGAGGGCTGACAGGTGCATAATCAGTGAAGGGAATGCTTTGGTATGAGGAGATGGTTGTGCTGGGGGAGTAACTGATTTTGGACAGCCGTAGGAACTAATCCATTGGGCTCCATGCATCACCTCCACCAACTACGTATCCGGCTCCTTCTGATACCTGGGCCAGGCGTCACAGAGCCAGGCACCTGAAGCTCAGCTTTTCCCTACAAATGCAGCCAAATCAGCTGCCGCGGTTTGCAGAGATCCTGAGACTACATCACTGAGCTGCTCTTCATTCTACTTGATGAAATCTGCTCACCTCAGACAGTACCTCAGGGGTATGGCCAGTTAGTCAGGCCTTGCCAATATTACAAACTATGGAGCTGAGCACATGGAGGAAAAATAACCCTACCAGAGACAAAGCTAGTGAAAAGTGCTGAAAAGCCTCACAGTAGACAGCCTACACAAGAAAACTGTCTCCTCCAATTAGTCCACGGTCATCAATGAGGCAAATGTCTCTGCCTCCTGGGCCAGACAGGGTGGTGTTTTAATAATAGGCATAAATCTATTGTGCTTTTCTCCTTGTGACCTAGCATATTCTGTCAGGGCAACGCATACCCCAGAGAAGGAGTAGAATTTATGTGTACAATAAAACAATAGAGCTTGAGTGATATCAGCTGTTTGACGAACTTTAATATACATTTGCTATAACACAGGCAGCCACTACTAGAATGTGATACCCAAATAAAAATCCATGATCCATTTGGATCCATTTGCATGACAGATCTTCAGTTTAGTCACATTCATGTGAAAGAGACACATAAAAATGATATCCATGCTTAAAATCACTTAGAAGCAGTCTGAAAGACCCCACAGTTGCAAGTGATACTGCAGTACTTAGCTAATACTCATGTTTCGATGGCTTTGCCTTCATGATTCTTCCAGTGGTTCCTTTATGTTTTCTGGTATTTTGCCAAACACCTGTGAATCAGTGCACAACAAATATTCCTGCCATTTAATTTAGCCTTGCACAGAAAGGCTATATTAGGCCTGCAGACCTAATCCCAAACCTCTAAAGAGGTTTAAGGCACTCTGGTTTCACCTAATCCCGAAACCTAAACCAGAATCATTGAAAACCTCCATAACACCACAGGAATGGGCAAATAAAGGGTTTCCACTATGAAATTATTAAAAGGACACAGTGTATCTTTTGGATTTGAGGCCTAAAGCTTTACCTAAGGAGCTTGGTCTGTCCACAATAAAAGTGTTTATTTTGAAGATAGGAGGTTGAAAGGTTTATTTGACTAGAGGGCTGACTTCACCCCTCCTACATGAAAAAGAAGAGAGGTGATCCCTTACAAGAGTGAAAAATGGGAAAAGGGATGAACAAGTAACAGGGCACGGGCAGCCCAGCAAAGCAGCCAAAGAAAATGAAGCCCAGGTTTGTTCCAGCCTCAGTCACAGCCCCCTGTGAGAAAGAGCACGAGCACAGCCGCCGGTGCACAACTTGGCTGCTGGTCCCTGGAGTTCCTTGCAGCATACAGCAAGAATTATTGGTGATATAACAAATACATCGCTGCTGTTCAAAATGGAGAATCTGCTCTTTTGAGATCTTACTGATGGGAGGTAACATGTAAAAACATGCACTGTAATGGAACTTTCAATTACAAATTGCATCCAACTGTAATAAGTTTGATCTTGCATTAATTCATGTTAAATTATTTGGATTCTGTCGTTCCTGAATTCAGGTAACCACCTTATCTTGCCATATAACTCATCATCTTTGTGTTGTGAAAGGGGTATTTCATTTTCAAGGCGACTGTAGGGAATATTAACTCTACCATATTCTAATAAACATTTAGCTCACAACAAATTAAAGACCTGAAAATATACTGCACATGGGGTTTCATTATGCATAGCATTTTATAGCAATGATCTGCTGCTCTAAATCTCTTAATTCAAATCACTTCAGCAAAATGTAGGGAAATACAGAGCTGTATTTGTACATTATGCAATACTGAAGGTGTATCTGTGCTTAGGATATACCTAATAACGAGAGGCATAGCCTCCTCACTGTACTGCATTTTCATAGCCACTGAATGCCATTTAAGAGCCCTTTAGTGCAAGGATTTAGGAATCGGTGTTCCTGCTGATGAGAGGTCTGATATAATGTGATTAGAAAAGCAAGGCCCAGATTTACCTTCGCAAACTCACAAAAAATCTCCTTGCATTTGTTTGCATCAATAGAAGTGGAACAGAATAGCACTTCTTTATCAGCACTGTGGTACTCTGTGTGTAATTTAGCTTTGAAAGACTCTTTGACTCCATAGGAAAAAGTTGCAGGAAAACTGAAAAGCATCAGTTTTATAAGGTACCGATCTTTTTAGCTGGAATTATAGCAGTATAGTCTTCTTATGACACAGCTTTTATGTCCAAGCCAGGTGACACAAGCGAACGATGGTTTATTTGCTGTCCTTGAGCAAGTCTTGGTGTAGCTGGAGAGCAGGAGGGGACACTTAAGGGGGAACACTATGCCTTTCTGCAGTGCTGTCATGTGTACATGCCTGCACCGAGCTTGCCGTCACCCGTCTGAGGAGGGTGAATGGGTATGTTGGCAAGGTATGTTCCAATCCCACACAGCAGCATTTTTGTTCTAGCAGCAACAATACATACTGGGTTATTTCACTGTTTCCCGATTTAGTCCAATTATGACACCTAACCATTAACTTCCATTTGGAACCATTTCAGGAGGCAACTTTCTTCTCTAAAGAGGCTCTCCTGCAAGACAGCGTCTGGAAAACTAAGTGTTGCTACGTTGCACTGAAAGATGGGAGTTTGTTTATTCCAGAACAAATCCTGACCGACAACGGTTGCCAGAAGAGGCAAAGGAATTCAGGAACACGACAACCCCACGCTCAGCAGAGCTCCTGGCAAACGAACGCTGCGTGAGCGGAGTGGCAGAAAGCCTACAGCGCTGCGCAGCGCGCACCCCGCCACCCAAACCTCCCGACGAGGCCTCTGGTGAACACGCAGGTCGCAGCCTGACCCGGGGCACGCTCCACGGCCATGGCTCCACACCAGGCCTGCCCGGCCGGTTCAAGCGCTCCCCGTCGGTGCCCCAGCCCTGCTCCGCCAGACCGGGCCCTTGGCGGGTCCTGGTGTTCGGGTCCGGCTCTGCGAGGCGGTGACACGCTCCCGCTCCAGCCCGGCCCTGCCCCCGGTGAAGGCAAGATCCTCCCGGCTACGGGCCGGGCGACGGCCGGAACCGAGAGGCGCGAAGCCTCTCGCTGCCGTGGGGCTGCCTCCCGCCGCCGCGGGGTGCCGGGGCCGGACCACGGGCCCCCCCCACATTCCTCCCGGGAGACACCAAAGAGTCCTTAGCCCCCAAGAACCCCAACACACGATGGCGCAGCCACCACTGTGGCTCCCACCGCGCGGCCC
>Ga0181612_129180_pt1 | contig 10681 bp, 7 predicted proteins | sample HoacroProtozoa21_FD_119630 | JGI IMG/M metagenome (GOLD analysis project Ga0181612, IMG submission 119630) | Hoatzin crop microbial communities from Cojedes, Venezuel. Combined Assembly of Gp0051906, Gp0051904, Gp0051908
CCTCCTCCCCTGCTGCAAGGTTCTGGTGTTGTGGCCCTGTCTCCAAGCTACAGCTGAGACCTTCCACCATGAAGCTCTTCTTCTGCCTCATGGCTCTTCTCTTTTTCCTCCTCCAGGCTGTTCCAGGTAAGGGGCAAGACCCACGCTGGGGTCTGCCTGTGTAGGAGGTACAACTAACTTGTGCGGTGGCGTAGAATGTACTCCTCCATGTTCTTCAGTTCCTTCCCTTAGAGTTGTTCCCTATTTCTCAGTCTAGAAGCAGAAGCGAAAAACTAAACTATGGTGACCAGTTTTCAAACCAGAACCTCCCCACAGAAGCCACTAGTGGCTGTTGACTCCTTATGACTCTTTGAAGGCTCCTTATGACTCTTTGAAGTCTCTTTATGTCATTTTGTGGGACTATTGAAAGATGGCACCATGGAAATCATCCGCCTCTTCTTACCCCAAGGTCATAAATTGTTTCCTTTGTGTAAGGTAGAAGAGCAGCAGAGGTGTTCCATTGTATTACTCAAGTTGAGCTATAACGGTGAAGTTTACTGAAGCTCTCTGAATATGCTGGTTTCCCTTCCTCAGCCCTTCTACTTCACTGACTCATTTACTGATGGTGCTTTTAGTCTAGCTTTTCTTCATGCTCAAAGAAACTAGCTATCTTGGAGTAAGGCTTTCAGAGAAGGAAGGAACTGGGCAAATCGCTTGTCCCTGTTAACTGGACCAGATTCCAGCTTTTGATTTTTTTTTTAAGTCATAGGTACATGTCAGAGCATATGAACTTGGTGCTGTCCTTTGCATGACCAGCCTGCAGCTTTACAGTCCCAGAACTTAGAAGCATCCACAGGCTGGGCTGTCCCCTCCCACTACAACACACTTGCCCAGGATGTGTTCAGAAACTTGCCACCAACAGCTTATTTTTCTCCAGTTGTACAAAGGCCTTCCTTGGAGTCTTGTGAGGTTCCATGAGGCTTCTCAAAACTTCTGGAAAAGCTGCCTTTGGCTTTGGGGGCGTTTGTATCAGACCCCTAGTTGGGGTTAATGGGGTTTCAGCAGGAGAAAGACCATGAGAAATGAACTGATCCTGCAGCACAGCTGTGAATCCCATTCTCCCTGTAGGTCTCGGCTTGCCCACAGACACCTTACGTTGTCTTGGCTACCATGGTTTCTGTTTCCATTCAAAATCCTGCCCAGAGCCGTTTGCCGCATTTGGGACTTGCTCTCGGCGTCAGAAGACCTGCTGTATAGGTATGTGTGGAAACCCTGCCCAGGCAGGCAACATTTGGAGATGAGATTACTAAAGTCAGCAAAACACACTCTTACCCTGTCTCCAAATGGCCTAAGCCACCTCCTCCCATCTACAAAGATGGACCTGGCTATTCTTCCATTAATGGCAGCATGGAGCACAGGACCAGAATTTCCGTTTTGAGCTGGCCAAATACCACGTAGCCTAACATCCTGCCTCCAATGGAACAGAAAGAAAAGAAAAATTGTGGCCCACACAGAGTTCTCGTTCCTTGATATATCTTCCCATAATCATCTCTTGGGGGACTGCTGACTACATCCACACTGTTATGCTTAACAGGTGCCAGCTGACCTTTTCCCTGCAAATTTGGCTAATCCTTTCTGGACTTGGCTTACTTTTGGAGCTCCTCAACAGTCAATGTATACCATTAAGTCAATACATGCTTTATAGCGAAATGTGTTAATCAGACCTAAGGTTCATCTGATCCAGCATCCTGTATCTGTCTGTGGCCAGAAGTGGATGTTTCTATACTGTTACTCTATGTGTGTAAAGTGGCTATTAATAAACACCACAATCATATAATTATACTTCCTTATATATTCTCCTGTTTTCATGAATTTGCAGCTCAAGACTTTTAGATTTAGTCATGTTTGTGTTTAGAAGTCCTTACTGGATTTTCCCCCCATCACATTAGGAATTTCTTCTGCTATTTTGAATCCTTTTACCTCATAATTTTATTCAGTACCACCTGCTTCTGTACCGCAAATGAAATGTAGTCATTCTGCAGTCACCTTCTATATAACCTTACAATATAATTTCTTCAGTTGTTTCTTTTCCAAGTTGGTGGGTTACAAATTCCAATTTTTACAGAAGTTCTCTGATGACCCCCATAGTCCTTTTTTGTGTCTTTGCTTTTGGAGACACAGCAACCAGGACTTCATGACACTTCCCATGTACGAGTTAGTTCAGATGGTGGTGTAATGTTTGCTGGTTTTACTTAAAATCCTTTTCGTTCCAGACACGACATCAAACTTCCATACTTGTCAAGACGAGGGAGGTCATTGCGTGCCTCCAGAAATCAAATGTCTGCAGGAACAAGTGGGACTTTGCCCTTACAGAGAATGGAAGTGCTGCACAGAACTCTAATAAAGGCCTCAAGGAATTGCGGAAAACCACAGAAATGCATGTCCAAGAAAACAAACAAGTTTTCTTCCTGGTGTTGTAAAGAAGATGTCTGGTGTTCTTCAACATGCAAAATGTGCAATTAGCTAGAAGTGACATGTTTCTTTCTATAACAAAGGCAATAAATACCAAATAAACAGGTATAACAGTTGTATATGTATGGAAAGAGGCAGAATGTCTCTCTAGTATACTCATACACAAAAAATCACAGAAACTTTGCTAACGTCCTTGGAAACCAAATTGCCTCATAATTCGAACTTCATCTCCCTCCTTATCTGTCTTCCTTTCTTCCTTCTTTCCTTTCCTTCCTAATAGAAGGTGATGTCTTTTCCTTCTGTTAAAGTGATAGAAACAAGAACTGTCCAACTGGCATGGTCAGGCCATGTCTACCTTATTCAAGTCCCATTCTCCAAAGCAGGATGCCAGTCAACTGCTCTTCCCTGTCTCTCTATTTCTACTAATAGACTGCACCCTGTTGAGCACAGGTATCACCTATGGGAAGGTTTGGTGTCTGACCAAGCAAATGTGTTTGTAACCTTCTATCTAAAACCATCTTGTGCAATCTGTGCTTCCTTCTGTGCTAAGTTTGAATTTATTAACTGTAGAAGTTTCTTTCAAAACATAGGCAAAAAAGTGTTTGCTTCTGAGCATCATCTCCATGTGCTCACTAGCTCCTAGCCATGACTACTGGCTTTCTATTTTCTCTGGTTTAAGGCTGAGTAGCTGGACATTTTTGCAGAGGAAAATGAGAAGGGGTGGCATTCATCTCCCAGCTATCAAAAAATAACCCTTGGAGCACAAGCTGTGGCACCTTGCTTGGATTGGAGGACTTCAAACCCTTCCCACATAGGACAGAAAGCCCCTTGCAGCAGCAGATTTCCATCATCTTGTTTCTCAAAGTTGAGATAAGCTTTCCTCTGGTCTGAACTAATGCAAAAGGCTTGTTCACATCCCCACCACACACTTCAGAAAGGTCATTCTCTAAATCAGTGTGTTAACCATCATCCTAGTCATCCTAGGCTGCTCTTCTCGTCTACAGAGAGGAACAGATCCACCTTCAACATCATTGCACTCAACCCTCAGTGACCAAAGAGTAACCTCGCTCTCAGTCAGCCAGCATTCAGACAGGTGAGATGACCTTCGTCTAACAATTTCTTCCTCCATTCTAAAGATGTGTAAAATTATATTGACATCTGCCAACGGGAAAACTTTTTTTCCATCACAGCATCACCTCTCCATGTGACAGTCTGGGTAACCAACCAAGAGCTTAACAGGGATTCTTAGAAATTGGAGACGAATGCTCTTCAAATGAGATCCCCAATCAGCTGTTCAAACTAATTTATTTCAGTTTCTCCCAGGACTATCGATGTTGAAAGAAATTCTTTGCACTCTCTGAGGGTGTTTTCTGTTATGTCTGTGGCTGGTAGTTCAAGGAGGTGTAGGTGTTCCCCGAGTTTGTGTCACAAGGCAGGGAGACATGCGTGGAAACAGCAGAACTTGTCCTGAAGCCACTTTTGTTTACCTAGGATGGAGTACTAAAGGGGAAGAAAGATTTAGAAATAATTTGAGAATTTTTTTAAGCATTTTCGCTTTGACTGTTCTCTGCCCTCCGTGTTTTTTGCTAGAGAAGAGGGAGGGCAATTTATGTAACTATGCACAGTGAAAAAAAATCTTTAGGGAGGAAAAAACCACAAATACATAAGCATTACATAGTAAATGCCACTCCAGGCTTACGGTCTGCCTACACCAGTTGATCTGCACTATTTTAGGAGTTTTTAATGCCAGCAGCTCTTCCTGGAGGAGTCTCAGAAGGACAAGTGAGAACAGAAAGGCGTGGAAAGAGAAGAAATGCTGCAGATGGCTTGTCTGCTTCAGAAGTGGATAGGAGAAGCCAATTTTCTTTAATTTCAGAAGAAACTAAGGGTTTTTGAGAGAACTGTGACAGTGACTGTATCTGTAAGAATCTGCTGTCCCTGGCTCTCTGCCTTACCCCAATGCCAGGTGTCGTGCTGTGGAGGAGTCATCAGAGGGAAATGTCTGCTTGCAGAGCTACCTCTCTATTACAGTCTTCTTGATTAGCCTGATCTTGCTTACCAGCATCATGTTGCTGTTGCGCTTGGATGCTTTACAGGGTTGAGGACAGTTAAGCTTTCTTATTGAAGGAAATGGGTAATAAAGAAGCAAAACACAGAGGGAGTTTGCAGGTGAGAGGCTGCTCTTGGGTCACTCCACCACTTCACCATGGTTGAATGACACAAGAAGAGCAAGGTTTTTACACAGAGAGAGACAAGTGGCACAGCTGGAAAAGTTGGAAGATTTTGAGCACACAAGCCTGTATCCAGACTTGAAACAAAAGTGGCTCTTCTAAAGTTTGATGCAAGTTGAGAAAAATACCTGGTGAACACATCTTTGATGGTCTGTGGGAAGCAAAGTTTAATGGGCCAGGAACCACCTCTCCGCTGACTCAGGCATTCAGATATCCAGAAGTCCCTCACCACACATGTGCCAGACAGGAACACTGGCTACTCCTCCCCATGCTTTGCCAGGGCAGGAGGATTCAAGTGACGTTTAATTAATCAATAGTGGTGGCTCTGAGTGTCCTGATGAGCTCTGTACAGGTCATGACTCCAACCAGGATAGCTGCTCCAGCAGCCTCAGGAGCAATTGCTGTTACAGCAAAGATGAGATCACCACCCATTATCAACAGTCACTAAAATGCTGCAGAGAGAGAGAGAGAGATTCGGAGTTGGTGAAGGACTTACCCATTGGAGAGTCATCCTGAGACTTTAGATTGGGCTTGAAAAACATCGTAGTTCTGCTTTCATTAAAATAAGATCCTGCTAGCAGGATTTTTGGGTACAAAGCTCCTGTTGCTTTACTTCTCTGATCAGTTCCTGCCCCACCTCTCCCTGGTGCCACTGCAAGTTATTTTCTGGGAAGAATTTATTATTTGGTGTTTCTATCTGGCCACCCACTGCTCAGCATCTGCACATCTCACCGTCTTTCGGACAGAGAGATTCTCAGTGTGCCTAGGAGTAACAGCAACACTGATTCCCTCTTGGGACCCTCCATGTCTACGTCTGCAGCAGTCTTTCTTTACCCAGCACAAATCCAGCTCAAACTCTAGAGGTGCAGGCATCAGATAAGCCTTTGGGAAATGTGAAGGATGAAGTCCTGATGTGTGTTGCACCACTCAGGTGCTTTACTGAATTGCGGACACAGCAAATTTGGGGCTTGATCTGGCTATCTCTGAAGCTATGTTGTGTTTGTAAAGTATGCAGAGCCTGGAGAAGGTGCTCGAGCTGGATGGTCTACAGCAGTAAATTGTCAGTGTGGTCTTCGGTACGGTTTTGATTGTCTCCTTCCATTTTCAGGAGTGGTGGAGGGTGTTTTGGAGGGACAGGGATCAATGAACATGTTTAGATCAGACAGAAGATAGGAGGGCAGAGAGAAGTGAAATGATTTGAAAATCAAACACACATGCACAAATAACTAGATGACAGATGTACCCTTGGGCAAACAGTTGTGCTTTACTTCCACAAAACATTTGGGCACATGTGTAGCCCTAAGCTCCTGATGACTTCAAAGCCCAGGATCACACTGCCAGTCAGTGCAAGCTGGGGCCAGAGCCTAGGTCATCCCTGACCCTTATAGCTTCCAAACTGACCACTCATTCTCAGAAAACTTGGTATATCTTCATATGTTCTGTATCTGAATTGCTACAACTGCCCTAGCAAACTGAACCATCTCAGGCCCTCTTTTCTAGCCCCAAAATCCAATGTCATTCTCTCTTCTCATCTAGAAACAGACGGCTACATCAAGACTGCCTGGTGGATATGATCCGTGATGCCAGGCACACATGGCAATTGTTTGGGAGAGAAATAGAGAGGTAGAAAAATTCTCTTCTTTGAAAAACCTGAGCAGGCCCACCTGGAAATTATTATCAGACTGCAGCAGGCAAATGACTGCTGTTCCTCTGAGATCACTGTCTCTCTAGCATGGAATTGTCCACAGCGTCAAGCTCTTTTTCCAGACTGACTTGCCTTGCAGGTTTGCCCACCACATAGCCCAGAGTCCGAACAGTACAGCGTACAAAATGTTGTGTAAAGTCCCAGACCAACTACTCGCTCTAGACCCAAAGGAACAGTCCCACTGCTAAGGGACTAGTTCTCATTCCAAGAGGGTGGCTGGACCTATTTCTGGTCCAGCAGATGAGCATGGAGTAATGGAGTAACCAGACTATTAAGTGCACAAGGAAAATCAAGAGTTTGCCAGCACTTGATCGCCCTAGATCAGGACTGGTCAGCCTTTGAACAAGACGCTTTAACTCTTCTGAGCCTAGAGACAGATGAAATCTGTCTTTTGTCCTTCTTGGCTTCAGGACCAGACTCAGTTGCCCACAGCTGGACATTGGTGTCACTTCAGATGACCCAGGGTATCATACGGGGCTTCCAGAGTGTCTTGTCTGCAACTGTCACTCAAGCAGAAGTCCACAACACCTAGGCATCTAAAGAGACACAAACCAAGATTTTCATGCCTGCTGATCCAGGACAGCAAACTTTGCCTCTATCAACTGCCTCTGAACTACATTTTTTTAGGGAGAAGGGCATTTTCAACCTTGATCTTTCAACTACCCAGTTTAGGATGTATCCACACAAACAGTTATATTAACACAGCTGAAGGGGCAGCAAACAGCAGCACTAGCCAGGGACAGCCAGACAGGGGTAGCTGGAATATCACAGGCTGATTTTACAGCAAGAGCTGCCTATCTGTCAGATAATGACCACCAAGTGGTGCATTGCTGAGCTAACCGGCTACCTCCTCCACCAGTGCTGTGTGCTCATCACACTCAGGAATGAAGCCTCCCAAATTCCTCGGAAGCCAAAGCTGGAATCGCCTTTTTGGCAGGAAAAAAAGAAGCACACCCAGGTTTCAGCTAGAGAAAACATTCACACTAGCTCAGATGAAAAATGAATCCCTCCTAGGCTGCAAGGTTCTCCTCCTTGAAGCTCCTCAGGATTTTTTCCTTGCAGGTTGCCACCCTCCCACCCATCAGCTCCTCGGGGACTTTGCTGGCTGCGGGTGAAGGACAGAGGACACCCCCTCTGAGCCTTTTCTTCCACCGAGCTGCCTGCAGCTGGCAATCTACCAGTTCAAAATGCCAGCTGCTGGGGAGACGAATTGGGGAAGCCGATAGCCAGCAAACGTGAAGCAAGTCGACATTGTCTGGAGCAGCAGCACTGGGTCAGAACGACACGGAGGGTTTCTCAGCAGCAAGTGTTACTCCCCAGACTGGAATAAAATTAACTCCTGCCTACTCCCTCCCTCTTACCGGATGCCACCCAGCATGCCAGCAGCACGCAGAGGCTTCTGCAAAATCTCACTCTCAGCTCTGCAGTTTTCCAGCAGAACGAAAGCAATGGGGATCCTTTGGTTCTTTTTAATCTTCGTCAACCTGACAGGACACGGTAAGACCAGGAAGGCCGAGGGTGGTAAACAGAGGTATCTGGGAACAGGAATAATCATTCCTTGCTATGTATTCAAATCAAAATACTATAAATATCAAAGGGGAAAGTTGTCCTCAGTTTTCTGGATGAAATAGTGGGTCAAACGCTTTGACAAAATGCATGATTTAATCCCTTGGGGTAATGCAAAATTGAGCAGGGATGAAGCTGTGAAAATGGGGCACCTTGCTGCCTTTCTATGAGCAGACTGGCTGGAGAAGCCCTAAAGGAGATGTCCCGTGCTCTGGGAAAATATTTCTGCCTTTTGTCAGGCTGCAGTTGGCTCCTTGGTAGGGCGAGAACAACAGCTCTGACCTCCCGTGCGCGGTCTTTGCCAATGTCCTGAAAAAACACAGCCGTGTGAAAATATGTTCCTTGGGTGAGGTTGGCTCTGGAACTTGGGGTTTTTAACACAGAAGTCCGAAGCTGTCTTTTGGGTCGGGGATCCTGGGTGTGCCCTATGGAACCGTGCACGCCCAGACTCCATGCACGCTCGCAGTCCTGGCTTGGCTGGCCGGGCACATGGTGCCAGAGGAAGCCCCTCGCATTTTACCCACCAACTTGGTTCTTCTTTGTACAGGAGATGCCCATGGACCAGACAGCTGTAACCGTGAAGGAGGCTTGTGCCGAGTGGGAAACTGCATTTCTGGTGAATATCTGGCTAGGTACTGCTTTGAACCCATCATCCTCTGTTGTAAAAGCTTGTCACCCACTACTGCAAACAGCTGAAGGTTTCCAAAGGAGCAAAATGCAGCACATGGAGAACTGCAGGCTCCACTAACAAGCTGCTGTTGGGAAGGAAATGTTGTGCGTTTCTGTGACTGTCGGTCCCTTGGGAGAACATGGCTGTGGATTCACTCATGGACTTCTGAATATGTTGCATTTTGCTTTTACTGTGACTTTCCAGGAAACGCTGTGATGAGAAGAAATCAAGGCCATCAACACAATGTATTGCCCCTTTTCTGGTTGTTGGTATCTGGTATCTGGTTGTTACCTGTCACGCACAGATGAGAAATTGCCTTTCTCCTTACCTGAAAGCAATAAACCTGAACTTTAACAGAACAGCAAGTGCCCGTCTGTGACTCCTGCTGACACTCAGCAAAGCTGCCAGTGGTGGGGTGCATGCTCTCCCACCACCCATGAGCGAACATAGCAGCCCACACCTTCCCAGAAAGAACACTTGCAATGGGGCAGCCTTTTTTCCATCACTTTTGGTGCAAAAGCTACACAGTGTTCCTCAGGCAAGCCCGATGCTACTCCTTGTTTCCAGGCTGTGCCAGGTTCTTACAGGCACTGGGAAGGTCTGACATAAGAAATAAGGCACAGAAAAGGAGCAGGGATTTCCCACATGCATACAGACCCCTTTGCCCATGGGGTTCGCAGCAGGAATGTGCTGTCTGTCAGCCACCACCTAGCCCAGAAAATGCAAATATCCCAGTACGACTGTCCCACGTTCTTCCCTCTTCCACAACACAGTGAGATGAAGGAAAAGCCCATGCTTTCTTGTATTAAACATGGTGGGGCAGGGATCCGGAAGTTGCATACTGTTGCCCCTGACAGGCTTTTCTCCTCATCCATGGACTGCATCTCTGGTGCTCCTCCTTTCCTCTGCAATCACCCGGCAATAATCCCAAAGCAACTAGCCTGTTTACACCTAACAGCTTTCTGCCTATGAGCTGCGTCAGCCTAAATCCATTAACTGTCCAGATCCACTCTCAGCCTTTCTGTGTTTTTTCAAGACGAAATTTTGACACACCTCCTGCTTTTCTCGGTTAGCTCTCGGTCTGCCTTTCCAGGTAAAATATGTCTCTCTGGGTCAATCATTTCTGTGAAAGCAAGAAAACAATGATGTAACGAGAGAGCTATGCCAATTAGCTGAGGTGTTGGTCAGAGCCAGGGAAAAGTCCTCCCTGGGAGATGAAATTCTTGCTGTGATGAATCAAACAGGAAAATTCCCATTGACCTCACCAGGGTCAGGACCCATCACCAGAGGTCCAACAATTAATTCATCCGAGCAACTCCATTCTCTCACGAGCAGCCCAGCTATTCTCCTTGGGTCATCATAACACAATCCGGGACACCAACACATGCAGGGAGATGCCAGCACTCCCCTGGAGATCCCCTGCAGTTGGATGAACCATCAGGAGAGCTGGGTTATCCAGGGCCAGCTGTTGGCTTGGGAACGGTGGCTGAAAACAGAGACGGAGCTGAACCCAGAGCCAAATTCCTCCCCAGATCCAGCCCATCTCTCCGACGCATGCTGATGTACGAGTACAGCACAGGCAGGCTTTTAAATCAAGGCACCTTTCCAAATCAGTTTATTTTTCACATTCATCCACAATGTTCGTGATTTGTGCCTCTTATCTGGGAGATGCTTAACCATCATATTTATAGCCTGGTTTCCTAAGAAAGTGAAACACATGGGCTCACACAGCTCGTCTTGCCTGCCAGCTGCTGGGCCTTCTGCCCCCTATATATTTTGGACCTGTTGGCCAGCCAAATATCATAGAATCATAGAATCACGGAATGGTTTGTGTTGGAAGGGACCTTAAAGACCATCTCATTCCACCCACCCTGCCATGGGCAGGGACATCTTCCCTCAGACCATCTTGCTCAGAGCTCCATCCAACCTGGCCTTGAACACTGCCAGGGAGGGGGCAGACACACCTTCTCTGGGAAACCTGTTCCAGTGTTCCACCGCCCTCATGGTGAAGAATTTCTTCCTAATATCTCATCTTAATCTGCCCTCTTTTCGTTTACA
>Ga0181612_162076_pt1 | contig 10681 bp, 4 predicted proteins | sample HoacroProtozoa21_FD_119630 | JGI IMG/M metagenome (GOLD analysis project Ga0181612, IMG submission 119630) | Hoatzin crop microbial communities from Cojedes, Venezuel. Combined Assembly of Gp0051906, Gp0051904, Gp0051908
TAGCTCTTTGGCTCTTGACAACCTCAGTCCCTTTGTCTTTTGTCTTGCATTCGACAAGTCCAGCAAGGCCATCGATTACACCAGGAAACCAACATGTCAGAAGAATTTGTTAACTAAACAATTTAACAAAATCCAAGTATGTTCTTCTGTGTAAAAGGCAAACTATTTCTAATCCTATATCCAGCCAACTAAGCAAATTTCCATCCTTTCTCAGAAGAGCATCATGTGAGAGGACAGGCACCTTGCACTGGAACTCAATCATCTATAATAGGTAAACACTGAAATTATTTTAACGCAGGCCAACCAACACTTTCAAATAACAGGTGTCTTTGAGGATGTAGCCTGGGCCAGGAATCATTCTCATTAGACACTTTGCCTGTGGCCACTCTATTTAAGAGGCTAAGAGAGATTAGTCAAATGAATGTGCTGCGATTTTGTCATTTGGCTTTAAGGCCAGAAAGAAAGTCTTGGCACTATTTGGTAATTGAAATAAACACAGCCACAAGACATAACAATTTCTATTTATACTCCCACTGTTTTCACTATTGCAAACGTATCAGCATCTATGGATATGTTTTTTTTTGATCTAAAGACTGTTCGCCTCATTAGGTCTAGATGATAGAACAGCTCCTTGTTAGAGAAGATGGTTTTGAAATTTTTCAAGGCACTCTGATGAGTAAAAAGATATGGCATGCGTCATCTTTTCTTGACATCAACCATCCAATAATTTCAGAAAGGAAAGAAATCTATTATGAAACATATATACACATTATAAATAGTGGGCTTGAATCTGATCTAACCCAGAGAAGGATTTAATAGCAGTCTCTCTTAAGAGAGAGTCAAGCAATTGTACAAGTAGCAAGAGGTTGAGTATATACATATATATATATATACACACATATCTGGGAAAACTCAAAGCCAGTCTTAAAAGCATTACATGGCTCCTCAGAGAGTTAACATCTGTTCTGTCATTAGGAGATCCAAAGGCTTAAGAGGCGATAGAAGGGTGTACTTCATTATACAACCTGGGAACATATAATCAATCTTCTTCTGTATCTTTGACTGCAATGATAAAATGCCTTCAAGTTGCCTTGATTTGCTGAGGCGTAAAAGAACAATACACTGGTATTTGTATACCATGGGAAAATATTCTTATGGGTATGCAAGCTGATTTTTCTCAAAACAAGAATTTAAAGGTTACTGTTACAGCAGTTTGTAAGTTTTAATTAGTCTTTTTTGACACAAATCCATGCATGAACTTCTGCTTGTAAGAAGAACTCCTTTTCAAATAACATACATTTCCCACCTCACATACTACCGCCAAGAGAGCAAAAGAGAAACCAGCACACTAAGAAGCAAATTCATGTGTGTACTGACTCTGAGACAAATCTCCAGCTAAGACTAAAGTTAGGTTACTGCAGACAAAATTAATGCAACAAAAATACTATCTACCTACTAAAGATTCACCTTGCCATAAGAATAAAAATAGGAGCAAGTAAAAAGCTGTGGTAACTGAAATAACATCATAAAAGCTTTTGTAACAACATTGAGGACTAGTTGAAATGTCTGATTTGACCTTAAGACTTCTTGAGGGACTCTATTAACTAAAGTCACAGAAGCATAGTATCAGTCAGAGAATCCTGATGGAATTGTCTCCTCTGGTGAGAAAAGTGAAAAGATTTATTCAGGAGTTCTGGAGATGCTACTTATATTTTTATATACCCAGAATTAAATTTGATTTCTTTCTAACTTTTTAAATAAAATTCAGTTTTTGATCCACTGTAGTCCCCAAATCCATTTTGTTATTTCAGTCAGTTCTCCCCCATTCACTATTTGTACGCTAGATTTTTCTCACTTGAGAATAACATCTTGCACTTGTTCCTACTAAATGGCGTCTTTTTTTCTGAGAGTCATCTCTCTCATGTATTAAGATTATTTTGAAATTTATTTGTGTATCCCAACACAGTGACAATCCCTTTGACCTCAGCTATTGGCAGATTTAATACATCTACTCTTTATTCTAATGTTTATTCATAAAAATACTGACATGTATCACACAAGATGGATCTTGGCAGTAACCAACTTGGTACAACCTTCTATTCTGAATATGAGCTATTTAAAACTGCTTTTTATATTCAGCTTTCAAACACTTTTGCACCTGTGCTATACTAATACTATGCAAATGATGTTTCCATAGAAAACTTTTAAGAGTGCTACATGAAACAAAACAAACAAAAACCACTCAAAAAAGCAAAGATATATGGCAATAGATTCATATGAAAACAGAAGGAATATGACTGCTTCTCCTCTTCCCAATAAAGCCTGCTACCCTGCTATAAAAAAGAAACTAGATTGGTTTGATACAAATCACGTGGGAGAAGTCCACACTTGTTGCTATTCACCATTTTGTTATCTTCCAGGTACCTACAAATTGTCTCATTATCCTTTTACAGTATTTTTCTAGGATATTAACAAAGCTGATCGATTGACCTGCATTTCCACAGCTCTTCTTTATCTTCTTTGTCAAACATAGGCACTCTATATGTTTTTTTCAAGCCCCATTATCCAGCAGAACTCCATGGGCTTCCCAAAATAACTGCTCAGAGCTCTAAAATCTCACCACTCTTTTCTTCATCTGACATGGCATTGTTATCTCAGAAAAGTAAACAAATAGTAAGCTCATGTAAGTCAAATCACGCTTTAGACAGATGCATGCTATGAATCCAGAGCATTACATTCATCAAGAGGAAAGAAAGAGAAAAAAAGAGATTTTCACCAGATTCAGACATTTGTGTTATACATTGAAGAATATTTCAAGTGTGTCAGACAAGTTATACATACATTTTGCAATTTTTAAGTTACAAGGACACTCAGAGGACTACTGGCTCCCGCTATTTTGTCATAACAGAGTATGAAGATCCAGGAGATTATAACACTGGATGTTTTATTAAATGGATTGAAGAAACTCTTCAGCTAGCTCAATAAGAGGTAAAGAGAGAAAGCCAGGAATACTGGGCTTAACAACAACAACAAAAAAATCTGAAAACTGCAATAGAGATGCAAAAGTTTTAATATACATTTGACTATGGAGTTCCAAGCAAGAGAGTTTCCAAAGTGAATTTTAATATATACACGCATACATATATATCGTTACACACGTACTTCTACACAGTTTTTAAATCATATCAGTTATCCTCTGAATAAAGCAAGAAAATACATTCAAGTTTGTGAAGAAGTGAGATTAAAATTCAGGCAAAGGAGTCCTTAGTGTAGACTCATTTTTTTTTAATATTTTGAATAGATTGAAAATCCTTCAAGTACTTGCAGTCCTATTATTGTTGTTGCTATTTTTTATCCCTGTAAAATCTGGAATTCACAGTCAAAATTAGACCTCATTGTAGAAGGTGTTTTCTATACACTCGGTGATAGACAATATCCTTTTCAAGCAATCTATAGTCTAAGCATATGAGACAGAAGAAGAATGGGAGGGGAAGCTGACATAGAAATGTAAAGTGACTCTCTTCACATCACCTAGAAGATTGACTGTAACATTGGAACTTCAGTCCGAATTTCCTGAATCCTGATGCAATTCATTTTTCCATGGTACCACAATGGTATGTAAGAAAAGTTCTAAACATATCAACTATGTGAATCTTCATGCAGAATAAATTTAATTAGCCTTTAACGTCTATTGTTATTTGATATCCAGAAAGGTTTTATAGTGTTAAATCTTATTTGACAATTAGAAATAAACATCACAATCATCAGAACACAGCTCAAATTTAAACGAAACAAGGAAAGTAGTTGAAATACTTTTGTAGTCCAATTTGTATTACATGTAATTGCCATTTTCTGGCTAGAATGCTTCAGGACAACTTAAAAGACTTCCCTAAGAGCAAAGATCATGAAGACTGGTAACACATTTTTGAGGGTGCTGCATAAGGCAACACACTAACTTGAATCAACAGAAAAAACCTTAGGATAAAGAACCAGAAGAATTTTTATCCTTGAAAATTTCCTCATTGCACATCATAAGGAAAATTTCATTGCATTGTTCATTACTATTCAAGCTAAGCAAAAAATAAATCAGAAATTCATTGAAGGTCTTCGGCCACACCTGGCTGCAAGTGAATGTTTAGGCAACTTACAGGCTTTATAATGGAATGACCAAATGACAGAAAATTGGTTATAATTTGAGTTTGGTTTTCTGCTGCCATATATTAGAGCTATGAATTAAATGAATGCAGTTCCAAATATTTCAGAAATTTTAACATCTACACAGTCCTCTGAGTGTTCTGAGGTGAAGTGAACCACAGGAACAATCTTTTCTATGGAATCAGATATTGCCTTTGAAAAGAGCTATAAGTTGTTACATGACTTTGTTGTGCACTTTGGGAGGTGACTTGTCAATAGCACCTGCTTTCTTTTCCATGTGGTGTATTCTTTGAGAGTGGGACAGTAAAAGGAGGTCTCTAACACTTGGGCAGGTGTGTCTACATAAAAAGAAATACTTCATACTTATTATCACCTCCTTTACTTTTGTCTTGTCCCGTTTGCTTTTACTCTTCTCTCCTTTTCATCTCATTCAGAAAACAAGGACTTCCTCAACTTCTTGAGAACAAGAGCAGCATGCAGATAGAAACCTATCTGATGGGATAAGTATTTGACTGAAGAAAAGCCAATTTGGTGTCCTGAAGGAGACTTTTAAAAGATGAACAATCTCAGTAAGGTAAAAGTCTAAGAACAGAACGAATAAGAGGGTCATTTCTGGAGTCAGTAAGACTTTTTTTCTGTTTTCTACAGGAAGGTAAAGTTGGCTGGTTACCTGAAGAAAATGTCTTGGGCATAAATGCCGTTAAGGCAGCTCTTGCCTTGATATGCTTACTAATGGTGCTTGTCCTCTGTCACTGCACTGCCAACTCCAAAAGCTCCAAAATAAGACAATTTTTCCAGTTTGCTTTGCCTTTGGAGAAGACTTTGGGTTTATTCCTAAAAGATACTATGAAATTTCACCTTCCCCTCATTATAAACTCACCCTGAAAACCCTGTGTGTCAGAATTTGAAAGGGTGAATTAAAGTCTGGCTAATTATCCCAAATGGAGGAGGCAAGAAGAGATTCATATCAGCTACACTCACCGTGGAACTTCTCTCTTCTCAAATTTTCGTGAATCCACCAATAGTTCTCTCCTGGCCCACGTTTACCCCTACCCTAAGCTTGCTAATGACATTTTCCCTGTACTCACTTCACGTACTCCCTCGTCCACATGACATATCCCCTCTATCAGCTCCAAAAGATGATTAGTTGTCATCAAACTTTCTTTTGTCATTTCTCCGTCTTGGGAGACAATGCCAAGAGTGACAACCACTTTTCTTTCGCAGACTGAAGTATCAGGAGTTGAAAGGGAAGGGAGTTAGAACACGATAACACTTCTATGAAATAATGGTATATGCCAAAGGTCACAGCGGGAAAATATTGCTCTGAAAGCAGCTGGTTCGTAATTTCAGAACATCTGAAAAAACTATCGTAGAATTTAACTGCAGTTCTAACAAGGAGTCTGGAAAAGCATAATAACTCTGCCCTAAAGGAACATCATCCAAGATGTGTTAAAGATTTACTTAATAAGACATTAGGTAGTTTTAGTTTAGTACCTGTCTTTCAGTATTAAAGGACAAAATTGATTTAGAACATGTAGAAGCACACACAAGTATATGTGTGTACATATGTGTATATGTACACATAAATATACATATATTTATCTGACATGTGTGCCTCTAATATTCCTTCTCTAAGCTGTTCCTATTCTCAGTCATATTACTGAATTAATATAAAAACAAACTTTAGACCATAGGTTCCCCAGATGAATTACCTATGAAGCTGGTTATGCACAATCTTTAATGAAAAATGTCTCTGCTTCAGGGAAGCTGAGATTCAAATGAATGATAAAATATTTTCAATAATATAAGAATGACACTAAAAACTTGGAAAGACCATGAGCAACTAAAATAGTTAAATGTTATCTGACTACAGGGAAAGAGAGAACATGCTGAATTCTATTTAGAGTTTTATGTGGGCGTCAGGAGTCTTGTTCTGTTCTTATTTGTTGAAACTACATATTTACATCGCTATATAATTAGTGTTCTCCCTTGGGATACTGTGAGTAGGTTATTTGGATCAACTGAGCAAACTCTTTACAAAATGAAAGCGATTCTTCTTGCCATTGTAACTACTGGCGAAAACACTCTGTAAGGAAGTACTTCTGATCTTTAACTGTAAACTTTTGTGCCAATCTAGAAGAATTTACTCTTCTAAGTAGCCTTCAGGAAGTGCTAACTATCTGAAAGATGTTACTTTTATTCTCTTGTAAGGCAATACTTTTCCTGGAAAAATACATAATTTGGGAAAAAAAGACCTACAGTAAATCTATAGTCTTATTACAGTTTAACAGCAAAGTGAAATTCATATTATGAAATTAAGTTTTGAGGATATTTAAACTCTCAGTTTTTATATGAAAACAATTTCTGCATAGAATATCCTTAGGACTCAACACGCCCTTTAAAGTTTTTCTTTCTTTTAAGCCTCAGATAACAAATACCATTGGCTGTCTGACTACAAAGAGCTATCTTGACATATATTTTAGAGCATTTGTTTGGGCCAAGCCATAGAAGAACCGAAAAAGGAAACTGCATTTTCAGCCATGAAAATATGATGTTTTTCTGGATGTGGCAGAGATTGATTTCTAGAGAAGATAATTATACTATACTGGAAGTCAGATAACAGTATAAAAGTGAAGAATGCAAGGCTCTAACCAGTCCCCATCTTTACATTTCCATTGGATAAGTGCTTTAGCTGGTTCTTTCTCAGCTTCCTCTCTATTTCCCTAGAATATCCAAAGGTCAGATGTACACTTACATAGTGTTTTTAACCACTTTGTGGAAAATACTATGAATTTTCATTGGCTATAAAACCAGAAATGCCAAAAATACTCTCATCCGGGGCTTCAGAATGCTCACGAGATCATCCAGACCACGTAAGTACAGATGCACTAGCATAACACTTTGGCAACACCTTTTCTCTAACAGCAACGTATATATTTGTTATCTGGGTTAAGCTAAAACAGTTCCTTTGGCATTGGAACCTACAGGTTGCCAGTTCAGTGTCCCTTGCATGTATCTGCCGTGGGTGGAGAGTAAGATCTGTAACACACACTGATGCTGTATTCACTATAAATTTGGGAAAGGAAGCAAGAATCTAACTCCTATCTCTATCTGTCTGTCTATCTATGTATCTATCTGTCTGTCTGTCTATCTATCTGTCTGCCTAACTTTATTATCTATAATGTTAAAAAGGTGTCTTTTGTTCGCTGAATCCTCTGATTGTTCCTAATGTGTGACCTACACCTTGACACTATGATAGGGCAGGAGTACTTTTCAACTCATCCTTGTTATTGTTACTCTATGTTAAAAGTAATTGCGCATATAATTACACATTTTACTATTTTTTCATATATGCTTATGTTATTATAAAATCCAATAAAAAATGGGTGAACTGAAAAGGAAAGAGAAACCAATTTAAATTAAATTTCTAAACCAGATATCTAAATACTGATAGAGTCAGTTCCTTTCAAATATAACACTCAACAAAAGGAGCAGTAAAAATGCAAATATTATTTCTCTTTATAATGAGATTTCATTGCACACTAGTTCTTTGCCTAACCCTGGAACTGCCATAGGCATTGCAGTTGCTTATTTGCTCTCCTTCTTTCTTTCTTGTTATTGTTTTCTTTATTAAGCAATACTAAGTGCTTTTGAATACTTAATGTTAAAACATTTAAGTTATTTACCTCATTAGATTTCACGAGAATGAGACATTTGTTTCGTATAGTAGTGATTTTCCATTTTACAGGGCTATGTCCAAAGTTCTCAAAGCACTTTAGTAAATTGTACACCTTTGCTATCTTTCCATCTTCATTAAACACTCTTACTTGAATTTATACATTAGGTGAACAAGAACAATGAAGCCAGCTGAAGCCATATTGGATACAGAAAGGATATGCTTGTGTTAGGAAGTAATTCAGAGTAATCCAAGGGTGTGCTTTAGACAGATTTACTCTGGTCCCTTGGACCAAACATACCCACTGTATATTTCAAAGCTGTCTCAATGATTGGTCATTATTTCTTACCCCTAGGTCTGCATTAGGGGGCAGCAAGCATTAATTGCCCACATAGAGAGGAATCTCTCATTTAGTTGCTTCTGACATGAGTCTGCTTCCTGTAAACCAAAATCGCTTTGCTGACCAAACCAAAGCAGAGAAATGGAGGCAGTTGAGATACTTCAAAACTGTGCCACTGCTCCAAAGCAAGTCTCTAATGAAGGTATGCATGCAGCTGGAAGGCATGTCCAAACCAGGGTGCAATTGAAACACATCTGACTGAGGCTCAGACAGAAGCCAGTGATTCCCAGTTTGTGATTGCTGAATAGTAACACGGCAATGGGGCATGGACTATGATTACAGGTTAGGATTGCTGTGAATCAGCCAGTGACTTGAACTGCTAAAGCAACTGAAGTTACCATTAAGCACCTCTTCCTATTCCGCATGTAAACTTCTGTTGAAAAAATAAAACACTTCTGAGGTAAAGTGTCCATCTGATATTTCTATGAAATCATCTACTGCTGCTTCTTTTCTCCTTAATCTTTCTTTTTTTACCAGCCTGACCTAGACTAACTCCTTTAAATAAGATTTTCCTCTGTCCTTCTTGAAAGCTAAGCACTTAACACATATGGCTTGCAACCACAAAGAAAATAACAAAGTAGATGACATTTTGGATCTAGAGCCAGATATGGATGTTGCCATCCATTCCACAGTCTGATTTATCACTGCAATCTTTGTATTACACAGTGCCATCGATGTTTTTTCATATACAGAGTTGGCTGAGTAGTTTCAGAAAGGACTTTTATTAATAATTGTATCAAGATTGGTTTGCTGTATTGCATAAGGTCAGATGTTTGATTAACATATGGACAGCAGCTGAATAGGGGAAACATTTTCAAAACTTCCAAACGTTTTCTCTGTAAATAATTTCTTTGCTGCTCTCAAATTACGGAAGTTTCTGTCACCTACTTAGTAAGCAGAAGCAGTAAAATGGTATTTAGATGATCCAGCTATACCATAAATGCCATTTAGAGGAAGCAATCAATTTACAGTTAGTTCAGCATCTGAAAATAGTTTATCCAACTTTCTGATGAAGGTAAGGAGTGCAAAGAAATAAATGCTTGACAGAGCAAAAAGGAGATGTACCTCAGCTAAATGGGGAGGAAGAATTCAGTCAGCTCTTAACGTATTACTTGCTATCTAATTTGTTTTTCAAATAAGTACTGTTTATTTAACACAGTAGCATTTTACTACATGCAGTGCTAATGGAGGTTAAACAAAAGACACAAGGGCAGCAAAATCCCTCACTTTTCACACAAGGACAAAACTGCTACGTGAGAGAAATGCAGATTAATTTCTCAATCCTCACAGCACTTTTTGACACCACTGGCTATGGGTTATCTCTTAAGTATTTGAAGATTTCACTAGGGCTGAATGATTTAGATTTGGATAGCTTTAAATCATACTTGTCAGTGTGCTATTAATTTTTAACCACAGTCATTTTTTCCCTAGACCTGTTAATATGCTAGGCAGTCCCAGAAAGCATGAAATTTTGACCCATGTTCTCCAGTATTTGCATATAGCACTTTCTGTAGGTGCTTTATTCTGTAATCAAAATTCTATCTCCTCAAAAGCATATACATACAGGAATCCACAGACCCAGATAAAAGGGCCTTCAAACTGGCCATATGATCGTCAGACATACATTCTTTTATGTTAACTGGTCTTTTCCTACTCAATTCAGATGAAATAAATAACTTCAGCTGACTACTAAACTCTCCAGAAAACACTCTTTCTCTGGAGGTGCAGTGTGCTGGAATACGATTTTTCCTCACAACCCACCAATTATTTCCACATCTTTTCTGGACCTTGAGATTTCTTTGGGAGCCACTTTAGTCGGAGAAATACAGAAGGCTAAGATTGCCATTGCCTCAGCACAATGCAAAACTTTGTTGCAGGCTTTCTGACAACACATTTGGGAATGAATGCAGCCCCATCTTTTTAGAATTTCAGAACAGATGACTGCGCAACTCCAAACTGTCTCAAGTTTTCAGGCTGAGACAACTCTGTAGAAATAATAGAAGCATTTCATTATCATTGGTCTAACTGAATGTACTTTTTAAAAGCTTTGTAGAATATACTTTCAGACTTCAAAACTGTCAGACTTTCATTTGAAAATTCCTGCGTCTACATGATTTCCTCTAGAAATACTAAACTTTTAGCCCCTGTAGTTATGACTCACATGAGCTAATCAGTGATATAAAGTCTATTGAAGACACCTGGTCTGAGCTCTGCAAAGGCGGAGGAGACTTCTGTGGATGTGTGGTCAGCTGACCTTGGGTGGACACCAGGTGCCCACCAAATCACTCTGTCACTCCCCCTCCTCAACTGGACAAAGGGAGAAGAATATGATGAAAGGCTTGTCAGTCTAGATAAGGACAAGAAGACTATTTATGCATTACTGTCACAGGTAAAACAGACTCATCTTGAGGAAATTAATTTATTGCCAATCAAAGGTCAGAGCAGGATAA
>Ga0181612_162368_pt1 | contig 10681 bp, 6 predicted proteins | sample HoacroProtozoa21_FD_119630 | JGI IMG/M metagenome (GOLD analysis project Ga0181612, IMG submission 119630) | Hoatzin crop microbial communities from Cojedes, Venezuel. Combined Assembly of Gp0051906, Gp0051904, Gp0051908
CTTTCCCATTGAGTCTCAATTTCAGGCAGAAGTGAACTAATTAACTCACACTTTAACCTACCTTGGTGCACAAATGCTCCCTAACTGATCACAGTTACCACAACAATGTCATCATCACGCCAAAGATCCCAATGATTTATACCAATAGTAACCCCCTTCATAATCCTTCACCATACACATGTATACACACACAGCTCATCATCTTCCACGCACGCACACACATAAAATCCTTCTTTAATGTGAAATCTGTAAATCCGGACCAAATACTGCTACTGTACAATGTTTTAATGTTTTGTATCTAGCTAGTGTGCTTGTTGTGCCCACATCTGATTGCATATACAAATTTTCTGCTTTCATGCTGCATTCATTTAGTTTAATTGCAGGCATTGGCTTTTTTGTGAAAAGAAACAGAAAAGAAACAGACTGAATAAAGAATTATTGCCATTAAGTCTTACATGATGTACAGTGCAAGTAAATTCCGTTCTCCATACACAAGAGAAAATATAACCAGCCTTGTCAGTCAGTGTGGTTTCTATGGGTGGCACTTGCAGCTCAGGTATGAAGATGACATCTCAACTGATCCCCAAAATATCATTTGAACGTAAAATATTTCTTCTTGCCCAGCACACCCTTTTCCTCCAGGCAGTCTAGGTCACAGTCTAGTGATTCTGTGAGTGAAAGTCCTACAGCAATCTCTTCACATCAGCCCTCCCAGCAGCATTCCTTCAGAATACACAAAATGGTGATTTTTTTTTTTTTTTTTTTTTAACCAGGACTTAATAAAGCTTTTTATTAAGTTTCTCTTTCCACACTGCTTATATGTCACTGCATTTTTCTCAGCTGGAGACAACCACAAATGGCTCCTAACATGTCAATAAAAGAGAAATGAGAGAGGGGAAAAAAAATCCTGTGCTGGTCTTTGAGGGACAGTCTGTGTATCTTTGCTATTCATTACACTGTATCCTGAAGAAAACCAGCAAGACTGTCAGAAAGAGTAAAACTAGAATTTACGCTCCCTAAACAGCTAAAGAGTGGGCTGCTTCAGTTTTTTGAAAAGACAGTGAATCCATGCGCTGGAGTCTGCTTGAAAAAGCAGTGCAGATTTCTGGCAGTGAACAGCATGAAGTCAGAGCAGAATTCGTAATAGAAGAGAACTGGACCATGGCACCGGTGATCAGACTCAGGCGGTGATGGAGCTCAGATGGGCAATACCTGCGGTAGGGATGTCCATTTCATCCCACTTGAAGCATCTAACATGGGTCTCCAGAACTGCCTGGAGAGGCAGCTTCCCCTCATCACTGGAAAGATTTATTTCCTTAGGTGGAAATAAACCCCTTTCGATGCCACTTGGGCTGCTCACGCTCAGAAGAGTTTGACTCACACAGAAGCAAGTGCAGAAATCGGTTCATAAAGTGTTTTGGAAGTTGCAGAGCCACCTCACAGGGACTGTAGAGGAGCTTATCCTGGTATACTGATAAAATGATCTCTAAAATGACATTTGATATGCTGACAAGCAGCAATCACAAGGGGAAAGACAACCCAAAGTTCAAGCATAACAATAGTGCAAGAATTCTGCAAAAATCAATTGCCAGTTAATTTAGATAAGAAAGGGGAAGGAGCCAAACACGTCTACCACTGCTCAGACAAACTTTGAAAATTATGAAAGGGATTTACTGAAGTGGATTCTACAGTGGCAGGACTTGGATTTAATGCTTAGAAGATAATTTATAATTCTGTTTTCCTGCTTGGAGACTTGCTTTGGCTAAACTATCGACAGTCCTGCCCATGACCAGAATTTCTATGCAGATCACAGTAGCCCGGAAAAGTACGTACAGACTTAACATCACAGGAGTTAATTTTAGAGGAAAAAAATGATTTTATAACATATTAATCATGCTCTGCTTACCAACTGCGTATACTCTACATCATCTCCCAGTAAGCCTGTGTCATTCAGTGTATACTTGGCTTTCTTTAGTACGGCATCCACTGGCCCTTTTTCTACCTGGTGTTTGATAGCCTTGAACAATTTATAAAGAGGCTCCCCAGCATTGTCCTGTTTGGAGGAAAGGAGATGAAATAAAGCAAAAACAAAAGATATACTCAATGCAGCATGTTTAAGTATTATTGATAAAAAAAAACCCACAGGCAACAGACTTCAGCTCTTACCTTGAGGTACTGATATAAACAAATAGACATCCAGTTAGACAACATTCTCTCAACAACTGTTTCAGATCTGAAAAAAAAAACCCCAACCCTGAGTATGGTAAGGGTACTTAATGACAAAGTCTTAAAGAAAACATTGCTTGCTTGAAATACAATATTTTTACATGCCTAACTGCATGCACTCTGCTAATGCAGTGATTTCCCTATAGAGTCTTGAGAGCATGTACTTGCTTTAGGATAAGTGCTTTGTATTGCTCATCATTCCCGGGTACATTCAGCTCATTACTGAAAAGCACACATCTTTTATGCAAAGTCTTGAATTGGGTCTATGCTGTAAGAGCTAAAAAATTAACCCAGCTGTGCAGTTACTGGGAAATAACCTACAGATTACAAAGCTACAACATATACAGGGCGAGGTCTTTTGCAATTTATTTGAGATAACAACAGGGTTAAAAACACTAGAGCAAGCTCTCACTGAATGCACAACGCGAGCTGACTATGTATGCTCATTACAAAGATCATGTGTGGTATAAATGCTAGATTGTTTGGAATAAAATTAGATCAAAAAGTAAATGAAATGTTTGATATTGTATTTTGAAGTAAGGTAGACATTTTCGTAATCTCGATGCAGATTCTAGACTACAGTATTTGGATAGGGAAATCTGTCGCCAGCAGTCCTGCCTGTGCCCTCCACAGCTATTCCTGGTGAGCTTGTCTTCCTAATATGCTTGGGCCAGGCTATTTCTGACTTTCACAGATAGTTGTTATTTTAATATAGTCACATGACAAAAGGAACACATATATAGAAAATCAGAGAACTACAGAAAATATGACAATAATTCAAACCTTCTTAACATCAGCTTTGGGTTTTTGGCCACAACATACTGCTCCATCAGTTCTAAGAACAGCGTCCTCATGATGTCAGTATAGTATTCTAGTTTTCCATGTAAAGCAACTGTCAGTAAGGATGCAAAATACACTTTAACTCGAGCAGAGAACTCCCTTTGGTTTTCCAGCGTGTGAATGAACTGGAACAGAAAACAAATATAAAACCAAGTCAGATTAGAGGTTTCTGAGGAACCTTAATACTTGTCTGCACTACGAAGACAAGCAATATTATTTTAATATTAATCTTGTAAGCACAGAACAGAAAAGTTTTCAGAGGTTTGAAAAAACTACTTATAAGAAAATGTTCCCTATAATTTGTTTTTAGATACACACACAGTGTATTGGACTAACCCAAGGAATGCTTATTTACTTTAACTGAAGCCTTATCCGAAAAGTATGCTTTAATATAATGGAAAACAGGTGTTCTGTGACAATTTTTTAAAAGAGAAAATCGACTCCCCTCTCCCCCACATTCCCAGTCCTTTCGCATCGAATTACAAAGACACTTATCTAAGCGCACCTGGGAATGCGCTCTCATCTGCCATACACTGTAATGCTACCATTAACAAACTCAGCGCTGGAGCCTCATCTAACAAAGGAGAAAAAGTTAGTAGTCTAAATCTGTATTTAGGTGTCTGAAAATCAGCTTCAGGTTTTGAGAGTGAGCAATTAGACGTCTCTTCAGAGCTGCTGTGAGCACTCGTCAATCTCAATGAATAGGCCACTCGAGGAGCCTCTGCCTCTCTGGGACAGAGATTCGGCAGATGGCTGCCTGCAGGTGACTCCTGTGATGAACCAGCATGGAATCAGCATTCTCCAATCACGTTTCTTAAAAGGCTAAAACAAACTTGTAACAGCACTTTTCATGCCAGACTGGGTAATATCTGTTTTCCTACAGCTACTGCAGTGTTGACTAACTCCATACTGCGTGACCTGGCACAGAATTATGATCTTGCCTCTTCACCCCACCAGGAAGCTTTGGCTGTGATGCCACATATCTGCAGTGGTTACTGTGGAACAAGAACTGTAGGAAAATCACTTATTTTAGTAACTTTGGTTCAGTTGTGCTTGCAAACCTACTCTCTTGCACACACAAAGAGTGTCTAGTCTTAGCCTAGCTAAGAGACAAGGTGAATTTACTTCAGTACTCACATTAATGAGAAACGATTTGCTGTTGAGGAGGTTGGAGAACTGGTTCAAAGCCTGCTCCACAGTCTGCCGCCTGGCCTCGGGAATATCCAGCTTCCCCGTAATCATCACGTCTTTCTCTCCATCTTTGGAGGGCAAGAAGAAGACTCTGTCCGTGTAGGTTTTGTAGTCCAGTACTGGAATTCCAGCTTCATTGATATCATTTGTCTGATCCTCCATCTCTATCATTAGATCTGAAATATGCAATACAGTTTAAAGGTTCATTTAAAAAAAGCCTGCAGCTTTTTTAGGCAACATGATTTCTTTGGATGCCTTGCAATGGTGAAAAAGCAACTCAACACCAAAAACTCAATTCTATCTCATATCTTCCCTTGCTATTTTTACCAATTATCCTGTTAACTACAGCCACAGGTTATCCTGTGGTGACATGAGGGTAACTGCCTTTCGCATGGATGGTTTCCTTGTTGCTGTCTATCTCAAAAAGGGCCTTCATGGACATCTGGGTGAGTTCATATATACGTATGTAGGATGGTACCACAGAGCCAATAAAAGACAGAGTAATATTATTTTCTTGGTTTTTGTTTTTCAATGCACATTCTGTTCTCTCTGAGTCTAGGTAGTAATCAAAGTTCTTTTAAAAAACACACTGCAGTCAAGGAAAGCAAGGTTTAAAGTGTAAAGCACACTAATTCAATTGCAAGGAAGGGGATTGCAGGAAGGAAGAAGGTTAAATGGTTCATTGACATTGATGGAAACGTTTCTACAGGACTCAAAAGCCCTGAAGACCTTAAAAGGGACAACATTTAGGGAATCGTCCTTTGGCGCAGCTATTCTAGCTGAAGGCTTTCCAACTACCCAATATTGTTGATTGACTAGAATATCATGTTAATTAATATAGTGACCTATTGTCTCAGCAATTTTATTGCTCTTATTCATTCATTTTCTTCTTTGTTTTATAGCATTCAGCAAAGCTAAGGGAGAAAGCATCTTGTGGTTCCTAGCTTTGTGGCATTTGTACTTCCTCCCTGACTTCCCCTTCCTTGGCTACCTTTGGTCCCACGTATTTTAGACTGTCTGTACTTTGTGCCATTGACATGACAGTTTCACAGTATGGATCCAGAACGTGTTTTGACTTCAGTGTTTCATTTTACTGCCAGACAAGGTGGATGCAGTTTAGGAGCTCGATTAATCGTTAGATGTGCTTTCTACGTCCCCAGTGTTCATGCTTGGTGGAGCAGAGAGGAAACCTTCAACTCAACATGTAGCAGGAGTTTCTAGCCTGCAGCCCCCTACCTAGGAGTGTCTGCAAGAAAAAGGCACCTTCTCCTTTCAGAAATGGGTATGAAGTTCCATGGGAAAGGTGACTAGAGGGAGGGCTGTTAACCTTGACCGATCCTCTCACAGTTCAAAATACAGTTTGAAACGAAGCCCATTTGGGAATAGTTCTTGATTCAAACATTTGCTTCTGGTTTGTGTCCAGAACCTGGAAGGAGTTGGTTTTCCAGAGAAAGCAAGCTGGTACAAGAAAAGAACATCCTGTCCCAGAAGTGCCAGAAAAACAAGACTGGGAGAGGCTTTCAGCATGGCCGAAATCTTTGAGATACCCTGAGCTTCTTAAATTAATTTCAAACTTTAACCTGAAATTGCTGTTTAATTCAATTCTGCTTTTTAGCCACTGTCAATATGAAATAATCTATTTATCTTTAGAAATAAAATGTCAGGATTTTTTTAGTAGAGATTATTTCAGCATGACCCAACAGCAAATATAATTCAGATAATGAGGTGACATTTCACAGTAATAATTTAGGCCAATATTTGCAATGTTTGTACTCAGATGCCTAATTTAAGTGTTGCAATGAGTAGTTCAACATGTAGAAATGGTGAGCCTTCACACCTCCTGCTGCCTTCCCTGGGATGATGCCTCTACATTTACACAGAACAATTAGCTGGCTCCTCAAATCAAGCTTAAGGTTTTTGCACGATAAACAGGGAAAAATGCTATTCCTTTCCTGCGAGCTTGCCAAATTATCCCTTTGTATGCTGATTGCTGCAAATCAATTTTGCAGCTCTGAAAACAGTTTTTGATGTGCATACTTGGCACATACAGCCATCGTGCTAAATACTAAGTGCATGGTTAGTCACTATAAAACATTCTTACCTCCGTATCAGTGACCACTCACATTAATGACTGTCAGTAACCCCAATCTCAACTAGTTTCTATTTCCCAGTTGCTAACTCTGTGCTTCCTTTAGACTAAAACTATGAATTTCTTTTAATAACCTCAGCTCTCTATTTTATTTTATTTACGGCTTTCATATATAATAACAAAATATCTGCTGTATGTCAATGTCAGTAATCAAGACTACTAAGATCTGCTAATTACTTGTTCCCAGAAGACAGTTTCAGCAAGCCAGCACCATTGCTCCAGTCCATCTTCTGATTGCTCAAGAGGACCCACAGGAGTGCAAATATCTGTCATACCTGTGAATTCCTTCTTGCACCGGTCTCTGACACTCTCCTCCAGGCCTTCAAGTTGTGATTTAATTTTTTCATACTCTCGTTCTGCTTGTTGGCTCTTGCGTCTTTATGGAATAGAGGTAAGATTTTAAAAAAGTTACAAACTGCAAAAGTAAAGAATCTGCAACAGCTCTGAGTGGGTAGCCAAAGGACTGGAGGACATTTTCCTAGTTTTGATGTCTTTTTAAACACTGGCAGCAGAAAGAGAATGGAGGAGAACAGCAACAGTGGACCAAGTCTTCATCCTGTGTAAATCAACCAGGCACCATCACGGGCCTGCTGCTTCAAAGCACACTTGGGCCAGTGATTTAAAATCCAATCAGCAGTAGCTACAAATGCTTTCAATCACATATGAAGTACAGAAACTCAATTTGTATGTACTGAACAAAGATTGCTTGCAACATGTCCTGCACTGGTTCTGAGCCACACAGGAATGTGTTTGGGACTGAACTGAGAAGGCTGCAGGAGGTCCAGGAGGCCATGAGTGCTGTACAGCACAGACTTCAGCACTGCTTCAGCTATATTGATATGCACCATCAGAGTGAAATCCACCCCCTCCTGAGGGACAGTATGAGGGCCTAATTAGTAACCTTAAAATTGGGCTAAGTAGGTCTTAAGTGAAATGCAGACATTGTTCTGGCCCTTTATGAAGCACGTATTTCACCATTAATCATGACATTTGTGAGCGGGTAACACTTACCTCAGCTGGAAAAGCCAAAATGACCCCTTAGCCAAATCCATCCAGCTCAGACCTACAGTGCTGACTGAGGCAGCACAAACGCTGATGGATATGTATACAGAATAAGTTATCTCCTTCACAAGAGGCACTTTAGCTGCAATTTCAAGAATATATGTGTGCAACTCAGTCTGCAATTGTGTGCTTGGCAAGCCTGGGACCAATTGTTGTGTTTATGTATAAAGGATGGACTGGGCTGACTGACACCAAGGAATTTGGTGTGCGTGAGAGGAATAAATTGGTGCTCATACACAGTTCCAGCTGCAACTACCTTTCTTAAATCTGCAGATCATAAAAAAGATGAAGAAGTACCTTGAAAGGTACTAAAAGGCAGTACCTTGAAAGGTTTAGGACAGCAAAACTGCCTAATTAAAGGAACTTACCTGTAACAGATGATAGAAATGATGATGATTGCTATCATAGGAATGAACACCAGTGGCAAAATAAGATTCAGAGGGATGTCACTCCCACGTGTATCATATTCCACCCTTCCCAGGATCCATTCCCGGAGTCCAAATTTCACCTAATTAGATAAGCACAGACATCTGTCTCAAAAAGTGCAAATGGACAGTGGTTCACTTCTCAGCTACACTCTAAATTCTTAGTAATTCTCACTAAGTGAATTTCTAGCTCAAACTAGCCAAACCAAGGAAACATTTCTGAATATTTTATACTGAATTTCGGTCCCTAGCACTTTATTCCATAAAGTAATCTTATTTTGCTTAGCAGAGGAAGAAAAATCCCCAGTCTGTCTAGCTACAATTTTACATTTCTATGTAATGAAGTTAGAAGGCATTTGGCAGCTTGGGACCACTCTTTACGTGTGACATCTTCTAAACAGCAGGCAGAAGCTAGCAGAAGAAAGAAATGCAAGGAGTTTCTTCACAGTACTACAACTTTGCAGAACAAATTACTTCAGTTAAGAAGCACTGTATCAGTGTCACTTACACATGACATTAAATTCTATTGAAAAGGTAACCTACGATGAATTCAGGAAGGTTATTGATGGTATCTCTCTTCTGCCGTTTCTTTGGTTGAGGCTGTACTTCTGGTGGCTCACAATACAAGTCCGTTTCAGTTAGAGTTTTTATGTTGCAAGGCTCGTCACCCACAAAAGCCTGGGCCTCGTCTATCGTCATGGCTTTGTTCAGGTTACTGCCCTAGACAGAAAATACAAGGCTAAGTCGTCATTGCAAAGTCTTGGGAGACAAGAAGTCCTGAGTTGCAGCTTTCCATTTGGGTTATTTTTAGCAGCAGATGTGATTTGCACTGCAGTTTACAGAAGAGCGGAGTGTTTGGGAATTACGCAATTCCTCTCCTTTCCTTCCTGGTGCAAGAAGAGATGTCCCCTCCTGTCCTTGGGAGCTCTGTGGCAAAGGGCATTTCCAAATGCCAGGCTCAGCTGGAGGGGACATACCTAGGAAATGCAAAGTATGGCTAAACAGATAGCAACTATCTCTGAGAAGGGGAGGGGAGGAGAAAGGAGAGCTGACAATGTTCATCATCTAGTGGAGGGAAGGGACTCTGCCAAGCATTTTGGGTATGATACCAAACAGCTGTTAAGGGTTTAAGAAAGAAATAAAAAATTCCATACATGTTTCAAGGACAAAATGAGCAACCACCATCTCTTGACAAGTTTACCTTTGCATTAATAAGTTTGTTGACTTGTTTTTTGATGCCATTTGTGAAATTTTCAAAGGTTGGGTCTGCAACATAGGCAAAGGAGTGGCTCTCATTTTTTACAACCAAATGATAATGATCCATTAGAATAATAGTGGTAATGTTATAGTTTTCTGGGTCTTCCAGTATTGGCAGGGAAGAAAAAACCACTGTGGTTTCATTGAGTCTTGTAACAACCTTTCCATCAAACTGTAAGAAACAAGATAAGAAGAACATGCACATTTTAGAGTTTGACTCATTCCTGTACCTAACTGTTGATAACTTTAGACTGTAGAAATACAACCACTGGATTTATATCCTCTCCATACAGCAGAAATATCATAGTATGAGGCATTTTCTGAAAAGAAAATGAAACAAATTTGTTGATGGGAATAAATTGTTGACTCATTATCTTCTAAAAGCTTAGGCTACAGAACGCTTTCCATTGCCTCCAAATTCTGTGGCTCTGGACCACACTGGGCTGACACCATTAAACTGCTCTAAGTTTAAGAGGTTAACATGGCAGCTTTAATCCAGATCATCTTCTGTATCATTAAGTATCTCAGGCAGATTCTTTTCTACTGATGCTGTAAAATACCTCACTGAAATTCAATACAATTAGTAAGTGAAATTACAGAATAAAATTTACCAATTGTCAATCAACTACTCAAAGTAACAACTCGGTTAACCTGTCCTCCCATCCACAATTACACAAATGTTTTTATGCTGGAAACTCCTTCAGTCATTCAGTAACATCAACCACAGCCAACAAGACTAATAGGAACTCTCAACACTTTTTCTATCACTACCTCAGTTTCTCACTTTGAGAAATGCAATTTCATAACTTCTCCCCTGCATTTATGATATTGCCATATAAGTGGAAACAGAACAAAAGATTAGATTCTTAACCAAGAATGTGTGATGTATGTAATGCTGACTTCAGCTAACGTGCTCAGAAGATGCTGAGCATACATAAGGAGGAGGATAAGAAATATTGATAAACACTGTCAAGAATGCTAAACAGACTTTAAGATTGTCCTGGGAGTTAAGGTTATCAAGATAGTTGCATCTTGCGGTCATGGCTGCAGTGACCATGAGATGGTGGAGTTCAGGATCCTGCGTGGAGGAAGCAGGGCAGTAAGTAAGATCACAACCTTAGACTTCAGGAGGCTAAATTTGGCCTCTTCAAGGTCCTACTTGGAGGAATCCCATGGGTTAGGGCTCTAGAAGGCAGGGGGGTCCATGAGAGCTGGTTGCTATTCAAACATCACTTCCTCCATGCTCATGATCAGTGCATCCCCATGAGTAAGAAATCAAGCAAAGGTGGCAGGAGACCTGCATGGATAAGCAAGGAGCTTGCAGCAAAACTCAAATGGAAGAAAAAGGTCTACGGAACACAGAAAGAGGGACAGGCCACTTGGGAGGAATAAAAGAACATTGTCAGAGCATGCAGGGAAGCAATGAGGAAGGCTAAGGCCCACCGGGAAATAAATCTGGCAAGGCACATCAAAGACAACAAGAAGGGCTTCTTCAAGTACATCAGCAGCAAACGGAAGAAAAATAAAAGAA
>Ga0181612_138296_pt1 | contig 10680 bp, 7 predicted proteins | sample HoacroProtozoa21_FD_119630 | JGI IMG/M metagenome (GOLD analysis project Ga0181612, IMG submission 119630) | Hoatzin crop microbial communities from Cojedes, Venezuel. Combined Assembly of Gp0051906, Gp0051904, Gp0051908
CACCAGCGCTACAGCTACACATGTCAGGCTTGTTATTGTAGATCAACCTCTATGCATTGCAGTTCTTTGAAACTGTGTTTCTGTGTTTTCCCAAAGGTAATATTCCTGTGGAAACATTCTTTCTTCTTTTTAGTAATTTTGGCATCTTTTTATAATTTCAGGATAACAATCTTTTGTTTTCATGATTTTCCTCTCCTCCTTATTCTTTTTTCTGCTTTCTTCACTGCTTTTTCCATGGAAGGCAGAGGAAGTTGTAGGGCAGAGGAGAAAAGTATGAAGTATAGAAGGGAAGAAGAATATAAAAATTAAAATTTCTTGGATTTGTAATTCTTTTCCCTTTTTTTTTTTGGTGAAAATAAGATGCCAACAGCCTTAGCCAGGATTTCAATTCCTGCCATTGCCTTCAGCCTAACTCCACTCCATGAAGTGCTATCCAAACTTCTCATATTCTCTTAATTCTTTGGAGCTGGCAGTATGTTATGAGGGCTTTGGCCTAATACTGTGATAGCTTGGTCCTGAGGGGGAGCTCCTAGATGCAACAGTAAAACAAATAAGAAATTATAACCACTGAGAATGTTTCTTCACATGAAGAACCTTATAAAAGGCAATTTCACTGCTTTTTTGTTTTCTTTTTATTGAAATGCCTAAGAAATTGAAGTGGGGTATTAAGAAATTTAAAAAATAATTCTTCACACTGCAAATGCAATCATCTAAAATTGAAGTCTTTAATGATATATTTTCAGTGATGGAGGCACAAACCCAAAGAACCTCTCCCAAAGCTTCATTCTGACATATTTAAATCATGGTACAGCTGAAATCAGCTGCAAAGCTTCCATTTACTTCAATGGGACTAAAAGTTCCCTCTGAGTATCTAATCAGTTTTCTTTATACTGTCGTTTTTCTTGCTCCTATTATGAATACTACATCAATTTATCTGCACAGCCTTCTCTAGAGCTTTTCAGCTCCAAGAGCATTTCCTGATTCAATTTAGCTCTCAAACAACTGTATTTTTTTGTTCTTCAAATATATTTCAGAAATGGTACAATTTTCACAAATGGACCCCATCTCAGTTAAATTTGTTCCATCTAATGTTAGTGAAAGCACACCAATTTTCCTCGGGATACAGTGTATAATACTTTTGTTTCCATAGTTGATTATAGCTAGTGTTTTTCTGCATATCATTATAAAGATTGAAGGAGCATCTTCAATACAGCTCACAAAATTAATCCAGATTCTGAACCTACTCCTTTTTCTCCTGAAAACACTAATGCTCTTTTAGAAGTGTGGAGCTTTTTCACTCCCAGTTAATGTTGAAATTCACTTACTAATTCTGCCAAGTATAAGGAAGTATTAATAATAAATAATAGTAGAATTATGTGGTAAATCTCAGCTGCTCTGTTTATTATATGCTACAGTGGTTTTAGCACATAACATTTACTCATTATGCTGCAGAATGCTACATATAATCACATCTAAAGAACTGAACTTGCCTTTTGTGGTAACTTGGTTTGCAGTATCTAGAATGATAGCACACCATGGACTTATTTGCTCATCAAGTCACTGGAGGGAGCTAAGTAAACACATCAATTATGGTGAAACAGAATTAGTAGCAAGAGCACACAATAACAGATTCCAAACTACATGTTTCAAACAACAGTCTAGAAAGACTAGAAATCCTTGAAATGTTCGACAAGTATGACATAATACATAGTTAGTTTAAATGTTTAGAAAGAAGAATACAGACGGTGTTGCTTGCTGGTGGGACATTCCTTAGGTGAACCAACAGCTTGGAACAAATTCAACATGGTAGATGTTCAATTGAGGAAAGCCTACTGATATTCATGCAATTACATTGTAAAAATTAGCTGGTTTCTCTGATATGTATGTGTAACTGGCGTCTGCAACATAACCCCTGAAATTGCTGCCTGTTCATTTGACCTATGTATGTACTCTGTATTTATATTGCACCGACAAAATAACAGGAAAATCCATTAGCAACCTGAGCACTGCTTCAATAGCATGTGAGAGGTTACTCCCAAGGGGTCACACTACCATGGAAGAGAGGAAGCTAGTGATGCCCCCTGTAGCAAGGGTGTTCATACTAACAAAGACTCAGATTACCACTCTGCCCAACACAGGCTAATGCAATACAGTAAAGTGACCGAATGCTGGACCACGAGGAGATGAGCAGAGACAAACAAATCTGAACTAGAAAAGACATTCTTAGGAGAAAAATATTTAACAATTTGAAATAACATAGCTGGGTACGAACATACTTTATACCCTGGACACACAGTGTGCCATGCTGGTTTATAACCTGCAAGAAATTGAGATTGTCCTGCGTGTTTTTATTGTGTGTGAGAAGACAGCATTAACTACAAATGTCCACGTCTTTTCTCCCATGAACAACATGTAGATTAGCTTTTCCAGAAAACGTCTCCCAGTTTTGGCTTGATGCCCCCATGTTATGTTCTTAGAGATACATAAAATCAGATGAACTGCTGGCATGTGAGAGTGTAGTATCACTCTGATTTACACTGGTGATAAATCTGGCCCACTGCTACACTGGATAAACTTGTTACTGTTGGAAACACAGAAGGTAAAACAACCCAGAAGAAGAGGCAATGTGCTATACAAAGTGTAAGCATCTGGGGCCAGTGTGAACCTGAAACAGACATCAGATGGCAAAAACGTCCTGTCACTGCTGATTTGACCTAAGTGAAAGCCTCTCCTAATCATTACTAATTTCCTGAGTCAGCAAGTTCCCTTAATGCCTGTCACTAATCACACAGATTTACAACTCAGTACAGTATTTGTGAACTGACATAAAACCCTCTGATATTTATTAAAGATTATTATCCCAATACCGAAAAAAAAGACAAGAAAATCCAAACCAACCCTATAAAGACAATGGTAAGCAATGGCAGGATTTTGACTTATGACATTATGCCAAGATAAGAAGCATCTAATCTAAGGGAGGAAAACAATTACTTAGGGCTAGCTACGTGTACAGCAACATGTCCATTACCACTCTGCTAAATATCAAAGCTCCTGCAGTCCTTCCTCACTATCCCTGTAAATTGGAAATCAGCTTTGCCATTTATAACACATGGCATTTCAGCGAGGCACCCAATTGGGAGATATTTATAGACTACAGAGGAGAGATTTGTCAGTTAATTACCTTGCAGCATTCCTGCATTATGTTGGTGGAAGAGTCACTGAGAAAGTAACAGTTCGAACACTGGATTTCTGTCATACCCTTGTTCTTTGTTGAAATCATCACCTTCAACCAATAGCTTCTAAACAGCTGAAAGTTCAGAAGTCTGTAAAAGTAAAATGCCTTTGTGCAATGTCTTGGATAAAGTTTAGTCAAAGATCACAAAGTTAGGAACTGATGAAGCAAAAATTCCTACTGTGGGAACAGACAATACCTAATTAGAACTACAGATCTGACCTGTTATGTTTGTATATATTTAAAATAATTCGTTTGCTGGTGGACACTTTTATCTTGCTTCATCAACATTTTTGTAGGAATAGGTTAATTACTATAATAAATGGATATTTTGCTTTAATAACATATACAAAGCTGTGGCTCACATTACACTGTGACATAAAATCTCCTCACATAACTGAACTCTTGTGGATAGGTTAGCAGGAGAGGGCCCACAGCTTCTGGAACATAAATTTACTTTGTTTTGTTCATTAATGTCTCCGTGCTGCTGACCTAGAGAGCAGCAGAGATAATTATTAGGTGTTTTAAACACCATTTCCCATTGAAATTAACTTGCCGTATCAGGAGCAGAAAACAAGAACTATGAAACAGGTACAGTCCCCATATCTTCCTGCTGAAGCAGAGTGAGTACTACAGATTCAGCACATTTCTAATACTGGTTATATTGTTCATGCAATTTAGCTTTCACATTGTGTAGATATCTCACGCCTCTTTCATTAGCTGAAGCAATTAAAGTACAGTCAGACATAAGATTTATATTTTCATATTCCCTCTTTGTACGATTCATTTTGAGATAATTAAAATAATTTTTCAGTGAAGCTGTCACAGCATAATGAAAAATGTTATGGGAATATAAACAAGACTTGTAAACATTTTATGAGGTTTTTTTTAAAGGGGGAGGGATCCACAAAGATCAAAAAGGATTCCCAAAGTGAAGAAAGAACTATAACAGAATTTTTAAAAGTCAGCTTACAATTACTTGAAAATAATTACTTTCCCAGAAAATAGGTATATGAGAAAAACATCAGCTGATTAAAATAATTCAGCATTTTCCCCTCTTATTTTCTCTGTACGGTTATTACTGTACCTGTCTAAATAAAAACAGGACAGCCAATGTGAAACAGTACACATCATTTCCTGCATTAGCTGCTTTAATCTGCTGTGATTGAGAATGTATTTCTGGACACAGTCCAGACAGGCTTCTGGCAATCAGAACAGTGAAGAGACCTGATGTACCTTGTTAATTCTCTTAAGGCTAAATCCCACAGTCCTTGCCCAGGCAAAACTCTCATTGAGGGTTTTATTTAGGTTAGCTTTTGACCTATTAACCCTAACATCTTGAATTCATGGTTCTTTCATCCATACTTTCCCCTTTTTAAATAAAGTATCAGGTTTACTTAATATACTGATACAAAAAGCTATTACTTGGTACATCTAATGTCGTGTGTCATCATGCCACTGGGGAACAGCACTGAAGAAAACCCTTCTGTGAGTTCTGGTGTAGTTAAACTGATGTGAATATACTGAAATAGAAGAATGGGCCTTAGATCATTCACATCCCCATTTTGCAAGCTGATACGTACAGGAAAACCACTGAATCCCCATACAGCACCAATTACATGACTAACTGTAGGACTGAAGGAGTTCACTCCAGCACAAACTTCTTGGGTTTTGTCCCACTTCATTTACTGCTTGTTCCTCTGAAGACTGATCCACATTTTAGTAGTTTTCCTTAAGTCTTCCTTGTGTTCTTCAGCAGTCTGGAATTTTTTAACTCTTTGTGAGTACTCACAAGGCAATGTGAGTACTTTGGGCGTGACATTCATTTAAAGAATATACCTCAACAAAGATCTCTCTTGTTCCTTTAAACATTGGGTTTGGAATTCCTCCCCAGGTAGTGAGCAGAGATCTTCCCATGTCAGTCTGCTTTCTCAACATCCCTAATACTTTTATTTACGATTTTACATAAAAACAGTGAAAACCCCCACCCAAACCAATTCTACAGCAAAAGCTAAGTGTTTCTGCTCTTCTGGTGTCATTAACATGAAATCCGTCATTCAAAATCTTTCAAGGCTTATTTTCTCTTCTGTACATTCTGTCCCTTGACATTTGTAAAATTCCTCCCTGTATCTGTCTGCAAGTTCTTCCACGACCTGAATCACTAAGGTCTCCATATTCCTTATCCTTTATGGCTAGCATTAACCACCACTGTTTGTTTGCTGGACTTTTTGCCATAGCCTTGCTTCAGTCTTCACTATGTACTTTGCTGAGCTGCAGTCCTTAAAAGCATTCTATAGAATAATACAACAGATATAGATATCTAAATGCCACCAGTTGGCTGCAATGGAGGCTGGATTTATTCCAAGGTTCACCCTGTCCCTGCACTATCTTCTTTGCTTTTGTAGTTCCACTTACTTATATGCCTTTACTTCTGTTACTGCAGAGAAATATGCTTTCTGCTAGGAAATGCCTGCCATCAAAGACAAATCCATTGTGCCCTACAGACATACCCTAAACAGTCACTTTTCACGACAGACATTCCTGGACCCCAAGCCCTCCTTGGTTACAGGAGAAACTAGAACATTCCAAGAGATCACTAGTAAACTAATGATTCGCTTCAGAGCAGAAAGTTCTCTAAAATCAGTTATTCTCAATTGTATGAAATGTCTGTTACTTTCTTCACCAACTTTAACCAATACAAATTCCCCTGCTGAATATTGCTTACCTGGAACTAGCGACCAAAAGCACTTTGATAGCTATTCTAACACAGTTTGATACTGTGTAATTTTCTCTTTAAAAAACATTTTAAATTGCCTAGTGCTTTTATTTTTAATACTAATAGCAAAGTTACCTCTGCAAGCAAGGGTGTAAAGTTAAAATCTGAAGGAAAAAAACCCATGCTTTCTGTCTTAACAGTTTTGCAGTAGGCAAGCACTTAAAAAGAACCAGACCACCCAGTTCACAGCACTGTTCTATTTGAAGTATTTCTGATGTTGAAACTAATTATGCATCTAGCTAGGCAGGCTAGTATCAGAGCTAGAGAAACAGCTTGAAGAGAAAAATCAACAATTTAGGGTTTAAAGGATTAGATTCACACCCTAATGAGAAGCCACAAATAATCATGAACTCTCACTTTGTTTCATGAGCATTCATTGCTGTTCTGTTGGATAAGATATGGGCTATTTTTGGATAATAGTTCATAAAGAAAATATCCTGTGTAGTAAATAATACAAAATGTTTCATTTTCTTAAGAGTAGAAGTAAAGTTCAAAGTTACAGCCATTGGGATTGCTGTATGAAATAACCAAAAGCCTGACCTTCCTTTCCAAACCAACAAATATTTTAGAGGAAGAAACAAGCTGAGAGTGGGAGTGCTCAGAAGGCCAAGTTAGTAGAGATACACCTTCCCCTGTAAAGAGTGTTTTGGCCAGCACACTTTCCATCTGTTCCCTAGACAAAGTGAAAAACTATCCCTAAATGGAGGTTTCTACTGGTACAATCATGTTCATAGCTGGTAACTGCCAGCAGGAAAAATGTGTTTTGAAAAACAAAGGCCATTAAAGGGACAAGAAGCTCTGTTCCCTCTCAGAAAATGGTAAGAGAGAAAAGAACAGAAAAGAACAGAGAAAAGAAAACATGAGAAGCAACTTTATCTCCTGTCTTTCATTATTCTCCCAGCAAGAGCACTCCCACCTTACCTGTAGGTTCTTATTCACACTGAGCTTCATTTTGAGCCTCTCCCTTTCACACAAACACCCTTGCTGCTTCCATCATTACAGGTCTTGCTTTCAAATGAAGAACGAGGTTGTGCAGGGTACCTACAGCCTCCAAGTGCCCACAGGGAAATACTCTTTTGCTAACCATCATCCCTTGGCAACCCAGCCAAGCGAATGTCTGAAAGACATGCATTATGAGTTAAGGTGTCATTCACCATACCCCATACTTGTCCTTTAATCATCCCCCACTGCACAGACACGTATGTCCTAACAACTTCATTTCTGTCATTTCCCCACTTCCCATTCAGAGCCATCACAGAAATGAGGCAGCAAGCCCTCAGCAGAGCCACGGCACTTTAGCAAGAGATGCGGCAGAACCAATAATGTAAGTGCTAGCAAGGACGCTGATTTACATACACGGCATCAGGATACTTCAGTATAATTGTAACTGCAGAAGCAACACAAATATTAAATACAATTAAGACACCAAAGTTCTTTGGCAAGATAATCCACAGTTGTAGCATATTTTTTCTGTAAAAGGAAGTTAAAGTTGCTCTTTGAAACTTCCTTAGAAGTGGGAAAAAAATAAGTATGAAAAACCTGATTTTTTAAAAATGCCTTCCTTATTTTTACTAAAAATGCCATCTTTTATTTTAGGACACAATGACACTTAGCAGTAAAAGATGCTTAAAATTTCTATTCCTATCAGCTTTCTCTTAAGTGTCTGCTGTGTCAAACAACACTTCAGATACATTATTTAACCTGGGAAAACTAAAGCCACATTTGGATTTCCAAGCAAATAAAAAATTTAATTTAAATTAAAATAATCCAGCACCAGTTGCCACTTTCATTTTTCTGCCCATAGTTTAGATATGTGGGTATTTTTCGTATTTCTTTTTCTCCTGAGTCTAATCTGACATTTCCTTCCAACACACACAATTTAAGTCCTAAAGAAGGCCCGAAGCAAAAATTCTGGCTGGTAGAACTCCACTGAAATCAAGGGGAATTTATCCCATGTGTACAAAGATCTGGGGACACAGCAGCTGTTCGCTTAAAAAGAAAGCAGAAAAGTTGAAGCACTCTAGACACAAAGATGAGGTGTAGAAGTTTGCTTAAGCAGGTAAATAAATGAGCTTCAGTAAGTAATCCTGATTTACTGCTCTGGAGCTGTCACCTGCTTAGAGAATACCCTTACAGCCTTTCTTCTTTTACAGTTACAAAGGAGCTAACCCTACTATAGCAAGATTTTAGTGAAAGAGAATTGAATCTACAAAACCCAAATATATTTATTTGAAAAATAAACAACATAGTGCATTGAAAGATAAAAGCATAAGCCTCCTGCACAAAAGATTTATGTGAACCTGACTACTGAGACATTTCTTTCATTTAAAATCAGTTGTTGCATGAGTAGCAGAACTAATGAAATGATTTTCTTATAAATTTGTCCCCTGCTGTCATGACCCAGTTCCTGCAGCAATATTTCGGAAGCAGAGTTATAGCTAATCTGACAGCACACGAATGCTAATTGGATGGTCAGGTACATTTTGACTGATTAGCTTCAACCAAATGCTACATATAACATACGAGTTTTCTCAGGGGGACCTACATTTGTACGGTTCTCTTCCAGTCACATGCCAGTTCTCCCAGATCTTGTACCCATTTAGACACCTCCGTCAGTGCTACCTATTCCTCTTTCAGATTTCACTGAAATTAACCCCCGCGCTCCAAAATAAATGGAGTTAAGGGCAGAACTGACAAAGAGACAACCACTAAACTATGGAATTGTTTTCCTTGGGCACCAGATTTACAAATGAAAAAAAAATAACATCTGGAAATACCTCAGAATCCCTGTCATTATAAAAAAATACTTCATTTAAACATCACAGAATTTCTTTCCTTAATAATACTTATATATAACGAGAGACTGCAAACATGTAACTTAAAAGGAGATATTTGTGCTGTTATTGACACCGTATGTCCACTGCCTCAGCACAGCCTGAGGTAACAGGCTAGCCTTGTCATGTCAGGAGTCAACCATTTCTAAGGTTTGAAGGTCTTCACAGGTTTAGAAATGGGGACTGCAGTGGGTTCAACTGCCTTTCAGAGCAGAGTTGACAGGAAATATGGTGAATTTTTTTTTTTAAAGGAAAAGTCTTAAAGAGATGAAGGACTGGAGAGCAAATAACAACTGGGGGAGCTGTGAAGCAGCTGGGTCTTGTTAGTGTGTCAGAGCAATTTATAACATTGAAGGCCAAAACCAGATATTCTTCATCAGCAAGGCAACCACAAGGAGAGAAATGTTGTCATGAGTTCCAACTGACATTTCTATGAGTAGACAGGATTTGGAGGTCAAGATTTCTTCCTTACCACTGACAAGGATTTAATAAAAGGCTGTGAGTGGATCCACCTGAAGTGCAGGACAGTTTCCTGACCACTTTCGCCCTGGGAAGTGTGAGGGTCTCAGAAGAATTTTTTAAAATACAGGTCATCAAGTAGTTCCCATGAAGGGAGTAGATACTTTTTGTTTTCTTTCCTGAAACCAAAGTGCTTTGATTGTGGAAAGCTTTAGTTGCTCCTAAATCCTGAGCTACATGTTTTCCTAACACATTAGATTTTATTCAAAGTCAGATAACCAAAGTTTGGAAGAAGCAGGGGGTGGGGGGTGGCACTTTTTGTCTTGGATTAAAGACAGTACAGTGGCACTTGCCTTATAATTAGCTTAAGTCCCTATTTCATCTGGCTGGGTAATGTGATCAGAACTCAAAGCTGCAGCTGCCAGCACAAAATAATACAGCAAAATAATTTAACATATTCAAATATTGAGTCGTATATCTGAAAAACGCAATGTAGGAGTTGTGCCACCCAGTGGAACAACTAAGAAGAAAATACTGTATACAGAAAGTTTTACAGTTCTCAAGCTGCAGAGTACTTTCCATTGTATCATTCAGACCATGGTTGTTAATTCAACTCTATTATTTATTGTTCTTCTGTAAACTCAGCAGAAGCTGCCAATACTTCTTTGCCAAAGTAGAGAAAATAAGATTTTAAGCAGTATGGAGAAGACTAGTTGATGGGAGGTGTGCTCCTTTACCTTATTCTGTACCTTTAATGGATGCATATAGATTTGATGTCTGAAAGATTGCCTTGTAATAAATGAAAATGTTCTGCCTCAGACATGTAGCTTCTCTCTTACTATTTGGCAGTATATTCATTTCTACAGGGTATTTCTACAAGAAATTACTCAGGGCTGCCACTGAGAAGCCACTGAGTAAAGACCATAGCTCTGCTATCAGCAAATAACTAATTTTATTATGCAAAATGCAAGCAATTTCAGTCCGTCCCCGTACCTAACAATCAAACTAGCACAAGGCGACTGTTTGACCAGGAAACACTCATTAAGGATGTATAGCAAGATCAACCTAAGAAGGTGCATTTCAAACAAAAGTCTCTAACCTTGGGGCAAGAACTTCAGCGAATAAGATGTACTTAACCTGTGCTTGCGGTAAAGTTTTTTCCTGTCCTACTATTCATCAAGACAACCTCCGCCCCACTCAGCTGAGAAGATAGTTTGGGAAAAAAAACAAAAAACCAACACAGAATCACAGAATCACAGAATGGTAGGGGTTGGAAGGGACCTCTGTGGGTCATCTAGTCCAACCCTCCTGCCGAAGCAGGGTCACCTACAGCAGGCTGTAGAGGACCTTGTCCAGGCGGGTCTTGAATATCTCCAGAG
>Ga0181612_120556_pt1 | contig 10679 bp, 7 predicted proteins | sample HoacroProtozoa21_FD_119630 | JGI IMG/M metagenome (GOLD analysis project Ga0181612, IMG submission 119630) | Hoatzin crop microbial communities from Cojedes, Venezuel. Combined Assembly of Gp0051906, Gp0051904, Gp0051908
GCTTTCGGCAGCTCAGCACAGCCTGGTAGCACGCTGTCACATCTGTCAGGTCATATTTACAGTGTAGCAATCATGAAACTGACTTTATGAAGTCAATGTGTGCAAGAATAGTGTCAGACAGAATTCGCTTCTTAGGACACGCCTTGGATTCGCTGGCTCAACAACCATAGCACACACGTAACAGCACCTCCTTCGAAGACAAGCCTCTCTTGACCTTCCCTGCCCCTCTACCCAACCCTTTGCAAAGGCTTTAACCATACCTTCCACTTTTGGTTTGGCTTCTGCCAGTCTCTCTGGAAATTTCTTCTTAAAGAATAGTGCTTGCAGCCGCTGCTGATAGTGGTCAATCCTGCATGAAGGGTAGAGGAAAGCCAACACTGAACTGGAAATCTATTTTGAAGCCCAGGGCCAGTATGCTGCCTACATAATCTAAGGGTTGGCTGTTGAGTCCCACAAGGCCTATGTATGCAATTACAGACGTAGTTCAAACATTTAACACTATGTAATCAACTTTGTTATGAAAATGGAGGACCTCGAGGCATGTTTTGATCGCAACTGAAAAGAAGCTGGAAGAATTCCCGTTACTCTCAACATATGAGAGTCACGGGAGATGCCAGCTGCATCTCAATTAGCAGAACAAGATGTTGATCCTGATCAAGGGTGTAGCAAAGTTGCAACAGGAAAGAAAGTCAGAGGATGAGGAGATGGGATAGCTGAATGGAAAAAAGGATCTATATGAAATCCTGACCCCTGGCTACACTACATCTCATAGTTGGATCTGAATTCCTTTTTGTGTGAACAAGTTCAGGCAAAGGAGGCAGATTTCTGCTTGTCATCAGGAGACTGGTGTCCAAATGACGGCACGGAGAGTGTTTATCGTCAATAAAAAGTTTGTGTAATGAACGGAAACATTTGTAACATTTGTGGGCTTCTGGCAAATGCAGGGTATAATGCTGGCCCACAATGTCTTGCACATTCCCCCTCAGTGCCAGATGATCCATTTTCAATAACAATTACAGCTCCTTCCAAGAAGCTCTCCGTGCACTTTCCCATAATGTATCAAACAGACCTGCTCATTTCAAAGAGGAAACGATCCGCCCGGGCCATGCGCTCAATTTCGTGTTTATGCTCCTCCAACAGGTCGGTATCGCTCTTTTCAGGAACGAACTTCAGCAGCTACAGAGACAGACACAAACCAAACACTGAGATGAGAGATCCAGGGAAAAGGAGAGAGGGACAGAGGGGCACAAACAAACCCCGATGGAGAGAGAGAGGGCCCTCGGATTTCTCTGCTACCATGGAGAAGCATTACGTTGACTCAGCCATGTGACCGTAACTTCAAAAAAGTGCAGCTGTGGCTACAAAACTGACCTTTTTTAAACCTTTGCTTGCTGTTCTGTCTTTATCCCTCACTGACCCCATTAGATTAATTTTTAATTCTACAGGGAATTTCCCATTACTAAATCCTAAAGGCCAAGAGCTACTGCAACTTACCCCAGGGGAAGTACAGAGAGAACTCTGATTCCCACAGCATTACTTAGAGTTTAGACTGGTGTAAACAAGAGCAGGATGTGTCCCACTCAGTGTGAAGTACCCAGCATGCCTATCCTAGAGTACACACAAAGCCTCATCTATCTCTCTCTTGGGTCTGCCCTACTCTGCTGAAACAATAAACAATAACCAAGTGACTGGATATGTGTCTGACACTGGCTGCTATTCATATGCCGACCTTAAAAGCTCATACTTTGACAGATTTTTGACATAACTGGTGGTAGTTGTGCTCTAGTCTGATTATAAATATTGCCATGCACACAGCCTCAGCGCACACCCACAAAAACTGCTCACAAGTCATGTCAAGCACTTTGCTCTTTACCACTTTTTCGTATTTTATCCCAGTCCCCAAAAACGTGATATTCAAAGGTTTGGAGCATCAGAAGCTTGCAGTGAATTCTAGAGCAGCTGTGAGCATTCAGATAACATGCAAGTAGGCTATGCATTTCCAAAATGGAAAAACTTTTTGTACACGATTAAATACTATGACTGCACGCAAAGAAGGAATCACATTTGTCAGGCGGTTCAGGATTGTAACATTTTGCGTACTGCTAAGGAACTTTACCATACGCATCCTTGGTCAAAGCATCATCTTTCACCCTCTATAAATGGGGGAAACTGGGAAGTGGCAGTTTAATTGTTGTGTTTTTTCCCCTTACAAGCTATGCAGTGAACAAACTGCAGGGAGTAGAGGTCCCTGCTCCCTTTTTAATCGTTCTAGTTAGAATGTGAGATTTCTTCTAGTCTCAGCTCTAACCGTTGACCTACATGGCCTGGTTCATGGCATTTCCCAATGGAAAAGCTGCAGGTAGAGAAGGGAGATAAAGAAAAAGAAAAGAAAAAATAAAAGAAGAAGAACAACAAAAAAAATAATCAGCAGTATAAAAAGGAGCTGGGGAAAATGACGGGAAGTCACAGGTGAGAAGAGAGGATGTGACAGGAGACCTCATACCGACTGTAATCATACATGTTTTGCATCAAGAAGAGAAAACTGTTATGAAATCAACCTGATACAAATAGAGTTACACGAGGGAGGTGTATCTGACAACACTGTGAAAAATACTCCCATCTGCAGCTCCACTGACATGATATGGCCAAATTCAGATCTGCAGACATGCCAGCAGAGGCAGTACATATATCCAGTGAAGGACTTAAGAGTAAGATATATCTGACTGTAATCTTTCTCACCTGCTCAAGCATGTCTTTCGCTAGGTCTTCTTGTTCATCCATCTTCAAGATTGCTTGTCTGATTTCTTCATTAGACAGCTTCAGCCTTTCAACAGTATCAACATTGTACCATTAGTGCAAAGCTTAAGCGACTCTAACAAACCAGAAAGTAGGAAGCCTGAAAAGCTGCACTAAAAGGCACAGAAGAACCATGGGAAGCTCTGCTCTGAAGCTGCTAGAGTATTCAGTAAGATGAATGAATCGGTTCCAAAGGCAGTGATTTTATAGATCATATATTTTTATCCTCTACAGCTTATTAAACGTACACTAAAAATTAGATTATGATTAAGAACAATCAGGTCCTCATAGATGAAAAGTGCTTCCAACTTCTCCCATAACAGATACCTCCCTCATCAAGTTATTTTCCTGTAGTAAAACTCCTCAAATCCATGTGATTTGTAAGTGACTGTGAGCCCAGGTAACATCCCAGCTTGTGAATATTAAAGCATCTCCTAGAGTAACAAGTAATGGGACTGATCTTTCTCTTACAGATCGGAGAACAGGGTTTCCTGCAAGAAGACTGGTTGGACTAGGTACATTCACTCTGTCAGCAGTCACAGCTGAAGAAGGAATTGACAGCATCTATGTATCCATTTTTCATATTCAATATGAAACAAGCTCTGAAAACAAGAGCTTCTTAATATTATCTAAGGTAATTACACTCTCCTTCCCACCTACTCCTGTCCATCTGTGTGCAATGAGTAGGGGTCATCAGTTACAACAAAACACAGAATCAATTAAAAAAACTCTCAAGGTCTCCACTTGAAACCCAGGGCAGACCAGGAGTTGTAAAAATTTGTGATTATTGAAAAGTTGCTTGATAGATTATATGAAATGAATTTGGTGTTTCTCAGTGCAGTTATCAACAAAGAAATGTGGAAGTGACAAATTCTACCCCACCATCCCTAACCCATGACACCCTCATCAGTCATTTCAGGAGAGTAGGCAAGGACAAAATGAACCATAAAGGAAAGGCTAGCCACAAGAAAAATCTCAATTTTGGAATTGAAACAGGAAAGTGTGAAAAGAAGTATTTGAGGAGTGAAGTCTGCAGTCTCCATGGGCCTTCTACAACCAATATAACTAATTAACAGCAGAAAGAGAAAATGCAAATATAAATGAGAGACAGGATGATGCATGAGACAGAATGTTTTTGTCTTTGGTGCTAAGAAATTCCATGTTGAAATTTCACATTGCTATTGCCATTTGGATAGAATCATATTTTTGGAAGTAGGCAAAAGCAAGAGAAAGAGCTTTATTTTTACAGACAGGAAATATTACTAAATCTCAGAAACTTAAAACATTTTAATATTGCCCAGTATAACCAACAGCTGGAAACTAAAATATGAATCAGCAGACATTCAAAAGCTTTTAAATATTACACCTCCGAGCTGGTCATTGTGTCTGCTTTTGACAAGGAGGGCAAACTGATACCAGCTAAGTAAGATAAAGGTACTGAATTTCCAGACAAGCTACATAACTGTGTCACACTTTGATGAGATACAAGGACTAGAAGCTTTACAATGAAAAGGCTGGAACCTTTTTACTTTAGGTGACCGGTTTGACTCAGGATCAAACCAACAAACCTCAGTACACGGGGTTCTGCATAAAGCTCTACAGTCTCAAACAGAAAACTGAAGGATTTCTTCTGGCTTTATTAATGACGAATTGTAAAGTCCATGGTTGTGTGACCCTGAACTGATCAAACACTGTGTCCACATGAGGGCTGAGTAGCACGTTTGGTGGGTGTGGGCCTGGCTCCTAGCAGACACATATAAAGACAATTTGGTGCCTGCAGCCTTTGAAGTGCTACATTTGTTGATTATTTTCCTTTAGAGAGCACCTTTAGATTTTCCAGAATCTGGAGTCTGAAGATTAGCTGTGCCTTGTAACACAGGCATAAAACCTGTCAGAAGGGACGCAATAAGCAAACCCATGAACACCAGGGTGAGGGATTTTTTGTTACTACTTTCACCGAGGATCAAAAGAATGAGGGCAAGTTTCATGTTTTTTCCATGCAAATGGCTCGAGCAATTACTACAGTGACCACCCCGTTACACAGTGCAAGTGCTTCTGTGTGTGTTTCGAGATGCAGTAAACGGGACCTAATAGACAGTTTTGAGTTACATCAACACAACAGAAGGTGTAGCGCCTGTTGTTGCTGATCCTGCTGTTCCATGAGGGAGCCCAAGGATTTCAGACCCTAAGCTCCTCTGTTTGCTGCCATTCATCAGCACTAAATACACTTCAAACATCTTCTGTTCAAAAATAATTGAAAGCCCCAAGGACACACAGTTACACAAACACTTTGAATTCTTGGATGATTCTGTACCCTGCCATCAGCAGAAAAACATCTGGCTGGAATGGTTTAGCCCACAGTAGAGAAGCAGAAAGCTTGCCAGCCCCCTGCCAAGAAGCAGTTTAACTTAGTCACTCACAGGCATCTAACGCGGTCACAGTGCCTGCAGGTGTGCATCCTAGATTACTACCAATCAAATTACAAGTACAGAAGGATTTATGGCAAAACAATCTTACTCTTCCAAAGAGGGCTTGTTCCTCTCCCAGCGCAGGACGCGTTTCAAGAGCTGTAGGCATCAACAGCACAAAACAGGAATCTTCCCACTTACAAACTGGCTGAATAACCGGCCAAAGAATTGTTAATCAAGTGATTCTTGTATTTTCAAAACTCATGCCCAGCCATGTAGTAGATCTTAAAGATGGCCAGCAGTAATGTGAAACAGATGTGCTGCTTTTAAACAGAAACAGGTGAACTGATTAAAGAGCAACCTAAAGCAGATGCGTAAAATCTTTCCATTCAGTTCTGAATAGAGGCATCCCTCAGAGCCTAAAACTCATACGGGACAGACAGCAAATTAAAGTGGAATTATGGCCCAAAAATTTACACTACAGAAATTACATTTCAGTATCTATTGGAAAGTCTGCAATGACTTTCTTACAAGCTGTGCAGATGCAGACACTCTTCCTCCAGCTGCTGGAGACAACTCCATTTGAAACGGCATGCAATTCGAGCCGTGTTCCCTCTGCCTTACACTTCACCAAGTCACAGATTCTGGCATCAGAACTCAGAAAGTATATGTGACAAGAAGAAAACACAGTGCCCCTTTCCTCAGCTGTAGCACACTCATTCATGTCGCAGATATTGACCGTTTTTGTGCAACAGCAGCCTGACACTGGTCAGATGAAGAAAGAAAAGGATCTTTACTGAGAATACTCTGTCTTCCCTCACCAGTACATCTGGTGGCAGCATATGGAAGTCCAACTGCTTGAGTCATCTTCAAGCAATGTTAAAGCTCAACAACTACCAAATAACTTCTGATATGGTACTTAGCCTGCCTCCCTCCATCCCCTCCGGCTTCATAAATAATCTCTATTGACTCTGCAGAGTAATTCATAACTAATCTCCCCAGGACACCTCGGCTGATTTAACACCAGCTTCACTCGCAGACATCAAGTGGTTTATTGTTTCGTCCTCTTGGAGAAAGCTGGCAGACTGACTCTGAACATGCCTGGGAGACATGTTGCAGTTTTACATCAACTTCCCTTTACAGACATTCAGCGCTTGCTCATTTTTCCTCCTTAAATATACCCATTGATTTAACTCATAGTAACCTCCCCCCTTCATTCCTCCCTCCCATGGATCAAAGCAGAATACTTGTCGCTCATTAACCGTCTCCCCTCCAGGGGAAAAAAATTACTTACTTCATGGGCTTGCTCCTTAGATCTTGCTTAGCTTTTGAGAAAGAAGCTTGCTTGCCCACTACCACAGAACCTGCAGTTCCGTTGCTGCTACATTAAGCGCCCATACCACAGGGATCACAATCCCACTCTTTCTTTTACCTTGGAGAAGGGGACTGATTATCACGTATCAAGGCCATTTTCTTCTTCAAACTGAACCACAATGCTTCCAAAATATGCCAGCAGTAGTAGCTGTGACAGTGAGAAGCACTGACTGATACTTAGCTATATCTGAGGCCAGTTTGTAAAGATCACCCAAATCTTGTCTTTTACTGACTGCAGACTTCTCCATCTCCACAACTCACTTCACACAGGCTACCAAACTTTGTGACTGGGACATGACTTCTCTAATTCCTGAGCGCTCCTAAGGGCCTGTACAACCGCCACACTGCAGGCTGTTAAATATCTGTGTTTTGGGAATACTCATTGTCACTGCCCCATAAAGGTAGGAAAAGGAGATGTTTCCCTGCTCTCAGAAGAAGCGTTCAGGAGCCAGGCTGGTCTAAGTGTGCATTCACGCAGAAGACAGAAAGATGCAGCCACTCTTTTCACATCCTCTTATCTCAGCTGCAACTTATCAGTGAAGAAGACTGTGCCTTAACCTTTTGGGGACAACAGTTGGGCTATTTTACAAGGTAAATCTTACACCATTGTATCAACATGTGGGGAAAAAAAATCTACCAGTGCCTTTTCAGCGCTTCCCTGTGAAAGTATTCTGCCAAGTGCATAAATAAACAGGCTTTTCTATTCTTTGGTTCCTTCAGCGAATACTCTCCATGCATCCAAATACTCTTCGTTTCCTACCAAGAAGGATCTGGGGATGGCCATGTTTCTGAGCCAAGCAGAGCAAAGCAGGGCCAAACTTGGGAATGCCCAAATTACAGTGTGCTGTTGATGAGGCAGTGGTTCATCTTTTATCACAACCCTGCCTACTGGTTCCTAGTGGTGATCTAAGACAGGATGGCACCGACTGATGTGCTCAGTTTGACCTTGGGGTTTATCATACTCAGAATAGCAGGTAAAACCATTTATTGTGGACCTTAAAAACAGAAAATGTCTCCAGGAACCCAGGAGGCACTGTTTATTGCCTAGTATTTTTGAAGACAGCACAAGGAGGAACTGAACTTCTGAGTCTAATGAGCTGTATCAAGATCTGATCCGAAATCCAGAATATCATACTGCTTAGAACCTACCTTGAGATAAGGCTGAACACTGCATTGTCACATGGCAGAAAGGCACACAGGGACTGGGGGCACAGCAGAGGCAGTACACAGAGCCTGATGTTAGCTGAATAGCTTGTCCTTTTAATGTCTGAACTGAAAAGGTTCAGAAGAAGCACTGAGGAGGCACAGCTATGTGAAAAAAATACTTGGTCTCTTTAGTGTTCTGGTTGGAAATGCTGCAGAAGTCCCTTTTCTTCTCCCCAATTGACAGATATTTGAATCGACAATCTTGAAAGCCACAAACATTTGGGGAAGCTGCCTGCTAGTATCTATCTACTCTCACATTCACATGTAAAACTATTTTTGTGTAGTCAGATTCTGCCTTCTGTTACTACTGGTTTTATGATATTTTGCTAGCACTCCTACTGTTTCCAGCCTCTTCAGAGGCTTGCTGCTGACTAGCTGGGCCACAGGAATAACAAACACATCTCAGAAGAACACTGACATAATGATTTTTCTGGAATTTATGCAAAATAACTTGCACAAAAAAGTTCCATATGTATATGTTCAGCTGCCTTCTGAGCAACATGTCTCATAGAACTGGACTTCTGCTGAGCATTTCACAGAGCAAGACAGTAAGAGATACATGTCTTAGGCATGTTTTGCAAGGACCATTTAATGTTCTGCAAGAACATTTAAAGATATGGTACAAAAAAACCCACTAGAGCAGTGAAAATACTACCCGCTACTAAAGTAATGGAGGCAGAGAGAAGCCATATTAGTGAGAGAGGTCAGAGGAATTTCCAGCTGCTAGGTGAAAGCAGCGAAACACAGGGATCTGGGATGACTCTTCCAGACCACACAAGTCTGACAGTAAATCTCCAGCCTTGTGGAAACTGAAGACATCAGGAAATTCATGAGGGATAGCAGATTTCCAGTGTGACAGAAATAACTGCATGTTGGAAACACCATTAAGAAAGCCAGATTTGAAGCTAGTGGGCGCCTGGACTCACCACAGACAGATGGTTCCATGTCCTGGTTGAATTATGGCCTACTGGAAATACTGTGAGATAAACTGCTCTTGTGCCTAGTCAAACCTTTACAGTTGGCCTACGGGGCAGAGCTTCATTTTGGATCCATCAGACTCCATTAAACAGGGACAACTACATCCTTCCACTGCAGGAAAACTGAAAGATGCTGCTATCAAGTAGTTGAAATAGAGCTTTTTTTACAAAATAGAGATGAGAAGGGAGAGGAAGGCTTACAAATCTGTTAACTGTCAGCAAAAATCAGCTAGTAATTCAATTTTCATCTCTTTTCAATCTACCATGCTGCAGTCTCTCTGCAAAAGAAAGCAAGAGACATCTATTTCTCACTCTAGCTAGGTTTTGGCTTGTTGGACCATATGAAATATGAGCTCTGCTTGACCCCTTCTAACACAGTGTTCGTAAAACAAAAACATTTGAGTAGTGGAGAGAAAGAAAACCCAACCCATGCAGCTATATTACTTTAAAGGACACGACAGCTTAGTGTAAACAAAGGGGGAATAAACTACAGGGATATATGCACAGTAAGAGTCAATTGGAAACAGCTGTCGGCAGATACTGTGGCAACCTGAAAGCCAGGGCTGAAGCTCAGGGTCGCACAAACTCTCTTTGTTTGTCACAAGTTTTAAATCCCTTCTTGCTGCATGTGTGTGCACACCCACACCAACACGTGTAAGGTGCACTGCAGGAGCAGCAAGGGCATAGCAGCAGCCAGGGATGATTTGGCTAGAAGTGTCTCTCCTTCAGGGCTTAACCTAAAGGAGGAAGAAACAGGGTAATGCAAAAAAACTGCAAAAGGGTTGTAAACCCTTTTCAATTATTGTCTGCAGCCAATCCTCCCAATTCTTGTCTTTAAGAACAGAACCATATAACCATGAAGAGAAGAAAAAGGCATGAATATAGAGGTACCATTTTCGTTTCCAAAGATTTTTGCTTTTCTAGTTGCCTTTAGAAAGTAAGTTTGGGGAGGAATAGCAATCCTGGGCCAAGCTGTAAGATATTTCTGATATCCTGGGTGTAACACTATCCATTACAAACATTAAATGATCTAAGCCAGTGATAGCCCTGGTGACTGGCGTTTCCTGTAGCACAGCACAGCAAAGTTAATAGGGCACAGTGCAAACTGGCAGGCTCCTTAGGGTCAGTGAGCTCAGTCTCCAAACCTCTATCATCCATGTCAGGCCTGCTTACAACAGGATATTTCCTAGTGGAGAAGTCAACAGTCACAAAACACAGCTTTTCACCTCTGGTTTGAGTCCAGACTAGCAGCTTGAGGTGGACTGGTACCCTGAAGTACAAGGTTCATGCTTCATTGCCACTTTGCTGGAGGCAGCAGAAGGGAAGACAAATGACAGAGGCTGTCAGGGTGTCCTTTCTCTCTTTCACCACTTATAGAGGATTCCTCTCACGTAAGAATGCGCCAGACTTGCATGGCAGAAGCGGTGAATGGTGAAAAACATCTTCTGCTGCCACCCACGCTGCTTTTGTTTTGGAGATAGAATTTTTACAAATAAATATCTAGTGTCATACCAAGTCATGGACCACCTTCCTGGATCCTCCTCAGCCCAGCCACCTGCACACATTATGTTACCACTTCCAGGAAATGTTCTACGTGCTTACACGAGTTAATCTGAACCCCAGATACGCTTTGGCAGGTCTGCTAAACAGCATGAAAATCCTGTTGCCCCTATGCCTCCCCATACCTCTGCCCCAGCCTGCAGTCAGCTGCCAACACCAGCAAAGAAATGCATTGGCAGCTGCTGCAGAGAGAGAAATGTAAGGCTTCCTTCATTGTTGGTTTGGATGGTGGGGGTCCAGCCGACATGCAGGCTAAGGCCACGTAAGTAGCTTAATGAGAGCCTCCGTGGGTTTCACTAAGCAATGGAAAGAACTCACTCCAGTCCTGGTAGTCTGGCTGCAACTTTGCTTTTAACTA
>Ga0181612_130252_pt1 | contig 10679 bp, 4 predicted proteins | sample HoacroProtozoa21_FD_119630 | JGI IMG/M metagenome (GOLD analysis project Ga0181612, IMG submission 119630) | Hoatzin crop microbial communities from Cojedes, Venezuel. Combined Assembly of Gp0051906, Gp0051904, Gp0051908
CCAAGTAACTAGCAATAGGACGAGAGGCAATGGCCTCAAGTTGTGTCAGGGGAGGTTTACATTGGATATGAGGAAAACTTTCTTTACTGAAAGAGTGGTCAGGCACTGGAACAGGCCCATGGAAGTGATGGAGTCGCCATCCCTGGAGGCGTTCAAAAATTGTGTAGATATTGCACTTCGAGACACGGTTTAGCAGGCATAGTGGGGGTGGGGTGACAGATGGATCTGATGATCTTAGAGGTCTTTTCCATCCTATATGATTCTATGATTCTAAGACAAGCCAAACTAGACATATTCATTAAGACATATTCTCACACTTATTGCTTTTTCAAGGACTTACAGTGTGTGCAGCAACAACTTTCACCCTACACATTGCATTTCCTAGTCTCTGTGTATTCTAAATAAAAGGCACTTCTGAATGTCCTGAGCACAATAAACAAAAATGGTTGATTACTCAAACAGAAAACCCAAAACTGTCTCCAACCCCCAAGACTGGAATGAAGAGTCCCAAGAAAGATGGCGACAGGGGGGAAACCAGGAAAGCTAGATGTGAAATTAAAAGATTGCAAAATCCCAGAAATTTAAGAAACACACACTGTAGAAGAAGATTTTTTGATAGAAATAGCACTTCATTTTTTAATATCCCACCTGTTTTCTCAAATATGCCCCATAACAATCCCTGTCGCTAAAGCGTGGTACACATTTTCCCCCGTCAACTTGGCACCCACAGGACCACGTAGGCTGCCTTTGCATTGCCCAGTCTTCAACACTGATCAGTTAGTGCATATGGGATGCAATTCTGTTGCTTTCAAACTCCAAAGCCTCTCCTCTAACTTAGTGGGAAACACTTCAGCTTCTGACAGCCCCATAGTTATTCCACATAGAAGACTAATGTTTGGCTTTGAGGCCTTTGGGAAGAAAATCTTCAAATTCATCCAAGTTCTCCTTAAGTGCTATGAGCTGACCATCTTTTAGAACAGGAAACCTCCCCTAGGAAGGCAAAAGGTTAAATCCTTAATTAACATACAGAAAACAAAAGTACAGAGAAAACCATAAAAAGAACATAAAAAGTTAGACTCTACTAATAATATGTCTTAAAAAAAAATTGTCACTGCAAGTTTCTTCAAGATAAGCCTTAGCCATGCATGTTCATATCTTCAAAGGGAGATTCTTTGATGCCTTCATTTGACATGAAGCTAAGCAACCAATTCTGTTACACTGCATCACTACCATCTTTTGAGGGCTGATTTGGACTGCTGACAACCTGTTTCTCCACCTGTCCCAAGCCTCTCTATTGTGGGGATTTCTCTAGGACTGTAACATTTGTGCCCATCTGTACAGGATGAGATCTCACCCTTTTTACATCTGTCGCTCTTCAGAGCTTGCTCCCTCTCTCTGTTTATGTTATATAGTGGGAATGAAACCTTAATTAATCACTTCAAAAGGATAGCCCCAGAGACCTACATGATCTTGCTCTGTATTTGGGCTCTAAAGTATCAATTGCAAATAAAACAAATGGGACAAACCTCCATCCTTGGGAACCTTTTTGTATTTACAGCATTCTAGTCCTTAACTGGCACATTATAATAACCCTACTAAATTAGGAGAAAAGATGAATATTTTGAAGACTGTCATACTGTTTTATTAAATGTTTGTGATAAGCATTATACATTGATTTTACCCTATAATCTCCATCTTGCTATCAGCTCTCCAGAAAGACCAAAAATGCTACATGCATAGAAAAATCTGGCTTGTAGCAGAAACCTGTTCTTCCTGTCCTTTGCCTTTTGCTTGACATCTCCAGTTTTGCAGGTTTGTGCTACCGCAACACTGCCCCTGTGCACCACAAAATTCCTATTCTCCAGCAACAAAATGGGACTTGGAGGTCTTGTCTTCTCCTTTCCAAGGCCCTGCTCAGTTCTGAAGGTCTGGCACATCAAATGACTTCAGCTACTGCTTCTGCTAATCTCTGCAATGCAGTTCAACTTCCAGTTCAAGAGAACATCTTTAATCAAAAAAGCACTTGAATATGTCCGTCTTTTTGCATGAGTTATGTCCTGAATCATAGTGCCAAACAAATAGAGGAGGCAAAACAGAGCTGTGAAGAGAGACAGCAAGTGTCCTGGAGTCCCTAGTGGCTGCGTGCCTTCAGCTCTTGGACCACAGAGAGAGGATCTCCAAAGAGAATCTGGCCATTATCACCTTTCCTACGTACAGGAGCAGATCCACCCTGGCTACTGAAAAGATGCGATAAATTGATTTATATTGTACTTTCTGTAGCTGTTCACGATGGCCTGAACTTCATGTTTAACTCCAGTTAATCTTAAAGCAGCCTGTGGATTAGGGCCTACGGGAGACCCAGGAAGGTGCTGCTGTAAAGTTACAGAACAGCTCCTAGTAACTCTAACAGACAACATAGATGAACAGACTCATTACTTTAAAATAGCAAGAAAATTCAGTGGAACTAAGCTACGCTCCACACAGGCTGATTTTATTATTTTCCACATTATGACTGTATAGATTTCATAACGCAGGAAACATTTAGAGTTCTTTTCAAACAGTACGCAGAAGTTTCTGTGTATTGCCTTCTCTTTTGGCCCTAGTTGTTTGTTCTGGTTTTTTTGTTTTGTTATTATTTTTGTTTTGTTTTTTTTGTGGGGGGAGGTGTGGGGGTGTGGTTTGGTTTGTTTTTTTAAAGCTGGATAGAAAGTAAAGTCATCATAATGAAGAGAAGCAGAAAACAATAGCAAGCGAAAATTAAAGACATGTCCATCACTGTTAGCCTTCCAGTAGAAGAAGTCTTCCACATTTGCATGGCAAGACCAAGCAAATACTTTAGAGAGAAACTGTATCTGTGATGGAGGGATGTTATGTCATTAAATATGAGTGGCAGGTAATACTTATCCCCTGGATTTTCTTCAGTAAGTACTGCAACACACACAGAAGGAGGGTTTCAAAAATCAATATGCTCTCCAGCACTACTGATAAGCTCCCAACCTGCAGAAAACTTTGTGACCCACAGATTCTTCCGCTGCGAATAACTGTTGTACTCGTCACCTCCTCTACAAAGCTGGGCACCAAGGTTTTTTTGTAAAAGGCATGTGTGTTGTAGTAGGGATTTACAACAGAATCCGATAATGTGTAAAACCACAACTCAGTTATCTTATTGTGCTGGGAAGACTTCAAAAAAAGAGAGGGCTGCCACAGAACACAAAACCGGAATTCAGTAAACTCAGTAAGGGTGATGTACTTTTGAGGTTAAGAAGCTACAATGCTACTAATCTGTGAGGAAAGATGGCCCTGGAAAAATACCACTCTACATATGTCCATTCACAAGCATTCATTTTTTTCCTGAATACTGCCTTATGTGAGTGCTAGAGGGGGAGCTCTGACTCGTTTCACTTCATAAAAGCTTGGAATTCAACTGAATGGAGACACTGCATGGGGATCTACTGGTAAACCATGGAAAGGTCAGCTATGTGAACTTTCCTGTATTTGAGACATCTTCCACTTCACCTGCTGAAATAATTAGAAGGATCAATCTGTGTTCCGCCTGAATGAATTCCTACAAATACAGCCAGTTGGGGATTACAGGGGGCAAAAAACAAATCATAAAATCAACATGCAATTCAAACTAGCGACTTCGACATTTATGCAAGAGGAAACATAATTAGTACTGTGCAAACTACGAAGCTTAAAAAGCAACAAACACAAAACACACCTCTTGGAAAGGATAATAATATTTTGACTCATGCTGTGGAGACACCATTGTTTCTACAGATGTGGTTTATATTGCTTTGCTTTTGTTATTGTGTAAGCTAACAACCCAAAATCTGAAAGATACTTTGTTGGTCTGAGAGTGAGCTCCTCACAATGAAAACATGAACAGCACTGTTGCTTTGGAAGCAGAATATAAAGGAGTAAAAATGTTAATGGTAGCTTATTCCAAGCTTTATTTTATTGAGAAATATGATGTAGACTTCATTAACAAGAAAGCCTAAACCTATACCTCAAAAAAAATCAGTAAAAATACAGCAATCATTATATTAGCATTAGCTATCTGTTTATAAAGACAAAAATCAATTCATCCAGTGTGTTTATCTAGAACCACTAAGATAAAACAGCAAAATTCGCACAAATCACCATAGGCAGAGAAATTTTACACCACTTACAACATAACATTATAGTCAACTTATGCTCTCCCGATACCAGTTAAAACCGAGAGCAGCTTTAAAGACAGAACTGGTGCTCCCTTGGACTTACATTACATCCATATGAGGGCAATCTGGCAGTTAAAGTTTTTTAAACAACCAATCGGAGGTTGAATGAAACCATAAAACAGAGGGAGAACAACAAAAAAATTTCATTTAGATGTATTTGATCCATGTTCTTCTTCGGAAGACCAACAATCAAACAGTATGGGGAAGTTCTTTTAAGAACCAGCCTAGAATTTTTTCCAATTTATTATTTCTTTAAGAGCTTTTCCCCTACTTGTCTGGATATCACTATCCATAAAGACAGGGCAAAGTCTCACAGATGTAGTTGTTCACCCAAACTTATAAGAAATAGTTCTTTTTTTTTTTTTTTTTTTCCCAAATATTACTTCATTTTCCAGTTCTCCAGCAAGAACTGCTACAACATGGGACTTCCCATAACAGTTTTCCAGCAAAGAGACAGATATCCTCAAGAGACTGTTTTCAAAAGTCAGACAGGACAGGCTTCTGCTTCAGCACAGGAGAAGCTGGCTTCCATGTGCTGACAGGGTCACAAATACAGAGACCATGGGATTCTCTTCCCCTATCAGTGTTTGAATACCCTGAAGTAAATATCTTCATTTTTTACTTACCCCAAATCAAAGACAACAAATTGAATAAAAAAATAGATTGAATTCCTACCTCAATCTGTGTGGTGTTGTCATGTCCTTCTTCAAGCAGCAGGTCCGTGAAACCCCCTGGCTCAGAGGAATCCTGCCCCATGCTAGCTCCATTGGTGTCAACTGATTTGAGAGACTCTGAGTGCCTTCTCCACCTGTGGCTGTTTACATGTGAATCCACTTGTACATTTTCCTCTACTCCAGGGAAGCTCTGAACAACTTGATAAAACACACCTGTTTGACATAAAAAAAAAAAAAAGAACACTATAATAAGTTGAGTGGAACTTTGGTTTACTAATCATAACTGAAAACATAAGAATGGTAAACTTTTAGTAAATGTTTTGAACTACTTTATAGCATAGCCAATTATATCTCTGATAAATCTACAACAGCATAAGAGTTTAAGAGATAGCATATTATACTTCCACAAAATTCAAGACTTTGGACTAAGTTTTGTAGATTCCTCTAAACATCTCAAATGTTTTATTTCCTGCTTATTTTATGTCTAGGAAAAGGTTTCCCTGTAACTTTAATAAATTTGACACTTTGCTACCCATATGTGTCACTTTTCAAAATAAAATAAATCTAAGAAAAAAATCACTTAATAATCTGAAAAAACAAAAGTAGAAGAGGAAGAGAAACGCTGGTATGGACTTAGCTTTTGCTACTAATTTCATGTAGAAAGAGGTTGGAAGCCATGGTGAAAGGCAGCCAAATAAACATTATGAGAGGCATGAAATTCCCATAAACATCTGTTGCAGTGTAAAAATGAAGTTGCTGTATTGTGGAAGTGATAAATGCAAATGATGTGTGAAGTCTGCAGGCATTCACTATGTCTCCCATAAAGGGTGAACAGTTGGGTGGTACATATTCCTTTTGGACTTTATTCATGCTCATTAACAACTTTTTCATACTAGTAAAACTATCACCAAGACTAAACTACAAATTCTTCAGTAGTTTCCAGTTTGCCCAATCCACAAGCTAGTCAAAGTATTTTTTATTAATTTATTTCAGATAACACTATCAAGACGGGTTAGAGTAATTTTGCGTACTTTGCGCTAAAAATCAGATATGCTTTTCATACTGTCTTTGGGTCTAAAAGGAGAAGTAGAGGGGTGCTCTGTGCTTTCCATGTGCCAGGAAGAAGGGGATCTTGTTCAAAAAACAGAACTATGAGGTTCCAAATGAACTCTCAAGAGAAGTGGCAAATAGTGCAGAAATATTTCTATTGCTTCTGTTTGGCAGAAGCTTCTGAGCAAAGGAAGGCAGTGCTTCCAAGGTTCTAACTAAGCATTCTATATACTGTCTAGGTACATTAAAGATGGAAAAATAGAAAATTACCCATCAAAGGTTTAAACAAGAAGTAAGATTTTACTGCGTCATAGCAGGAACAGGTATAGGAGTCACAGATATAGGAGCATCTGCCAGACATTGTTCTTGACAGACCAGAAAGAGTTACCGTACAGAAACAGTCTCTAACAAGATTTAGGCTCCATTTGATTTCATTTTTCAAATTCCCCAAAATCTACCAAATTTACTTCCTAAGCTATTTGATCACTTTCAACCATGCTGATATTAGTGTGAGCTGAAGGTGCTTTGTCACCTAGAGAAATCGATATTTAACAGAAATGCAAAATAAGCAATCTTGGGCCACAACTTTCCTCAGACCCCAAGTAATCAGCTTTCTTTTAGTTGTTGGCTTTTCGAAACCTGTTTCCTTGTATTTCTTAAAAGTCTTAGAATCCTTCTTTTCAACAAATTGCCACCGGGTTCCCTGCTTTATCAGGCAATCAGCTGCCAGACGCAGAAGGACAGCTCAGCAGATGAGCCGACTTATTCCTCCACGGCCTTTATCAAAATCTATTCAAAGCTGCCCTGTCTGCTTCAGCTTGGAGGCACTCACCATGGTGTTAGGGGGATAAGGGCATCAGGAAGCTAATAGACATGGCAAACTTCTCAGATACAATCACAGATAGGCACTTTCTGCCTGTGATATGTAATGTCTCAGACTGGATCCATGGAGGCAACGTTTGCCCTCCTGCCCCAGCTAGGTCTGCAGAACCAAGACACCTTGGCACCTGCTGCAAGGCACTGGGAGCATCAGACACCTACAAACAGGAGTAACAGTGCAACAGCTACGTGTCTGTAGGACCCCGCTCACTTCTTCTCAAGCATCTTCGCTGGCTGCCCTTGGTGGCTCAAACCCCAGATTCAGAGAGGCAAAAAGCATATTTACCCTCATTTGGCACTTCCACTGCAGCCTACTCTTTTTATGGTCAACAAGCAACATGTTGAGGCAATCACTGAAATTAGCAAATAAAAAATGCAAAACTTGGGGAGGGGTCTTAAATCCTATTCTCTTCAGGCTGAGCCTTGTCTATAAGGGAAAGCAATTACACTTTGCTCTTTTACACCCTGAATAGAAATGAATGTGGTTTCTAAGCTTTAAGGTGTTGTAACTAAACTGCTTTTTAAAACAATAATAATCTAGTGGAGAGAAGAAGGAGATAGGCCCTACCATTCTGTGATTCTGTTCAAGTATTTCTACTGGCCTGGAAATTCTACACATTTTTCTCCATATTTTTCTTTCACAACGTAATGGCATCATGGCATCTGCAAAATTTGGCATAGGCCATTCCCTGTTAGAGAAATCCTTGATGTCTTCAGTGCACAACTTTTATTCTGTTTCAACAGTTTAAATTATGTGATTTTTCTCTTGAAACACAGAAAATGTTCTAAAACAAATTGTTACTGCCATTACATTGATAAATATTATTTTACAGGTACAAGCTACACTGACATAAGGAAGCTTTCTAATCATCCAGCTGTATCAGAATGCATTATGTCCTTCTAAATTTAATAGTAGCAAGAATTAAAAGCACAAACTGACAAGGTTTTCAGTTGAAAACTAGTCTTTGGGTTGTTTTTTTCACTGTTATCTGTGAAAGCTTCTACCAGGGTGTCACCACTAGACTAGCTAACTGTCCTGGACTGGCAGAGTGGGGATACTGAAGCTACAATGTGAGATAAAATCTGGATGTGTTTTCAGGGAATAAACAGAGAAATTTACTGTAGGCTTCCTCCCTCCTTAAAATTTTTCCTTAAGCTACTGGGGACGGAAAGAGACAATGGTCTTTAGCTAAACCAGCTCTGACCTAGCACATTGTCCCTGGTTTATCCTGACAGATCTCTAATGCAGAGAAGGTGACAAACAAGACGTTTTTTTTTTAAATGAGCTGAATGTGGTGTCATATAAGTAAATACAATTGAAAAATATAAATTATCAATCAATGGACAGATAAATTAATTTTCAAGTTCTAAACGCAGACAGCTCATGAAGAAAAAGCATTCAGGGATCTAAAATTCCAATACTTTACAAGTTAGAACTATTTCTTTTCTCTGGTTGAAATCTCTGTGTAGCTAGTAGATGACATAAAAGGCATTTTAGAGGAAACGTACCAAAGTATTATACTCTTATCTTTTAGATCTCAGAGCTCGCACCTAATTAACATTGAAGGAGAACAAGTCATTTAAATCAATTGGAAAGCAGCCAAATACTGTAATATCTGAATACTAATAAAATCATAATATTGGCAAACATAGATGAGTAATAACTTGTTCAACCTGTATGAACAGAGACACAGAACTACCACAAGCCTTCAAATGAGTTAAAATTGGAACTACAGTTTTTAGCTGATATTTTTACGTGCAAACCACAAGAGTGTTGTAAATAGTTCTGTCACTGGCATGCAAATACCTCAGTTGAAGGTCTGTAGAGTGATATTGCACTGTAGTATCTTGGAGGCAGTGAAAATATACTACAGGACTTTCCAATGAACTTGTAATTAAGCTGGTGTTTTGGTCTGATCTTTCAGCTCTCCTCCTTGAAGTTTTCATAAAATTAGCAATGAAAATCATTATGTCTGCAGCTCCTCTCCCCCTTGGGCTAAGTTAAAATTTAAGATTTTAATTCTGTGTTGAATAAAGCTAGAAAGGCTGTGGGGTGGGGGTGAGGGAAACAAATCTATAAAAAGCTTTCATTGCTCCGAGGTGATTTGGAGTTAATGAATGACTGTTTGCAAGTTCAGAAACTCTTGTCCCAGTTGGCCAGTTCAGCCCTTTGTAGTCGATGTGATTGATCAGAATTATCACTAAAGGCATTCAGGGAATCGGGGTATCATTCACACACGCTGAAAGGACCTATGCAGAATATTTAGAGAGGACACTGGGGAACGGGAATGGGTGAAAAGTACAGACAGACTCACTTTCGCTCACATTAAGGCAGGTGCTTCAAATTTCCTTCTGTATAGGTTTACATGCTGACAGGAATAAGACTTAAAAGATTTTAGCATCTATTATTTCCTAAACCACCATGTACCCAGATAGCAGGTTTTTGACTACATTAGCTTGTGTTTTAACAATTACAAAACAAGCTTTTAAACTCTATTAAGATAACCTGATGGAGGACACATGACCGAAACCTGTATCTTCTTGTACATCAGGACCTGACTTCTGAGGTGGCTCTGCTAGTCTGAGGTTTTTGGCAGGAAGGTGTGTGTCCTGTACTACGAAAATACACAGTACTGCTTAACACTTACCATTAACATAAATCAGTGCTGAAAGTGGAGAACAACTAAATACGTAGAGAAGTTCGCCTACTTCAGTATCGTCAGTCATGAAGTGCGGATGGGATTATATAGGAAAGATTTGCAGAAAGGCAAGAGACTGCCTCACTACGAGAGCACAGGTTCTCTGCTTTGCCAAGTCTGTCTTCAAAAAAAAGGGGAAAAATTCTAAGTAAACAAAACCAAATTGAAACAGCAGAGCCTGACAAGTAGACATCTCTGATTTAGTAGGGAATTCTGGTCTGTGCAAAGTTTTATTTAGAATGAAGATCTAGCTCTCACTTTAGAAGAAAAAGAAACGTTCAAAATTTTATGAACAGCAATGTAGTTGAAGAGGAAAGAAACCCTATTTTGAAACAAAAAAAGCCAAATAAGTAAATCACTTACTACTTACTCAACTGTATTGGGTTATTTTTCCCACTTGTTCTACAAGGTCAAACAGAGATTTGTAGAATGTTGCAGCACATAAGAAATTCGGAACTGCATTTCTGAAACACGTGTTAATTACATTTCATGACTGCACATATTTGGGATAACTCTGCAATTTGACTAATTTCATAAATGCACCATAATCAGCCAGGCTTTTTTTTGAAAGCCCAGAGATACTCACATCTTGAAACCTCTATTCAGCAGATTGCTTGTGAGATCTAGTATCATCTTTCTAAATCTGCTACAGCCCAAATGCCGGCAAAATCAAATTCATTCATCAAGGAACTGAAAATGTCATAATACTTCTTTAACTTAAGTAACTTTCTACAGCTGGTCTCGTGAATTTTTATTGGGGGATGACGGGTTTGAAAACAGCCTCCCAAGAAGGACTTGGGGGTACTGGTAGATTAAAAGCTGGACATGAGCCAACGATGTGCGCTCGTAGCCCAGAAGGCCAACCATCTCCTGGGTTGTATCAAAAGCAGCGTGGCCAGCAGGTTGAGGGAGGGGATTCTGCCCCTCTACTCCGCTCTGGTGAGACTCCCTCCTGGAGTCCTGTGTCCAGCTCTGGAGCCCTCGGCACATGAAGGACATGCAGCTGTTAGAGCAGGTCCAGAGGAGGGCCACAAAGATGATTCGAGGCCTGGAGCACCTCTACTATGAGGACAGACAGAGAGTTGGGGTTGTTCAGCCTGGAGAAGAGAAGGCTGCAAGGAGACCTTACAGCAGACTTTCAGTACCTGAAGAGGGCC
>Ga0181612_175441_pt1 | contig 10679 bp, 10 predicted proteins | sample HoacroProtozoa21_FD_119630 | JGI IMG/M metagenome (GOLD analysis project Ga0181612, IMG submission 119630) | Hoatzin crop microbial communities from Cojedes, Venezuel. Combined Assembly of Gp0051906, Gp0051904, Gp0051908
ATCTGTTTTTACATAGGAACATGAATTAGAGCTCAGGTCTATGTCCCACGAAGTTAAACCATGTCCCACATTGCTCCTTGCATGATCCTATGCTGACTGAGTAAGCAAGAAGCAAGAAAAAGCAGGAAGACAGGGAAAGCATCACTAAACCCTTGACACCTTTGAAGGGGCAGGAGCAACAGCACAGCATTCCTACATACTTATTTCAAAATACAGCAGGTGCCGATCTCCTGTTGCACATGCTGGCCCGGTCCAGAGGGAAAATTTAGACAACGGAAAAAAATCATCCTTAACTTTTACAGACAGATACCTTTACATTAGGGGACCATTTCTGAACCTAGGTCCCATCTTCGAGTGTTTCTCAGCTATGCTGAAGGGTTAGAAATGTAGCTTTAAAAACCTAGCAGACCTAGCTGGATCATTGGATGGGATAACAAAAATTATTTATTCCAGTACTTTCCACTTTTCATACACAGACCCTTCTCTGTCAAGGTCCTCTGCCACTTTATGCACATAGATTTGGAGTCTACAACAGTATACACACACAAGTATGTATCTATAAAATCTATAATAGTATATCCCTATATCCAACACATCCAATCTAATATGATATTGGATAATCTATCCAATAAAACTGTCTGACTTTCTGTATATACATAGTGATCCGTGCAGTTAATTAAACTGCAGCTATGCATACACAAATTCCCTTCCCCTCTAACTGCACAAACAAGCTTTTTACAGAAACCACATCATCTGTGTTCCCTGACTGTCTTGTTTCAGATTCGGACTTGCTCACCTTTTTCACCTCCGGGCTTCTGTCTTCTTTGGTCTCAATACTTCATCGTTTCTATTCCACACATCCCTTTCAGAAGACAAGCTACAGAATCACAGGAGTAAAAGTGCTGATTTTTTGAAACCCCAGCTCTCAGAGAAGGATGCTTTATCAACACATCCTTATCTTGAGCGAAGATTAACTCTGTATTAAAAATGAAAAGAACTCAAAAATATGGCTTAAAAGTAAGAAATCTTGCATATAAAAAATGGAGAATAAGTCATCAAACAAAACAAGAAAAGCCCCTAATTCAAATATTCAAGAAGCATTTCTTGGGCATGATTCACCTACTCCTAAGCTAGACATCTAAAATAGGTCAGATGAATCACTGCCTCACAGTGTCCGTTTCTCTCCAGTGACTGTGGAGGGAGCCTGGACCATAACTTGGATGGAGACACCCATATTGCAGCTGTCGAGATGAACCCCAGCCCCAGACTTCACCTAGGCTACCTCAAAGCCACCCAGTTTCTGCAGGAGCTGCCCCACAGAAGCAGGCCCTTGACGGAAGGGGAGCAAAAGCCCTGCTGTGTGCCGTTGGTTGCTCGCCTGCCCTTTTCCAGCTTTCTCTAGAAAAATTCTTGCTGTGAATACAGAGTCAGTCTGCTCATCCTCCATTTTCTTTCCACTGAGATATATTCAGAATGAGACGGAAGTTTCAAAATCAGAAGCCAGTTCAAAAGCTCTATTTGATCTTTATTAAAACATCTATTTTCATATTTGGGGATCAATTTCATGACAGTTTTTTGACAGGTTCATCGGGTTTTTTTCTGTAGTTTCTTGAGGAAATAAGGCTTTTTTTATGACACCCCTAAGCCCCCCATTAGTCACTTAGGAACCAACTGGCTCATTTCAATCGAATTTAACATGCACATAGAGGAACCGGAGATGAGCATGCTCCTCTAGCCAGGGATCAGCGCCTGGGTGCAGCAGAGAGCTCTTACTGGCACCCCCCTGGGAGGATCAGCAGGGAGCTGGGCTGGCCCTTATCCCTTGTGCTTGCAGTTTATGTAATATCTTGTCCAGGCAGCAGGTCAAAATATTTGGTTTAGGGACTTCAGATCTGTTGGGAAAGTGGGAGGGACGTACGGATGATTGGGGGGGAGAGGGCTGCTGGGAAGAGGGAGTGCTAATAAGCTGCTTCTCCGCAGGCTGAAATAACCGACAGCAGAATCTGCCGCTTTCATAATGAAGTATTAATGGCAATATTGGTAATAATAAGGTAACTATGTAGTGTTCGAGGTCCTGATCTAGACTAAGGATTTGGTTCTCTAACACTGCACGCAACCAGGATTTCCACTGCCATCCACGGAAGCAGCGATACAAGGACTGTCAAGAGCTGAGTGTGGGGCTAGATAACCTGACATGACCTTGGAAGATGGTGCTCCCAAAATGATGGGGAGGACCTACCTCTGGTTGTTGGTAGCCCTTCCTCTGCAGGAGTTCCTGAAATGCTTGCATCGCATAGAATACCACACCTCTGTCTCCTAAGAGAACTTCCAAAGCAGATTACTAGAAATTAATCAGAAATTAATGAACTTCTCCTATGAACAAAGGCTGAGAGAGTTGGTTGAGAAGGGAAGGCTCCAGGGGGACCTTATAGCAGCCTTTCAATACTTAAAGGGGGCTTATAAGAAAGATGGAGAGAGATTTTTTACCAGGGCCTGTAGTGACAGGACAAGGAGTTTAAACTGAAAGAGGGTAGACTTAGATTGGATACAAGGAACAGACTTTTTTTACGATGAGGGTGGTGAGAGGCACTGGAACAGGTTGCCCGGAGAGGTGGTAGATGCCGCATCCCTTTGAAACATTCAAGATCAGGCTGGATGGGGCTCCGAGCAACCTGATCTAGTTGAAGATGTCCCTACACATTGCAAGGGAGTTGGGAGTAGATGACCTTTGAAGTTGCCTTCCAACCCAAGCCATTCTATGATTCTGTGATTCTATTTAAATAGGAAGTTCAGTTTCTAAATATTTTACATTTTTCCAGTCGGTTCCTAGGCTGACAAACAACGAGTTTTTATTCATCTATGATTTGGATTTGATATATATTGTTGATATAAAAGTTGCACTTTTTTTTTTTAGGTCAGTCTAAATACAGGAAAAGGTACTTACATATTTTTGTTACAGAACTTTTGTTACAGAAGTTTTAATTACTGTTTTGTGACCCTTTTATTTGCTTATCTGGTTCATTTAAGCAAACCTGGCAAATGGTTTTTGTTTGTTTGTTTGTTTATTTTTTCCCTAATTCAAATTCTTGTCAAGTTACAATTTTGTAATTGCGTTAAAATACCCAAATATGGTATTCTTCTCCCTGTTCTAGCAAATCTATGATTTAATTTTTTACGCTTAAGAGTGAAATTGCTTTACTAAATTCTTTCAGAAGTATTTTGAGTAGAAATGCATTATTTACTCAATATAATTATTTATCATAAGAATTTGAAGGAAAAATTTCCAAGAGAGAAAAACACAACCAAAACAACTTAATTTAAAGATACAAGTCATTTAATAAAAAATAGAAGCAACATCATAGCTCTGATATAACCAGTTATACAATAGTACAGGCAAAAGTATAATCCAATCTATTCAACACCAGGTTCGGTATTTAGACTATAACTTTTAGAAATATTTAAAAGTTGCTTTTGCTCTATGATGTTAAACCAACCTTTCAGTGCTACGGCAGTCATTAGAAAAAAACAATTTTAATTTAGTCTCTCAGTGTCCTTCTGCAGACTGGAATCCTCCACAAATACAAAAAATATTCTGTGGTGTCTGTGATGTTACTGTTTTTCAGAAGTAAAACTGCAAAGAAAAATTATTCATGTTGATGATATGCACTGACTTTTTAAATGTGGCATTCTGCCATTGTTTTCTTGGAAACACTGATGCTGGCTCAAATATATGATGGGTGAGCAGACAGTCAACGGATTAACAGCAGGACTGTGTGGGTGATCAAGAGCATGAGAATGTAAGACAGTATATTCAAATTAAGAGAAATACAGGCTACTCTTTTTATAGTCTCATTAAAGCTGAAAAAAATAATTCTTTTCAGGGGCTTCACTGCATTCACACACCACCAGCTGTTACTTTTCATTGACTCAACACTTTTGTGGATAGCCGTTACATCTACTTAATCTCATGAACTCAAAATCTGCAACTATATATGAACTGAGCTATTTGTTCTTGAATTTTATATTCACACTATCACGAGGAGCTGTCATGACACCCATAAAAAGCTTCTAATTCTTCCTTTTATTCAGTGTAGTCTCTGAGATATCCTTTTAGTTTCATTAGATTTATCAAGAATTTATATTGTTTCAGATTAATCCAAACCTTATATTCTGCATAGATATTGCAAGCTCTTGAGGTAATATTTTTAAGTTTAAATGGTTCTTATTTAATAAAGAGTGATTATCAACATAGGTGGTGTCTTTTTATTCTGTAGTATAGTGTTCTTACCTTCATCAGTATAGTAAGGGTGGTGAGACAACTGATTAATTCTTCAGTCTAATATTTAAACATCCTGCTATATAAATAACCAATTATTTCAATTATTTGTTGACATATTTGAATGTACAGCAACCTGCAGTGATATCACACGATACTTGTAGAACTAACAGAACATAAACACACTGAATGAAGGATGAATGATTCCAATCACTTGAAAGTCAACAAAATTTTATCCCTAGAAAGAAACTGTTTTCTTTGAGAAGTTTTCCAAATTGAAAGAATTAATGAATTTTACAATCAAAGGGTGTTATAAAACAAATAAACAAACAACTCCCACTAAATCAGTTTTCTTTACAGGGTTTGCAAAAAATGCATTTAAGGTCAAACTTCATACATCAGAGTTTCTCCTGAACCACCAAATCATGTAACCATGTACTTTATCACATGGTTAGTCATGCTAAATCACTACATTTTTCAGGAAAAAAAGCATTATACAAATGAAGTTTAGCTGGCTACAGATTTATTAGCTTCAGTGTTATGTTAATTCTTCTTAAAAAGTCTCGTTCAGATCTCAAAGTGTCAGACACTTTGAAAGGACTGCTATAAACCTGTGTCTCCCTTCCCTTTTACATAATACCAGAGTCATTATGGGATCTGTTGACAGGCCTCCCTTGTATGATGAAGGAAATAATTCTCCAGTGAATTACACGAGAGGTCTGACATCCCCTGTGAAGGACTACGTTTTCCTAATTCCATTTGCTGTTCTGGACAGTTAAGGAGGGAAGACAAGCCCTTGTTTGAGATTAAGCAGATAGTTCAAGTTGACAGCATGATTTATTCTAACAAATAGTTCTTCTCTTGCCATCCACCTCCAAAAGAAATACAGACAAACTTTTTTTTTAGTTCACAGAGAAAAAAACAGGTCATTGTGTTTGCACACAACATTCAGGTGAAATGCATGTAAATATCAGCATAAAGGGTCATATAGACGGACAGCACTAAGATGAGAAGCAGCCAATACCTGTATTTCCCTACGTGATGTGTTCTTCTTCGTTTATGATTCCGAGGATTTCTTGTCGGTGTAGTTTTTCTGTAAACAGTCACCTTTCTTACTAGTCTCTGTCATCCAAACTATACATGTTGTTCTCATTACAGTTGGCCTTTATACTTGCTTCCTGTAGGGGTTTTTTATTTGTCTAATATTAAATTAAGCTTTACATGCCTGTCATGCCAAATCAGTTTCATAATTTCAGAAATTATTTCTCTGTATGAATGGCTGCATGAAGAGAGTATGAGAAATGGGCAGAATTTCTGAAGATAGGGAGTATTTCCCACATGTGACAAATGTGTTTATTTGCTCTGATATTTTGTGTCACAGAGAGAGATACTAATTAAATCTTTTTAATATGTTTTTTCCACATGCTGTGATTCATGCAGCCTAGCTATACTCAAACCGGTCATTGTGCATATTGTGTTTTCATTGCAGAGTCTATTAAATATGAATTCAGCAAGGAAGATGATTTTTTTTTGGTACAGATTATTAGAATGCCTGGAGTCAATACTTCTGGGAATGTTCACAAAAATAGTTTTTAAAAAGCCCACATTTCTATTTCTGCCAGTCTCTCACATTTCCATTCATGATGTGGTGAACAACTTATTCTTGATTCTGTTCTGTAACTCAGAGGTTGAACTACAGATCCAACTACGTAGGCATCATTACAAAGAATGTATGCATCTCAGATACCCTGAGTTATATCATCCAGGTATAAATGAGCAAGTGTCACATTAAGAAAATATCATGTTCAATCAACTACATCTCCAGAAAGGCTTTGCAAATGTCTAAGTGGCTTTAGTTAGCCAGATCACCTCCTTGGAGTGGTAACTGCAGAGAACTGAAAATGACCAATATTTTGCAGACACATTTCTATGTCCCTGTGTGCTTACTAGGAATGTATTAGTAAAAAGATTCTTTAAAAAAGTATCACTTAAGAAATTATTCAAAATGTAATAACCAAGCTAATTTAAAAAAACCCTTTCTCTCCTTCACTCTGAGCATGGTGTTTGTGAGTGAAGCTGAAATTTGACAGACGCTTTTCTGTCAAACGATCTGCATTGCAGAAAAGGAAAAAGAAAGTTATCTGCATGTCCTGGGTTCAGCTGGGAAAGGGGACTGCAGAGAGGGTGAGGCTTTACAAAGGCGTCCTGGTGCAGGGCTGGTCTGGAGCCAGTTGTCCGAGCAGAGTCTCCTTGTGTGAACGCAGACACAAGTGAATGTCTCAATGAAGCTTACGTGGTTGTTCACAAGGAGACCTGAGCTCACCAAGCCTTGCTGAAGGTGTATAGGGGTCAGGCAGCATGACCTACCAAGGGTGATTGGGTTAGCATTGCTGCATGACATTTCAGGTGGCTTGGGCTTGTGCCAGCAGGCTCAAGGTACGGGTGTGGGAGCCTGTGCGTGCCCATGGAATACCAAAGTAACATATCCAGGTCTATCTGTGGGAGAAAATGCTCAAGCATCTGCAGCAGGGCTGTTGCACACAGCTGTTGCACACAGCTACACATCTGCTTCACCCTCACTGAGATTCAGGAAAATCAGTGCCCTGAGAAGGGCTGGCTGGGTTGGCTTTCACAACATCCACCTCCTTGGGACTGAGGATCAGGGTCCACAACTACCAGCAACAGTCTTTACTTTCTTTCTTGCTCCTCGCCAGCTTTATTTTATATTTTTTATTCCTCGGTGTACAAGGCTTCCCTAACTAGTCATTAACCTCAGCCACAGGACACAAACGTTAAACATTATTGTGGCTGTAACATGGTACATTACTTGCCTTGCAGTCGAAAGTGTTTCCTCCAGCAAGGCAGAAAAAAAGAGACCTGCATTAAGTCAGGATTCTCCTGCACGTGTGTCTAAATCAGCATCTGGCACTGCAGACCTGTTGCAAGGAGTGTGTTTGCATGGAGGGGCCACGATACACAAAGCGTGCACCTTTCTTGATTAAACATACAAGACAGGAAAACCATCTTAGGTTTCATCTCAGACAACAACCCAGGCATTCGGATCACATACCCAGCTGCCTCCATGCCAGAACAACCCACTGCGAAGCAGATAATATGTTCCTCTGTGGGGACTGTGCTTAAACTGCTCAAGACCTTCTCCATCCTCAGAGCTGGTGCTGACCACCCCTGCCAAAGTCCTGGAAATAGCAGCTTCTACAGGAATCGACCTTGGGAATGGGACCTGGAGAGGCCCACCATGCCACATGCTGTTTGTAGACGCCAGCTGAGAGAGGGAAAACTGCTGTGGAGCTCTTAGTAGACATGACCAGTGCTGCAGACCCCCTAGGCTGGTCTTCACAGTGCCTCTAGCAGCTCCAGGGCAGGTTTTTTAGCCCTTGTCTGCCTTTCTTCCTGCATACACAAACATGCAGAGAGCAAAGCTCCTTGATAGCAGCTACAATGGTGTTTGCATTACAGTCACTGTAACAGTGGTTCTGAAACACAGATGAGGGGAGGAGGGGATGCTCACTACAACTGTTCCTTCATGAAGTGCCCTGTGCAAGCTGCTGCAGCAATCACACGCCTGGGAAATGTCCTACATTATTTGAGGAGCCTGCCTCAGAGGAAGACAAGTCTCCAGCAGCTCAGTGAGGGAGACAGCTCAGCATGTGACCTCCTGAAATGAAATCTCTGCAGATGCACCCCCAGGCTGATGGGGAGCTGTTGCGATGGGTCATGCCCATTTCCATCCAACAGAAGACCCAATGAGACATGACTGATCTAAGGAGAGCTGACAAAGGCTGAAGGCCACTTCCCCATCTGGGGACATGCCACCAGGCTAGGGGGGAAAGGCTGCCTTTTCACACTTGGGGGCTGTCTCATCCAGCAACTCCTTTTTGCCAGGGCAGGGGTCCTACAGCTGCAGCACCCGCCTCGCAGGCTTGGTACAAGCTCCCCTTCCACCTCGCTGACTCCAAGAACATATCCTAAATTGAAAGAGGCATGACATGAATAGGTCTCCCCCTGAAACCAGGCTAACCTCCTACCACAGGCTGGGGATCCCCCGGTGCTCGTTGTTATAACATCGATGCCTGACGGGGAAGCGCAGCCCCGCGGTTGACAGGTTTTAATGAAGACCTTTGATGTTCAAAGGAAGCGATGGCTGTTTGGTAGGGTTGGTTGAGTTAGAAGAAAGAAGCAGGCTGAAGCCGGCCGAGCTGAGCCCGTTACGCTAGCAGGGCCCCATCTGGAGCACTTAACTGCTGTCTGGTTTGAGCCGATCAGGTTGAAGGTAGGCAGATATGGGGGCGGCTGGTTTCACACTGAATGCTGTCTGCCTTTCCAAGTTACCATGCCCATCACTCACCTGGTGCCAGCATTGCCTGCAGGTCATAGCCTGAAGTCCAGTCTCATTCCTTGTGCCCTGGGGCTGAACTCACACCTGCTTTACAACAGAAACGGAAATATCAGTATTTAATCAGCAAGGCTCTTAACAAATAAGAAATCCACATGTAGTGACCCCAAAGGTTCAACTTCTCATCTAGGTTCTTAGCCACAATGAGGGAACAACTTACCCTTCTATAGCCCCAAAATGTGCCTCAAGCCAGTGAAATGGAGCCCAGCAGTTGAGCACCCTTCATGAGGGAGCCCAGGCCAGTGTCCATGATCCCACAGATATTTCAGTCTCTTTTGCAAACTGGAGCAGCTTCACTGGGAAAGTGGAGAAAACACCCTGTTTTGTCCAGCTGTCCAAGAGCTTTCCTGGAGATGAAAGGGAAGAGGAAAAATTCCCTTAGACAATAGGGATTTTTGCCTTTGCTTCCTTAGAGCATGAAGAGCAAGTCCATTCAGAAGTTTGAATTAGGAGATGTAGAAACAGCCAGCTGGATATTTCAGAAATTTGTTGTTTTGTTTGCCATAGGTATTTTTTCAACAAGAACAAAGGAAAGTTAACAAAACACACAAAAGAAATTTTTGTCCAGCTCTGGAGGTGACATATTTTAAATTTGTCCTCCGACAGATTGTGTCTTTGCTATCAGTTGCATCCCCGTGTCCTTCCTAAGTGGTTTTTTCTTCTATGATACAAAGACAGCTGGTCAAGGCTGCAATGAGAGTCTAGGTAGAACAGCTTGATTTTAACATGATGGGCCAAACTGCAGGCACTGCACACCAGCAGAAAAAGTTCTTTCCAGAAAGAGTAACATTTGCAAACAGAGAATTTTTTTCAGCAAACGGAAAGAAGATGAGACAAATCTGAGCAGGACTCCATGAGTGACCTGGTCAAGCCAATGACTGCAGATTTGCACTTCTGTAGCAGGAAGGAGAGAGGGCAGATGAAGACAAAAATGTTACAGGTGAGACTCAGCCTCAGCAGACAGGAAAGGACCTTGACTTTCCCTTTTATACTGTACAGTCCTCCAGTAAGTAACTAATTTTCTCACTCAGAAGGAGATTAAAATATCTCAGTTACACCTGATGTGAGTCATACAGCACCCATTTCCACGCAGACGTGTTTTGCCTGTTTCTGGAGGACAGCAGTCGCTGCTCACCACGGGTTTGGGGAGGAAGCAGGTCGGGTTTCTTCTCTGAGTCAAAACCTATGGTCCAGAGACTGTCTGCATTTGGGGGAATGACCTGGACATCGTAGCTACGTCTCCTGCCTGGTCACACACCCACAGCTCCAGGGAAAGGGCTGAATGCTGCAAAGAGCCCAAGGCACCCCTCCACTCCTACCACCAACCTTATGGGGTCGAGGCACCAATGACAATTTGGCTAGTAACTTCTGCCTTCGGAAGTCATGTCAGGGTAACGCTGTGTTAAAGCTATCCCCAAAACTCCAGTTCTGCACCTGCAGTGCAAGTCCAGAAGTACCAGCAACCAGAAGAGAAGCCTCGTGGGTGAGAGACACAAAATGCTCTGGAGACATTTCAGTCAGAGCATATGCCTCATGAAATGCGTGATACTCCCTCCACAAGGCAAAAAGCCTTGGGAAGCCTCCACGAGAGCTGAAGCTCATATGAACATCTTGCTTGCTAAAGGAGAGTGGACCTGGCTGGTTGCTCACGGCGCTTTGGGTTCGAGTTCTGCAAAATGGTCCCACAGGCTGGTGGAGGAGCTCTGCCCTCCTCCCTGCATGTGCTGGTGGCCAAATGATTCATGTCACAAGAGGGGATACGCAAGAGCAAAGCATAAATGAATCACCCTGCGCCGCAGGTCATTTAATTCATTCTCCCTTTAGGAGGCAAGTGGTTTCGCACAGTCTAATTAGATACTTCATCCTAATGGCAGCTACATGATATTTTTTCCCCCTTCTTTACATCTTTCAGCAAAATAACAGAAAACCTGACATATACTCAAAAAAAAAAGAACCAGTGCTACCCTGGAACAAGCCTCATGTACCATA
>Ga0181612_176136_pt1 | contig 10679 bp, 8 predicted proteins | sample HoacroProtozoa21_FD_119630 | JGI IMG/M metagenome (GOLD analysis project Ga0181612, IMG submission 119630) | Hoatzin crop microbial communities from Cojedes, Venezuel. Combined Assembly of Gp0051906, Gp0051904, Gp0051908
CCCACCAGCAAGCCATATGCATGTATGAGAACATCCACTATCTCTAAATGTCTTATTTCATCATGCTCGCAAGCTAAACACGTTTTTGTTGCTAAGAGACCATCCCCCTCAAAACAGCAGAAATTCAAGCACAGCCTCGACATGTCTGCTCAGCGCACGTTAATAAATTCATTGCCACGGAGTTACTGGGAACCAGAGCAAGACGTGTACGCTGAGGTGGTGGGGCCAGATTTTTATTACAATTTGTTAACTATTGTTAACTATTAAGCCAAATGGCTTTCCCAGCCTTCCTCAAAAGCTTGGCCAAAAAGTTTGTGTCAATATGGCATTATATGCCTCCCAGATCCAAAACACCAGGCGACATTCTGAATAGTTTAGTGCCAAATTAAACCACAAACACCAGCACAACCATTTATATTTGCACATGAAATCCCTGTAATTTGTATACACATGCATCTAAGTACACTGACAACCACACCTAGATACTGTCTTCCACAAGACTCCTCAGATCACCGGTATTTTCCATGTACAAACTGAAAAACCAACCCCTTCTCCCAAACAAGACAGAACACACAGCTGAATACACTTTTCAACACAAAGGTATCGAGATGACAGGCAGCTTTTGAAATACTTGCTTCTCAGTGCCTTACAAAGTGCATGAAAAATAAATGCATGCATGCGCATGCAAATAGTTTGTTGCCATACCTTGACCTAGATGTTTGTCTCCTCCTCGAGGCTCTTCCAGTCTACAGCTGCCGCTCCCAGTGTTTAGGGTGAGTTCTGAGAGATTTGTACTTATCTCTGCATCATCAAAATCCATATGGCTTGAAAAGGCATCACCAGCTAGGAGTGGGTCTATCACCAGCGGAGAGCAAGGCGGAGATGGAGAAGAGAGAGATGACCGAGGAGACAGCGATGTCATGGATTTTGGAGTACCAGCCAACGATCTCAGTGCCTGTATGCGACTGGTGGGATCTGCTTTGTGAGTTTTCGCGACTTCATTTTCGTGAATAGTGGTGATACAGCCTGACGGTCTAAATCCAGTGGCTCCTTCTAAGAGCAAGTCAAGCTTGTTTTGATAGTCCGAGTCCAACTGCTCCAACTGCTCCAAGTGCTCGTAGTAGAGATCAGAGAAACTGGCTGAGGTGGACGAATCCTGGCTGGAGGTGGCAAGAGATCCTCTGCTAGATGCGAGAGAACCAGGGCTGCTGCTCGAGGAGAGCGAAAGCATGCTGGTGGAGAGACTGAAGGAAACAAGTCAGAAAAGCATTATACTGCATCTCCTGATTTCTCAGGAAAACACTGCAATGTCACCAAATCTCTACGCCCACATGGTACGTTTTGCTTTGTTAGCTCAGGCCATACGCGTTAGTCCCCACAACGATCCAGAACCACAGCCTACCCAGCGGTAAAGCTGGGTCACTTTTCACTAAAAATAATACAGTTCATACACATTTTTCTACTCAACATATCAACCTCATAAGAATCCTTGTTTAGCCAAAACAACTCTAATGAATAGTTTCAAGTCAATTCAAATTAGTGACAACATTTTCCTCCCACATCTGTCTGGAAGAAAACCCTACGGTTCCCGTTAATCTCCAAAGCAGACCACAAAAACCAGCAAGGCCCATGCAAGAAGATGAAGTTATTGCAACAAACTGTCTGACCATATGGAAATTTTCCTCCATCTGCCTCCATCTCGGACCCCCGGCCAAAAGGCAACATCACCGCTGCCTGGAACTGGCCCCTGGAGATGACAGCAGCCAGCAGTTACCAGAAAGCTGGCAGGATTTACCTACGTGAAAGACTGCTACCTGGAATCCAGGGCCAGGAGAGCAGGGGAAAGCATTTGGGCTGGGCCGTCAAGTCAGTTCACACAAATTACCTATCCCTAGAGATCTAGGTTCAGAACATAAATGACAGCAAAATTAATTTTAAGCAGGTGCCTCATAGGAGTCTGTTCAGGTGAGAAAGCCCAGACACCGCAGCACACTGTTTTCTGCTCAGAAGGCCCAACAAATCCTCCAGTGCTGACTACAACATATACCATCCCTAGAAATTCCATTTAAACCAACACTCCTGCTCCAGACAGTAAATATCTTGCTCGTTACTGACCCTTTAAAGACCCTAACCCTCACTTCAGATGTGGATTACCTATTGAAAAATTTCTGCATATGTGCAAGTGGCTTAAGGTGCCCCACTGAAAAACAGTGAGGATGCTAATAAGCCTAATAATCCCTACTTTATTATTTATGGGGTAAAAGCTGGAAGCTGCATTTGCATAATTATGCCCATGACCATCTGAGAAAAAGGCAAGTATGCAGAATTTAGTATAATTTTTGGCACAAAACGTCTTCTGCATTTGTATGACAGACGTGCACTGCATCACGTTTGTTCAGAAAAGCTTTGGGGTGAAACATAACTGAAACATGATAGATGTCTTTGCATTTTGGCAGCATATATAGATCTGGTGAGGACTAATAAATTTACAGCTTTTCAGTGTATTTCACTATGAAAAGGGAAGGGTTTTTAATTAATCTTTTCCCTATCAACAAACTGGGCTCAACCTCCATTTATGCGTACCTTTGAATGCCAGACATTTTGCATTACGAGGTTAATAACAAATGCTTATTCTTACAAAGGAGCATGCCAAGAACACTGGGCACATAGTTAGGAAGAAATTAGTTTCACATGCTTCTTGGTCACCTCAAAAAGATCGCTAATCAGCTAGATGAAATGAAAATATGATGCATTTCCACTGCATAAGAGCATCACAGACAGCTATTCTCCATGGTGGCTTATTTACATGTCAGTCTTGCACTATGCTTTCTTTCCAGTCTTTTCGATGTCATCTTCACAAAATGAAACAGAATCCAAGTGGAGCACAAGCTACAAACAGAGTAAATTCAGTACACGCTGACAGGAAAAACCTCACCCAAACAAAAACCCCACCAAACTCTCTTCCTAATCAAAAAGACAAAACCATAGTTTTAGCTAATGATGATTTGGCCTTACTTCCTGCAGTCATGCATTTGTCTGGAAACAGTAATCCTACGCTCTCTCAAAACTACAGCCCGAACAGCCAGGTGCCACTACGACTGCAGAACCATTTCTGTATACCATATGAACCACAGCAGATTTGGGGACATCTCAACACATTGTCTACACTGCAAGCAAAAGCACATGTGGAATAATTTAGAGAAATATTATCAAGACATTCATACATTAATGTGTAGTTACTAAGACTCACGTCACTTGCTGAGCGTTGTCTTTAACATACTTTATTAATATAATACTTCAGTAATTCAAACATTAGTAAACAAACCTCAGCTATCCTTAGTCACCTAACGTTGCATGTCTGAAACAGCAGCTCCTTCTGTTGTCAGACAGAGGCACCACCGCAAGGTTACTGACCCCGTGCTAAAGCATCCACCTAAACCGAGCGGGACGTGTAATCCTGGAGGCTTCGCTTTCCATTGACTACGCGGGGGTCTTGGGTCACTACTGTAACTGAAAGGCCTTTGAGCCTCTCCGCTGGCAGCCGTAATTGCCGGCAGAGAAAGGCAGCTACGCCGCGTGCAGTGACAGCACCTCCAGCCTCGGCGGCAGGCGACGTACCTTTTCAGCTGGGTGTGCAACATTGCCACTAATCGTGTTGTTTCTTCCAGTTCGCGGACTAGCTGATTTCTTTTGCTATTCAACTTCAATCTAAGAGAAGACAGAAGAAAAAGATGAGCTAAGGCAGCATTTACTATTTAAAATCAGGAGTAAAGGAAAATTCTATTTCTTCTGTGAAATCCTACAAAAGTTGATAAGAATACACAGTATAATGTGGGACAGAATTTGGTCAAGACATGCAGGTGTTTACCAGATTCCAGTACTCTTAAAATGTGGAACTCGATCCTGCAAACATTCACAATGGGGAAAATAATTACTGCTAGTACTATAAAAGTTAATGTTTCTAGGATCAGGCCTCAAAAAGAGTCTGGCAGATTTTCCTCGCTATACACTACTGCATTCTTACACTTACTATGCTAATAATGGTGTAAACATTTTCATTTTCTTTCAGTAAGGTCTGTGGTGACTAAGGTTTACACGCTTTAGTTACTAACCATCTCATTATGGCTTGACATGAATTATGGACTTTAGCAGCATCTCAGTTTTATTTCACACCTGAACTGGTCTGAGACAGAAACGTGCACTTGGGTGCCCATACCCTAACTCAGCAGGTCTCAGGACAAGAAACATACCGTTTCTTTGGCACACGAGAATGGGACCATATTCCTAAAAATCACAAATGGAAGTGTTCATCTTATGCCAAGACCAGACACATTTGTCGAACCACAGATACTTCAGGCCAGTAAAAATCCTGCAGCTCTAATATCCGAGATGCCTACATTTTTTCCAGCATGATAAAACTATGAAAAGACTATGTAGAATATTGGTGTAGTCTGGACACTGAGCACGTAGAAGAAATGAAAATATAGAGCCAGAGAGACAACGAATGCAACATGCCTATCCCCATAAAAATTCAAGAGACTGCAGCTGAAAGTAGCATTGCCACAACCACCCGCATGAATATATCCAGGTTGTAAAGCGCTTGCAGGCAATGCCTAATGCAGTGTGCATCCTCACTGTACGTTCCCATGAGATCTCCCCCTGCAACGCAAGTAAAATTAGGGAGGATAGCTGGCGTTTTTTTCAGCTAGTTTAGATTCACAGGGTATTCCACGCGGCTCCCACAGCCCCGTCAAATACCAGTTCCTACAGGAATCACATACAAGGATGCTCAGAACAAACAACAAATTTTAAAAATTTAAAATTCCATCTGTTGACATTTACCAAGCTCCAGACTGCACAGCGACTGCAGAAGCTGCTGTGAGGAGCTGGCTGCATACAGAAACATTACAGCACATTAATATTATCCTGGGCTATTCTGAGCATTTCTTGCATTCCCATACAGGGTCTGTTTGTAGGAACCACAACCTTTCCCCGCTTTGGGAGTAAGGCGGCTTGCAGGCACTTTGCTTTGGGAGCTGATTTCAGAAACCTTGTAAGCAGAAATGGTCTCCTGGGAATCCGAGGGCACGCAGCATCAGCACTCGGGCAGGGGATGCTGCTGCTTGTTCCCAGTTACCTCTTGTCCAACAAGGCAAGCTCTGTCCTACGCCCAGTAACCCACCTCTCCGTCAGAGCTTTGCTCTGAGTGTCTCTAGCAGCCTGAAGGTCTTCCTCGAGGCGCCTTCTCTCCGTCTCCAGCCTCTCCACCTCTCCTCGAGTCCATTTTCTGGGGCTAATAAATCGCATTTCTTTTAAGAGCTCCTCCTTCTCGTTAATCAGTATTAGACGATCCCGCTCAGAGTCCAGCATGCCGGGCCAGGCCTCGCTGTCAAGCTTAGCCAGTTGTATTTTCAGGTTTGCTATTCTGCAGCAAAAAATTAAAAAAAAAAGCAGTTATTCTACGAGGAGTGGCTGAGCTACGGCTCCAGACACACAAAGGTGCACCACGACCAAGCGCATCTCCCGCTGCCCTGAAGAAGGCTCTCGGCTCGGGGGCAGCGGCCCCATGCCCTCCTCACCAGGGTGCTGGCAAGCGACGGCTCTGCCGGGAGGCTGGCCGGCAGAACAGGATTTTAACTCCGGTTTGCTCCCAGTGTCAGCTCAGTCTGGCCAACCTGCGGTGCCCACCCGTTGGGGAATAGCACGAGGGAATTTCTGGATCTGGAGAAAAGCTGTCGCTGTAGGGTGCTTCACGTGCCTCGCACCTAATGACCTCACAGGACTTGGTGCGGAGAGTACCATGCGGTAAATATCTGATCTGTAACCAGGTTTACGGAAAGAACTGTACGCTCTCTGTGTGTGATTCAGACAGGCTGATAAAGATCAGTGGTCACTCCAAAGTTTAGAAACTATTTTTGTCTTTACAACGAGGAAGTTAATCGTAGGCATGCTGCTACTGGAAGAACCCAGCTATTGGCTCCACACCAAGCATTCTGGACACGTTGAAGAGCTACGCTCCTTCTGGCGCAGCGTGTGCCTGAGGGTGTGAAGAGTCGAAGAGGCAATACGATCCTACCTCAACCCAGAGCCACTTACTTGCCCGAACTTTAAAGTCTATTTTCATTGGAGGTGTCATTCTGGACTTCAGTCTGAAGTCTGTATGACTAATCCTTCAACACCGTACCACATCATCTCGGGCAGGAAGATGATTACTAAAAGCAACAGCGATATAGATCTAATATTTAGCAAGAGCTTCGACTGACAGCAGGAGAGCACAGCTCGAGGCAGGGAAAGAGGCTGCTCACGCCAACTACCTGCCCATTCCCAATTTCCCAAGCACCTGAACAGCTCAGCCCCACAAATGGTCACCTTTGCAACGTGGCTTACAGAGGGAAGTGAAAAACCAGCAGCAGGCCAGGGTACGGAACCAAGGGCAGTCACGTCAGTCTTCCCAAAGGAAGCTGCCTCCTTTGGACTCACTGACCTACACCTCTTCATGACCTGGCAGGGTGATCATGGGAGCTTGGCAAAAAATGATAGCACAGACCAAGTTGAGCAAGAGTTACCAAGGACTTCCATTTCTGGAACTTGCACAACCAAAAATGGTCGAGTGGGGAGCAGGGAACGGGGAGGGCTGAAGGGGCTGGGGCGGAGAAATTACAACAGTTTAGAAGGCAAACAAGGAGGAAAAGTATCTTGCAATATAAGGCAAGATATTTGCAAAAATAATTCACAAGACTGAAAACCAGAGAGTCAAGGCTTACACACCCCTTCACGTGATTAACTGGGGTTAATCTCTCACTCAGTTATAGTAAACACCTAAGAAATGGCAGTGAAATGCTGTACGTGTAAAATGGAAGTCCAATAGTCATCTCCCTTTGAAAAGGGCTTTGTAATCTGGTGACAGAATTACCAGACCTAGATTGGGCACAACAAATAGCTGCGGCTGCTAATCTGGACTGATCTCTTTCTGGAGCTTGGTTTGTGCTGCAGAAGCGCATAGGATGGCGCACGCCTCCTCCAGCAAAGCAGCACACATGCAGGCACAGAGCAAATCCAGCGCCAGCCAGCAGAATCCAAGTGTGTGGAGCAAGTAATAAGATGTGGATCTGGGCAGCAGCAGCTACACGACTGCTGAATGGCCTTGAAGAATAAAGCTTTGTCTGCCAAGCTCCGGAGGCCAGGAGGAACTCCAGCCCCCAGAGAGCCTGGGAAGGATTAAGCTCGCACAGACTGACCTGCCTGCTCCATCGCGGGAGACAGACTAGAGATCACCTTGCTGCAGAGAAGCCTCACTTTCTCTAAAGCCATTTCCCACAGCAGGTTGCTTACTCTAATTAAAGTTCCATAATTGATAAATATTCAGCTCAACTATTTTTAGGTCTTCTTAGGAGCTGTTTTGGAGTGCCTGATTAAGTGCAATACCGTGCTCCAACGAAGAATTAACAGCGGCATTAATTCATAATCCAGGAATTCCTCTGTGCATTTTGAAGGGATATGAGTTTAAGAGGATTGGCTGGCATTAATCTGATCACTTTTGGCATACATTTGCATGGATATGGCTTTTCCACTGGAATTTGTTCTCTATGCATTTCCAAGTCTAATAGCTTCATTAAACTAACCTCAAGTTTTACCTTTTGTAAATGATCATTCTTTTTCCCCTTCTCAGCTAAAAGGAGGTTTATGTACTCTATTTTTTTTCCAATAAAACAGCATCATTACAAAAGAAATGCTTTGCAGACTGTCTGGCATTTGGCTGAAAGCTCCGGCCCTTCAGCATTCACTGACCGAGCCTGAACTACACCCCTGCCGAGCCACGCCAGGCTTGGGCTGCAGAGCAACCAGCAGTACTGCGCTCAGGTCACACCGTCTTTCCGAACGGCCACGAGCTCGCAAGACTGAACAAAATACAGAGCAGGAAGCTCAGCTTTTATTTAACTGTTTTCTTTTTACCCAGAAAAGGTAGTTCAATGATTTATTCTCTGTCATATCAAGTCTCTTTTTTTTTTTTTTACTGGGGAAAGCTGGTACTTATCTACAACAGAGGCATAGCATGTAAAAATTTTAGTCTCTTTGGAGATTGTTCAGAGCACAGAAGTGTACACCAAGATGTGCATCCACAACCAGTAATTAGCAATCCTGTATGAGATCAGCCTGTTCTTCAGAAAAAAAAAAAGAAAAAAAAAATCAAAATGGGAGGTGTGATCTAAAAACTGACCAGTCAAATACCCACCATTGTAGCCGTGCTGCTAAAGGTGACATTAAAATTTTCCATCTTAGGAGATGATAAAACATACTTTTAAAGTACCAAAAGTACCACCAGTCACACAAAACCCAAGCTGAAAGTTTAACTGCTGAAGGAACTAAAACAATGCACAGAGTGCAAGTGCTACACAACTGAGCTACTGCAACACGTCCGGCGCTGTACCACGTAGTTCAGCTGCATCTCTGATTACATTTATGCTGCTGTAGCTGTCTCCTTGTTGAGATGTAGCACTGACCTCCCTTTTGACACGACGCCCATTATCAGTTTCCAATCCCGTTAAGCTAAAGGTTTGTCACCGCTGTTGCCCTTTGTTCTTTTTCGCAGGTTTAACATTATCTGCTCTCGGGCTCTCGTTGTCTCACTGAGCCATGAAAGGAAAGGACTTCGTGGTGGGTACGGGAATGCGCAGAATTGGACCCTGGCAGTTCTGGTCTGCTGAAGTTCAGCAAAATATTCACCTACGTCTATGACTTTAGTCTGGTGCACAGCAACAGTGTGAACAGTGTCTGCTACAGTCCACTTTCAAAATCATCAGCCCCTATAAATCTAGTAGTTCCAGCCTAATTAACAGGGGATCATCTTCATTTCAGGCTGTAAGTTGTACCTTTCCAGATAACACAGAGCTAACAAGACAGATGTATTTCCACCACTCCACTCCCTTCACAACACGTGCATGGGCAAAGCACTTGCTCTTCTGCTGTGGGTTTGGAACATTCTGATGTGGTGCTGTGGGGACAGGAAACACTTCTAGCATCACAAGGAGAAATCAGCATGGGAGCAGAAGGTTCCTTGTGAGTCACTACATCCATAGGATTGTTCCACCTTAAAACCAGTTAAGGTATTTGTTCCTGCCGCTCCTGCTAAAGACCATGCCAAAACCAGAGCGATCCGATAGCTCGAGATCTTTCCATTTTAGCATCAATTATTCATGCCCATTCAGATCCATCTTTCCTCATGATGTTTTTTAAACTCTGAGAAAAATCTATAGACAACCTGAGACAGACATGAAGTATCAAACCTTCTTTAACTGCAAGATTGTGTTGTATGCCCTGCATCATTACTTCAAACGAACTAGTGTGCCGCCTTTATACAGTCCTGTCTCTTTTTAAAGGGCACATTAATTATCTTCTCAGTTTGTCATTATTCACTCGGTCCTCCTTGGAAAAGATACAGGCTAAAGCAAGAGCGCTCCACTTCAACGTGAAGATGTAAAGTCAGTGTGAATTAAATTGCAGTCTTCAGCAAAGTTTAAAAGTAAAAAGCAATTTTAACACTGAAAAATTAAGCACTGCATCTGGAATACTAGTAATTTTAATGTTGTTTTAAAAAGTGACAGAATTATTTGAACACGTCAAGGTAGTTTGGCAAAGCTTGGATTGGTAAAATAGACTATTCTGATAAAATTGCTCCACCTAGGAAGAAAAATGTAAGTTCACATCAAAAGCAGCTGGGCACACAGAGTCTTTCACAACTGCCACAGATACAGATCAGATTCTATGCCACTGAGAAACATGACCATGCCAATACACTAAAATGAAAATATTGTGAGTAACCTCAGCTTTAAAGCTCTTATCTCTAACCACAGACTGGAGAGAAATCCTTCTCTTAACATACATCCCAAGTACAGACTGTACCATGCATCTGAACTTTGTTATTCTGGAGCTGCCAAGTCCCTTGAGAGCAGTTAAAATTGCAGTCACCACCGTCACCGGCTACATCGCTGAACAAGGACTAGGCCAGCCAAAGTCTACATAATAATGCTTGGTGGTTTTTCGTTTAACTAAACAGTTGAGTTAGCTATTATCTATTAAAAAAAAGGAAATACCAGAAAAACTTTTGCTTAAATTGGCCTGTTAAGTAGATATGAATTTCAAAAACCTGTTCTTCATTCATCTCGGACCAGAGGCCAAGGCTGAAAACTTAATTCTTGCAGATAAGCAGGTAACTCTGGAATTGTAGCCACTGACCATATTTTGATATGTTAGGTGTTAACACAATGCACATTTCTCCTTATCGGACTTAAAGCCAAGCAAACATTCATTTCATTTTGAATAAGGTAAGGAGATGCCTTGCAGTACAGTCTCCTTATTAGGAATGGGGAAGCACTGGCAACGGGTAGCAAAACCACTTCTGTCCCCACAGGTGTGGCCAGACCGAATGCTTCATGTATTAGTCACCCCTTCGTAATTTCTAGGACGGTTATTTATTCCTTGAATGATAACGCTGGCCCAGAAAACCTATTGCCTCACTGGCTCAAAAATGACCACGTTTATTTAGCAGTAATGCTGGCCGTCAATCTGAGCAGCACCTCTTCTAGCAAAACACATCTTCAGAATAAGCCGTGTGACAGCCAAAAGGTACAAGGGTCCGAGGAATTACCTTCTCTTTGCTTCTTCGTACTGAAGGCGTAATC
>Ga0181612_179223_pt1 | contig 10679 bp, 7 predicted proteins | sample HoacroProtozoa21_FD_119630 | JGI IMG/M metagenome (GOLD analysis project Ga0181612, IMG submission 119630) | Hoatzin crop microbial communities from Cojedes, Venezuel. Combined Assembly of Gp0051906, Gp0051904, Gp0051908
ATATTTATGTCAGTTTTGTTATACTGTCATTGGTTGCCGTTGCATCTAACATACAGTGTGGCATTACTGTAGTTTCAAGTGTATCAGGCATTTCTTCTCAGTCTGCTACTAGCGCACCATGCTGGGAGTGTTAGAAATTAAAAAACACTCTTTGAGACTGAGTTGTCTCCCAGCTGATTCTGTAGATCAGAGACAGTTTGACCAACACTTGTCAGGGATCTTCCTGAAGAGATCTATGTTATGTTTAAAAAGTAGGAATTCACTGTGCACCCTTACAGGCAGCTGTACTGGCCCAGAGAAAGGGTTAGCAATTTCACCAGGTTTTAAAAATGTACGTGTTCATGTGGAGTATCTAGGTGCAGCCATCTCCTTGACCAATAACTAAAAACCCTGAAAACAAATATTTCTATTACAGCTTCAGAGTGATAACAGGTTTGGAGCCAAAGATTCCTACATCTTAGTTGGATAGGTACCACAACAAAGAGATTCTCTCACTTGGTGTCACAAACTTGGTCCAAAGTTCTTAAAGGATCCAAACCTGACAAATCTTAAGCTGTGAAAATGTCAGTGTGAATAACTGGAATATATACTGATGCTTATACGATAGCGAAGCTTGGCACAGTTACAGGTTAGGGATTCTTTGCGTGCTAATCTTGATCTTTTTCATGGAAAAATAACGAACTAAAAATACTCAGTTCATTTTATCATAGCTTTGTATTACTGTTTGGGGTTCTGTTATGACTTTTCATTAGTTTTGTTTTTTTTGGTTTTTCTAACATTGAAATAAGAGTAACTTTTCAAAATCTGTCATATTTTTTGTTTAACTGCAAAAGTATGTTCTAGGATTCTTTTCGCATTGATGTATAATGATTGTACTATGTTGTGGTTCGAAGAGAATGTTGTCTGACAGCTGATGTTACCATTTAGGGAGCCCAAGAAAGGATAGACAGCTTGCGTCGGACAGGAGTAATACATGAAAAGCAGCCTGCTGTATCAGTAGAAAACTTCATTGAGGAATTGCTTCCTGACAAGTGAGAACTTTAAATATATTCCTGGGAGGGGGAAAAAAAAAGAAAAGGAGTATTGTTTGTTGACTCCAAGGGGCCTATAAGAAGTTGCAGGCAGTGTCACTCTGAGCGGAAGAGGGGATAGAATCTGTCTTCAGTACTGCTTTGCCAGATTTGATTTCGGTGATGATGTTCAGCTATTTGTCCATACATATTGAGACTGTAATGTACAGAATCCTTGTCAGGTTGTTCCAAGATTGTCAATGTATCAAATATGTAGAGAGAGCATGTAAAAACACAGTGAAGTTATACTGACCAGACAAAATTATGGAGCTCTATGAGTTGGAATTTGGCTAGCAATTTGCTCACTCTTATGTGTGCGCTCTCTCTTTCTTTGAAATTGTATTCAGTTCACAAAGTATAATGGGAGGTGTTCTGACATTTGCAGTAATATGATTTTATCAGATAATATATTGCCCATTTTCCTTTCATCTAGAGTGTACTTACTATGTTTAATTTGCACTGCACCGACACAACAGTGGTGTTTTCAAATCTATTACAATGTGTTTTCATTATATGCTTTTTGACAGACAGTTCTTGAGGTAGCTTTATAATTAATTTCCAAAACATTAAGGACAATGCTGTGTTTTTCTTAACATTTTTTTTTCTAATGTTTGCATTTCTGTTCATGTGATGGGTTTAGATTTTTTTTTTTTTGACACATACTCTGTTCCTTCTCCATTTTTAAAGGTACACTTAATATCCTTAGTGAAAGTTGGATAGGGAATTTTCTAAAGTAAATAGAGCTAGGAAGTGTTTTAATTTTTGGTTGGTATTTATTCCATCTAGTCCGATTTAGATGTTTTATTGTGTTTCCACAAAGGAGTAAATATGACAATGAGATCTCTGTTACAAAATAATCACTATTCTCGTCCTCTGAATTTACTCATTCCTAAATCTGAAAGTGTTGCTTGATGTACTCGACATGAAAGAGCTCACCCAGGACTGCAGTGTTGGTGAAAGGAGTGTTAGCTCTTCTGTCCACACAATACAGGCCCCAAGAATGTCTTGAGCTTCAAAATTAGTTGCAGTAGAAATGAAGAATAACTTAATACATGCTTTAACTTTTATTCAGTGGGTAACATTGAAAGCTTCCTTGCATGGTGGTACAAAAAAAAGTTTGAACTATTTTTTGCCCTTGTTTTTTTTCTGCAATTAAATCATAGGTCATGGTGCTAGTAATTGATGAATTATTATTCTGAAGTGAGCGTGGGGGTGTTACAGTTTTGATATAGGGGATGCAGTCAGTGTTTTGCTGATAGTTTACCATACTTGCACACATCCAGAGAAGAGGAGTTTCCAAGTAACCACCCACCAATAATAAGAGCTCTGCATCTGACACTTGAACAGATCGGTCAGTGCTCACAGCTGGACTTCTCGGTTGTCCATCAGACAGCTGAAGGACATTACTTCCCCTTCCAGTTGCGTGTCCTGAATACTATTTGCAGAAAAAGTTGCAAACTCCCTTATGTGTATTTTACCTGTCAGACAAATGGTCATAATTCAACTGCTACCATTTCAAAGTTTTTACCCTTGAAAATGGTCATAATTTGACTGCTAACATGTTTTTCAACAGAGTGATACTCAGTACTCGTAAGTAAAGCTTGAGTTGCATGTTCTTGCAGGTGGTTTGACATTGGATGTCTTATTATTGAGGATCCAATTCATGGAATCCATCTGGAAGCTTTTACCCAAGCAACACCAGTGCCTTTGCAGTACGTTCAGCAGGTGAGGTTTCAGTTTTCTTACAAACACTGGATTAACAGCTGAGACATAAGACTTAAGTTTTAATTTCATTTATGATGGCAGTTCTTGCTGACAGTTGCTCCACTTGAATGTTTTAATGTATGAAATTAGGATAAAAACTGTTTTTGAATCATGTTTGTGTATTACCTAAAAATCTTTAGACATTCATGGCAAAGCAGTTCTTGATCAAGAGTGTCATTCTGCAATACATGGTAGCTGGAAGCAGTAGTTTTACTTTTCTATTAGTGGAGAAGAAATACCCCAAGAAGAAATTAACCAAGGGGAAATATTAACCAAGAAGAAATTAAGCACAAAGTACTCAATCAAAAAGGAAATACAGCTTTAATCACTGAAATATTACCATCAGTCTGGTTCAGTGACTCAAATTAACCCTCATGAATCTTCACATTGATAAAGTAAGGATGCTCATTCTCCCTCAGGCGCAGAAGGAGGTGTTTGCAGCATAAGTAATGCACTGAGTAACTGCACCAGGCAGGTGCAGTAAGCACTCTTATCCATCTGAAGGCTTGGTTTCTTTTGCTCAGCTTACTTCACATACCTATCGGAGTTTCATCTAATGCTGACAAAACTGTGCAGTAGTGAAGTGTCTTGTGTGCGCATGTGTACATGTTAGCAATCCAGTGAAGTAGCTTACATTTCATTTAGGCACAAATTTGTAAATTGATATCTTGCCACTCAATTTTTAATAGAGCTCATAAAGCCTTGGTATTTATGTTGTTATTTACCAGCAGGCAGTATACTGTACTGGTTAGTATTCTGAAAACTCATCCCTAATAAATAAATAGAGGATACACCTTCTTTAGATCTGTGCTTGGCCTTAATTCCACCGTGAACATGTAGACTTAAAAGGCAAGACCGATTTCCTCTTCTGACCATGCTAGTCTGACAAGGATGTAAAATCTCTGAAATGGAGAGATTTAAATCTTGGAAATATAATGATTCATCCCATTGAAAATAATGCAGTAGCCTACAGTTCTAAAATACCACCAGTAGAAGTTTTTTATGAGATTGTTTGCATTTTCTTGGGCACGCACTGGGAATTTCTCCAAACTCAGTCACTGCATGTTGGCTGACAGCAGATAGGAGTCATACATTAGTTAACTCTGGTCTGAAAATTCTTTTGAAATAAATGTTTCCGTGAAGAATTTCAAAACAAAACTGTTTACGGTGTGATCCTTAGGAGGTTATTTTGAGAAAACAGATAGTAACTGTTTAATTTTTTTATTTTGTTTTTTTTTGGTAATGCTAATTCCAACGGAGTGAACATTTGTGGGATTGGTTTTAGTTCTTATTTTTCAGAGTTCTTACAACTTTGAAAAGCTGATGAGTTGCAAAGGAGAAATATTCCTCTGTCTCTCTCAGTTTTCCAGAATGCTTTTCCAAAAGAGAGGAGAAAGACACGAAGGTATGGGAGAAAAATGTTAATTAAGCAGATACAGCTTCATTAACTAGATGATCTTTAAAGATGCCTTCCAACCCATACTGTTCTGTGATGCTGTGAAAACAGGCACAGCAATGTGAAGTCGCTACTTAAACAATTGTCACATTCTGTATGGAGCATTGATTCCAACTAAGTGATTTTTTAAAAGTGTCCAAAACAATAGGTATCTTCAATTTTTGTTTCACAGAATATTCTCTGTTTTGTTGTTTTAAAACTATATTTGATAGCTTAACTGAGAGCTTAACTGGACAGGCAATGTTATTTGCTATTCACAGTACAAAATATTTAATAGAGGCAACATTAAAACATTCCTCAGTTCTTGCTGGCTATGTGTTTTATTGTTCTGTGCAGTGGAAACAGCGGTAAAACTGTCTGTATAGAATAGATGCTCTTTTGTTAATGTCTTTACTAATTGCATAGAGTTTTCAGAGGACACAATGTGAAACTCGCGGCTGTTCATAATTCTAATAACTTGATTTGAGGAGGTAAAAAGGTGGGTTTGAGGGCTGGTTTTGAGAACTGTTTTCTATTATGAGACCAGCTATCATATTGGTTTTTGCTGAGACAGAAATTTCAACCATGATAGGAAACTACTGCAAGGTTGGTTTTTTTGTTGTATTTGAAGTTTAATGCTTTTTGGCGGTAAAAATACCAAATAATTGATTTATAAAGTCACATGCAATAGTGGATCAGAATGGAGAGGCATATCATAATCAGATATTCAGTCCCTGCTTACAACTAGATGCACTCGTGTTTACTGCTTGCTGCCAATGTGTTCTGGCTAACAGGGAAACTTTCCTGTTCATTTGCTTAAGAAATCTGCCTTCTATGTGTACCCTCTTGATAATAACACGTTATTTCAATATTGGAGCAGACTGCATATTCTAACAAACTCATATATGCTTATTGTTGCAAGGCAGTAGTTTTAGGAAGGCTGGAACACGCAGGTGGACTCTGGTCTGCTGTACATGCACTGAAAAAAGACTAACTTGAGTGTTTGTCAAAATGTGTATGAATAATTGGGCCCAATGTGCAGTGCTGTGGAGAGATGGGTAAGACCAAGCACAGTGTTACTGAGGACAAAAGCCTTCTGCCCTGTACTGTGTGTGGCAGCAGCCACAGGTGGTTGTCCAGGACGACCGTCAGATCAGGTAAACGCAGTGATGCCTGCCCCCCTGTTTCCCTTCTGTGTCCCGCTTCAAAGAATCACAGCGTGTGATCCGTCTGTGCTCTGGTGCAAAGAGTGCAGTCCTCCATTTCTGACAGGCTCGGCTCTCTTCTTGTGTTTGGCTGCTTGCCTGCTTCAGAGGGACTTTTCAACCATTTTTAAAACCTTTGGAGGGTAAGAGTCATTGTATAAATACGCATCATTACTGATTCCATCTGCTGACTACTTTAAAAGAGAAAATGACTTCCTAGTCATGGCAGAATGTCTTTATGCTCCTAAGAATCATATTTCATGTTCATGCTGTTCAGATGTCACTTGGATCATCATACATACAAATCCAAGGAGTATAACAGGCTAGGCAAATTATGGGGCAGCCTGAAGTTTGAGTCCTGGTACCCTTCAGTTTGCTGTGTGGTGCGATTGGTGTAAGAATGGTTACTGACAAGGGTTGGTAATGCTGAAGACAGAAATAAAACTACTCGTTTCAAACTCTGTCAATATTCACTTCTCAAAATGTTACAGGCGAAGAGTCTCACTCCTCAGGACTACAGTCTGAGATGGTCAGGACTGCTGGTGACCGTGGGCGAGGTGCTCGAGAAGAGCGTGCTGAACGTCAACAGGACTGACTGGCACGTGGTATTCACCGGCATGTCCCGCCGGCAGATGATCTACAGCGCGGCGAAGGCTCTGGCGGGAATGTACAAACAGCACTTACCGCCCAGGGCCGTGTGAGAGAAGGCCGATCCGTGACACCAGCCAATACTGGCCTTGAGGCGAAAGCTACATACTCTAATTCTCGGTGGATATAGCACAGATTTGTAATCAAACTGTCAGCTGTCTTGTACCTTTTTAGAAACGAAGGTAATTTCCCATAGTGGAAATGAGCAGTTGCAGTTTTTAACTCCCATATGATTTCCGGAATGATTCACGAAACAGGAAATCAGAACAAGCGCTTTTGGGACAAACAGCATTGCAGTTTATGCAGTGGAACACGCCTGACGCCTTGCCGGGCATTGGCTGAAGTATTGTAGTTCGTATACTTTTTGAAACATGGGGATCATTGCTTAGCTATTTCTATTATATTAGTAATCTAAACATGTTGGCAGCCTAAGATGTACATTACATATGCATTACAATCCAGAGAGACCGCCATCTGCGTTAGGTGTTTTCCTGGGGCCTGTGCTTAGGTGGTAGTTAAGACCTCGTAGGTTTGGTGTCTGCGTGGAAGTTCTGAGGAGTGATGGTGAGTAGTTCTTACTACACCTAACAGTGAGCTGCTGAAGAAGAACACAAATCCATGCCCCGTTAGTCATTGCTAAATAGATTTGAGATCTTGTTTCTCCGTGCTGCATCTTTTTTCTTTTTATGTGATGGTAATGAAATTCAGGTCTGATTAAAACACTAGACAGAGTTCAGGTTGCTTCAGTGGGTTTTGGATCAGGTACCACACAAGCATGAAATTACCTCAGCAGTCTCAAGAACATCATTTACTCCAGTGCTTCCAAACGTCATACTTAAATGGAATTACGTAATTTCTTCTGTCAGGTTATGGTCGTCAGCAATTTGATGTGGGAAATAGTGAGACATGTATCACTTCCTTTGCTTTCCTGTGTTTTCCAAACATTTTAAAGTCTTAAAATGCTGTTTTGATGTCATGAGCTCACTGTTTCTTGTGTCAGTCTTCAGTGGTGTCTAGTATTTTTGGTGGCTATAAATGCCCTCTGTCGACACACAATCTTAAATCTTTGTTGAGAAATACAGAAGTGATTGTGAAGAAAAAATTTTGGTAATAATACTTTTCTTAAGAAATGAAGTATAAACAAATGCTTTTTGTTTGCCTTAAAGAAGCAGTTTTTCAGGTGATACTGCTCTGCCTTTACCTTTCTTAGGTGCTTTCAAAGGACATTTTTATACACAATATCCTGTTAAGCCAGCTCATATTTGTACCCAGTGAAAGCCTGTCTATTTCCAAGTAATATATTTTGCCTTAATTGGCTTACTCTGTAAATCAGTTGAATAAACGTTTTTCCTGGAGGTCTGTATCTGTTTTGAAGGTTTGGTTTTTAATATAATTGATGAACGTCTGTTTATTGAAATTGTATTTCCATGGTCAAGTTGCAGACTCGTCGCATACTTAAATACCTATCTTGTTTGAAAAAACCCAGAACAATCGGAACCTGACTTTTGCGGTCTTGAGGCCTCTCACTGGGAGCTATCATAAACTAAAAGGATGGCACAGGGACTTCCGTTTGTTCAGTAAAGTCACTTTTGTTTTTACTGTGGTTTCAGTTTGCAGTGTGTAATGTACTGAATGCTGCCTTTTTGTCCCCTGCTTACAGCATCCTCCACGATGCAAAGGAAGAGGACACGAAATCGTCAGTAGATTTATGTGCCGTTGTGGGAGTTAAAATTAAAACTGAAGAGGAATTTCCATTTTCTTTCTCCCTTTCCTGGCCCTGGCCCTCACTGTTTTTCAGAGAATTTGTAGGTCTCTCTTCTCTTGTAGAAATTTGCTGACATTTTATGCTAAAATGAAAGCAACTGAGTGCTCTTAGTGTGCTTGCTCCTCGTGATTGGGTGCTGGAGTACGGTGAGGTCAAGTGAAACGGTCTTTCTCCATTCAAAATCTGGCTCAGTGAAGGTCCTTTGCTGTAGGCTGGACTACTCACCCAAGAATTAAAATGGCTCAGCTTGAGAACTTTTGATTCGTTCCCTCGCTTTACTGGGCATTGCTTGTTTATGTATAAGAAAATAACATCCTTGCATAAAAGCCAGGAGCTCAGCTTCATCCCTGAAAGGCCAAGGAAAGGAAAAATGTCTGCAGTATGTTCTGGAGAGCTAATAAAATTTGAAATTACTTCCTGTCGGACTGAAGGCCCTTTTCAGGGTCTGAGTTGCAGCTGGCATGGGTGAATTCTAGAGCAAATGAAGATAACATTCAGCTTTCTGCCATCTGCTGGGTCATGTTGTGGGCGATAATAGAGGAAGCTCAACAAGCAGGACGCTGACATCCTGTGTTGAATTTGTATTGAAATCAACTTAGAAAAGCAGAAACCAGAAAGCGTTTGGACATGTAAAGACAATTCTCAATTGCAGTCATCAGCGCAGCTAGAGCTGCAGAAGCCATTTCTGCTGCTTTGTGAATGGGTAAGTTTGCTGAAGTATGAGTCTCTTCAACAAAAGATCAGGAGGGCTCCCACATACGAAGATGGAGGTTATCGAGGGCTGCTGCAAATGGTCCTAGGATATATCCATTGGTGCCCTCCAGGACTCACCGTGGTCATCGTCACTGGTGCCCCAAGCCCAACGAGGTCCCCACCACCGGTGGCCTCCTGAGGAGATCCAGGGCCCTGCCTGGAGCTGGTTTTGAGGGTCCAAACCCTCATTTTTGGGCCCAAAACCTCATTTTTGGGTTCCAAACCCTGCTTTTTTGGGTCAAAAACTTCGTTTTTAGGGTCTAAAACCTCATTTTTGTGTCAAAAATCTCAGTTTTTGGTTCCAAACCCTGATTTTTGGGTCCAAAATCTGGTTTTTAGGGTCTGAACCCTGCTTTTTTTGGGTCAAAAACCTCATTTTTAGGCTCCAAGCCCTCATATTTGGATCAAAAATCTGTTTTTTAGGGTCCAAACTCATTTTTGGGTCAACACTCTGATTTTTTGTGTCTGAACCCTGCTTCACTGGGTCAAAAACCTCATTTTTGGGTCCACACCCTCATTTTTGGGTCAAAAATCTCTTTTTTAGGGTACATATGCTGCTTTTTTGGGCCCAAACCCTCATTTTTGGGTCAAAACCCACATTTTTAGGGTCAAAACCCTCATTTTTGGGTCAAAAATCTGGTTTTTACGGTGCAAACCCTGCTTTTTTGGGCCAAAACCCTCATTTTTATGGTCATTTTTGGGCCCGAAACCACATTTTCTGGGGTCCAAACCCCCATTTTTAGGCCCCAAAACCTAATATTTAGGTCCAAATTCTCAGTTTTAGGGTCTGAAACCACATTTTTAGGGCCCAAAACCTCATTTTTGGGTCGAAAACGCCCTTTTCTAGGTCTAAACCCTCATTTTTTTGGCCCAAAATGACATCTTTTTGTCTAAACAGTCATTTTTTTTTGCCCAAGCACCGATTTTGGGGGCCTAAACCCTCATTTTTTGGGTCTACACCCTCATTTTTGGGGCCCAAACCCACATTTTTGGGGTCAAAATCCTCATTTTTGCACCCGGAAACCCATTTTTGGGGCCTAAATCCTCATTTTTGGTTCTGAAATGACATTTTTGGGGCCTAAACCCACATTTTTTGGCCCAAACCCACATTTTGGGGTTTGAAATCCTAATTTTTTGGCCCAAACACGCATTTTTGGGGCCTAAACCCTCTTTTTTTGGGCCCAAAACCATTTTTTTGGGGTCTAAATCCTCATATTTGGGGTCCAAAAATCACATTTTTGGGGCCTAAACCCTCATTTTTGGGCCCCAAACCACATTTTTGGGGCCTAAAAGCACATTTTTGGGGTCCAAACCTGCCTTTTTTGACCCAAAAGCCAAAAACTGTGATTTTGGGCCTTGAAAAGGAGCTTTGGGGCCACCAAAAATGGGATTTTGGAGCCAAAAAATGGAGGTTTTCACCCAAAAATGTGATTTTTGGGGCCTAAAGATGAGGGTTTGGATGCAAAAAAGAAGGTTTTGGACCCAAAAAAGGGAGTGTGGACCCCAAAAATGACATTTTTGGAGGTTAAATATGTGATTTGGAACCAAAAAAGGAGGATTTGTGTTCTAAAAGTGAGATTTTTGACCCTAAAATGGGAGGGTTGGCCCCAAAAATGACTTTTTGTACCCCAAAAATGTCATTTTGGCCCCTAAAAATGGATTTTTAGACCCCTAAATGGTGTTTTTGACCCTAAAAAAGAGACTTTGGCCCAAAAAATGTGGATCTGGGCCCAAAAAATGAGGATTTGGGCCCCAAAAATGTCATTTTTAGGTCCAAAAATGGGGGTTTGGACGCTAAAATTGAGCTTTTTGCCCCCAAAAGAGGTGGATTTGGCCCCAAAAAAGGAGGGTGTGGACCCTAAAAATGAGGTTTTGGCCCCAAAATTGGGTGTTGGGACCCCAAAAATGAGGTTTTTGCCCCAAAGAAGGGGAGTTTGGGCCTAGAAAGGGGGGCTCGGACCCTAAAATGCCGGATTTTCACCCAAAAAAGGGATCGGGCCCGGGGGGGCTGTGGGGGAGCAGGGATCTGTGGGGCAGAG
>Ga0181612_112444_pt1 | contig 10678 bp, 9 predicted proteins | sample HoacroProtozoa21_FD_119630 | JGI IMG/M metagenome (GOLD analysis project Ga0181612, IMG submission 119630) | Hoatzin crop microbial communities from Cojedes, Venezuel. Combined Assembly of Gp0051906, Gp0051904, Gp0051908
CTGGCACTTTAAAAAGGATCAGTTTAACAAAGATGAAAAAAGTCAAGGCAAATTTGTCAGAAATAATTTAAACTGAGAACTACGAAGGACAATTAGGAACTGTTTAACAATATTTTATTAAAATTTTAAACAGCGACAATCCCGCAGTAAAAATTAAAAAGCCTAGTTCTGAGTGGAAGTGAAAATAGAAGTAATAATTAACATAAAAATAATAAAAAGTATACCATTAGGAAATTAAAACCAGTCCACATTGCAGGCAAGGCAGACGTGTTAAATAAATATTGCTATTCCTTATTCAGTGATATAATCATACCATATGATAACTACGAAATACTTTCCATTCTAACACTAGCTACTGAAAATAAATATGTTTAAATTAGCAGGTCTGGACAACTTTCTGACTGCTACTGCTGATTTTGCATAAGGCTTGAAGCATGGATTAAGTCCTGGTGCAATGGAAGAAAGCTAATGTGGTGCCAATGCCTAAAAAGGGTAAGGAGAACAAACCAAGTCACCACAAGACCCAGACAGACTTTGATTTCAGACAGAATAACAGACCAGCTAACAGGAGACTCAATTAAAAGAAAAGAAGTGGAATAATACAATCAGCGCCAAACACCACAAGTATATGAGTAATAAATCTCATCAAACTATTGTGATATCTTTTTTGAGGAAATGAAAAATGTGACTGATAAAAGTAATGCTTTTGACGTAGACCACTTGGCACTTTGACTTGATGCAAACTGTTTTACTGGTTTTCTAACAAAAACTAGAGTAATACTGGAGAAATAAAGCCCATACTAAATATATTAGAAATAGACTATCTCCAAATGGAACAGAAACTGAGGAACTATTTGCAATAGGATGAGTTGCTAGCTCAAGCAGGGACAAATTCTGAGTATTCTGTTAATAGGCTGAAAGAAAACTAAAAAACATTACTGACAAATTGTAAACTACACAAAGTTTGGGGCAGGCTTCAATAATAAAATAAATACTGTTACAGAACAATATGGATTGTTTAGTAAGCAAGCAAAACCATGCATACCAACAGGAACAAAAGTCTGGTTGCATACCTAGGAGCAAAAAGGAAGGCTGGACTTAGAGGATGAGGACTCTGTCTTAGAAAGCAGTGAGTCTGTAGATTATCAGGTGAGCAAAGCCTGGCCATTTAAAGCTGTGGCTAAAAGATCTAACACGATCCTTTGTTGCACTAACAAGGGAACATAGAGTAGAAAGTCCAAATTATTCTGAAATTTAGCACAAGCACAACTGCTACTGGAATATTTTGTGGGTTTTGGAGGTTCATAATTCTACAGTGATCCTGAAGCACTAGAAAAAGCTAAGAGGAAAGCCAAGAGAAAGATTCAAGGGTTGGAAAATATGCTTATAGTGACTGAATGTGCTTTAACTCTTTACTTAACCAAAGAGACGGTAAAAGGGAATGTGAGTAGCTACAACAGACCAAAAATTTGATTGATGTGCTCTTAAATCTAGGAGACAAAAGATGTAAATGTTCCAAGGGCTGGAAATCAAATACTACAAAAATTCCCACTAACATAGAATACCCATTTTTAGCAGTGAAGGTAAATAATTTTGGAAACAACCTATCAAAGGCAGTACAAACGTCTTCAAACCAACATCAAATTCCCTTCTAAAAGGAATGCTGCTGTAGTCCAACTGTAGTAATGCAACTTGAGGCAGGGGCTCGCCTGGGGGGTCTCTGGTTTGTGTCCTGCAGGATGTCTGACTAACTGGTCACAAGGGTCACCTACGGCCTTGAAAAACTGGGAATCAAACAGCTTGAACACGATGGGAGAGGGCAGAAAGTGGAGAAGAGCATCACACAGGCCATGTGACTGGAGACGAAGAGGGTCTTACCTGCTACATTTTGAACAGAGTAGAGAGAAGGAAGGAGTGAAATAGAGAGGCCAAGAGAAGACTGCCCTAGTCAAGGGGCAGAATGACCAAGGCACATCACAACGGTTGTTCTGCTGCGGCAAGGATGGAGGATCATGTTTGAGATGTCACAGAAAGAACTGGCTGGACAGAGTGAGCTCCCTGGACAAGAAAAAGGAGAAGACAGGAAAGAACACAAGGAAGATGCAAGTATGAGTGAAAGGGCACATCGGTATGTTGAAAATGATGAAGCAGGGAAGCCAGGGAGTTCTGGCTTTTCCCAGCCAAATAGAAAGGTGTGAAGGGAAAGAGGAAGTTTGTAAAGACAGAAACCAAGTGATGCTGAGAGTGGGTGGGAAAGGTAAAGTGGAGAAAACACTGAAAAGAGATGTTAAAGGTGCAAACACCAGTAAGTGAGGTAACATATGTCCTCCCTCCCCGGACACAGGCAGCTCAGTCATGTACAACCTATAGCGAAAAGAACAGAAAACACAGACCCAGGGCTACAGAGGGCAAGGAAGGACAAGAAGAAGAGAGAAACTGTACAAGGCATAACAGAAGCCAGCACAGAAGACAAACATAGCACAGTGATTCTCACCAACACTGCCACCAGGGAAGAAGAAGAGACAGCCATCAGCGCAGCCAGTTCAGGATCACACACCCATCAGACTACCAAACTCCACTCCCCAAACCAGCACCAGAAATTCCTCTTACTCCCTGACCCACTGCAAATGCCATTCCTGCAAGCGAAGCCCCAGAGCCTCAGGAAAGGGCTGCTTAGCCCACATGTTAAAACAGGGGACTGCAGAGAATCTCATGTATCCCGTTCTTTCTCAGTGGCTAAATGTTCCCTAGTTACAGCCATCACAGGGCATTTATCTTCACGTTAAGTCATCTGACAGATTATATTTAGCTGACAGAAAGCACATGCCTTGAAGAGATTTATGGAATCACTGGAGATTCCTATCACCTTGGGATATCCATAGACAGGCTGAAAAAATTAAAACATCTGTTCAAGAAGAAGCCACACTGTGCTGCAGGAGAGGGCATAGCTAGGACAACCAAAGACCCAACCAGCTTTTACAATTACATGGACACATCTGCTGAATTCACTGTGCTCGCTTCACAGAGCCCTCCTCAACTCCTGCCATTTTCTCTGCAACGGTTTGATGTGGCGAGATACCTACCAGTGAGGTGGATGAGGCCTTGCTCATCTGGGCCAAGACTCTGGCTTCTCCAAAGGCTGTAGCAAGAATCCACAGGACAGGAAATAGCAACGGAAGGATGGGCAGGACACCATTCACCTGAAAAAAAAACGTTTGTGATCACCAGCAAGCACAGAGACAAGAAGAAGTCATAGCTCTCACATGACATCTTTTCCACCACAGTGAGAGGACAGGTAAAAGGTGATGGCAAGTAGGTAGCAGGCTGCTTGCACTGGAAGCAGTGAAGCACAGGGAGAAGCACAGGAGGGGTGACACACACATCCTTAGGGGTTTGTAATGAAAGAGGCTGTGAACAAATCACACCAACTTGCAGTTGGTTTTCCTGCTGAATTTGGCATAAACTCTTACAAGTTTGAAAGCAAAGGATACCATATATATGTATACACACACATACATACATACATGGTAAGTAAGAGAGAGCAAACAACATAAAGGGCAGTCTAGGAGGAATGGCCATGGTAGAGCCGTCGTCCTGCTCCACCGAGAGTTCTGGGGTCCAGCATGCACAAGGGGATGCACTGGATGCTGTCACAGGATGAAGCAAGCTGCTGAGGGAGAGAATCGGTCTCAGTGGTGCTCTGGGGAGGAAGTGTAGTGGAGCTCAGAGCTCTCCTTTACCTGTAGCTGAAGAAGAGTGTACTGCCAAGAGGCAATTCCAGGAGCTTTGAAAATGAAGCGCACAGCATTGGTGATCAGGAAGCCAGCCTGCAATTCAAATGGAGATGACGCTGTCAGCTAACTACTGGTACTTGTAGGGAAGGAGTTTTCCCTGCCTTGTAACAGCTGTTTCTCAGCTCTGGGAAAGCCTAGAAGATATAGTTGGTCTGCTGCTGCAGTTCCTCCCCCCACTTTCACTGCTAGATGGATCAGCATCTTTGCTTCTCTGAACTACCCAAGGCACACACAGAGACAGCTGCGTGAGTTAGGGCCTGGCCACAATTTCCTGTTGACGGCTGCAAATTCTTCACTTTTATTGACAAAACACGGCTATATTCAACAACAAAGGCTTGAAATGAGACCTACCAGTACAATAGGGACAGCATATTTCAGCATCACTGACTGTACAGTGAATCTCTCATTATCCAAGGCTGTCACAGGACGCGACAAAGCCATTTCCAGACACCACCTAAAAAATGGAGAACAGCTTAGATTGCATCAACCAAGACCCTAACCTTGCACTTTCCTCAGATATAAACCTCCTAATAGACCTGATTAGAACACTGCATTCACCCTATGCTATGAGGAGTGACCTTCAAAAGAGAAGCCAGGTTCTACAATAACAGCGTTGCACTTGCCATGGTAAATTTGCAGTGCTGTTGAGCAAACTCTGCAGGTCTCCTCACCCGCGTAACAGGAAGGCTCCATCACCTCAATGTGTGCTGAAACTCCAACAGTTGACCAAAGGGTGTCATATCACTAGTTACATCAAATGCATGAAATCCGTGACCTCCCTGTATTGTTCAAATTCAGTTGGAAAGTAACGAGCTGAACAGTAATACTTAGCATATACGTGGTTTTATACATTAGCCTACCCTACCAGTCAAGGAAGACAATTGAGAACAGACAGTAAGAGACTTTTAGCATTCCCAGGTAATAAACACAGCATAGCATATTTTAAAATTCTTGTCCTGGACTGGTAAGTCTCATTCTTCACCGACGCAAGGCAGCAACAAGGATATAGACAAGCTGTGCAGGCATTGTACACTGTATTTAACCCACCTGACATTATCAATTATCGGGGTCTTTAAGACACGGAACAGACGATACAGCTGAGGGTTCTGAGGTCCCTTCTTCACTTCTCCCCTTGGGGAGGGTGGAGGTGAGAAAGGTGGAAACAGATCTCCTGGCTCCAGAACTATGTGCTCATCATCCTAAAAGAAAGAAGCCAGAGAGCCCAAAGGCTGCACAGTCGGGGCCTCGGTGGAATCCCCTCCAGGGACTGAAGGTTTAGTCCAGCGGGATTCCTCCCACTGCAAGTGATACAATACGTGTTTGTCACAGTTCCCTCTCCCTGCTCTCAAAAATTCATTAGCTAAACTGTTGCTTCAAACTTGAAGCAAAATTAAATGCTTGTGTTCAAGCACATCTGGTTATTTCATGAGAACTGGCATTTGGAGTGAAAGTTACAATAAAAACCAACAAAGGTGAATTTCAAGCTTTAAACTTTCTCCAATCTTCTTCAAGCAGTAAAATCTTCACATAGATCTTGTAATTGATTTGTTCATTTACTTGTAGCCCTGGTATTTTATATTACCTTCTTTTCTAACAAATCAAGGAGAGGGTCAAAACAGACAAATTTTCTTTCTCCACATAAAAAACAGTATGAAGTAGAGAGTTTGTATGCCGTATCAACCTACTGGATAGATTCACTCTACTTTTGTTTAGCAGCACACTACAATTTCCCCTTGACCTGGAAAAAATGGAAATGTGGTGCTTTGGTATCACATTAATGTCTCCTGTGCATTGGGTTTGGGAGTTCATAGAGAAGATGCAGCCTGTCTAACAAAGCACTGTCCTTGACTGAACTGGAATTTCATGCTATTTTCAAGGTCAGAAGAAATCAAACACTCCAATAATCTCTACACTGGGAATTAGAGTATTAGCTAGAAAATCCTGGGAAATGTATTGTTACAGTCCAGGGAAATAAGACAAGCAAGTTACCTTAATCCCTCTCAGAGAAGCAAATGACTCCTGGCCTGGCCTCAAAGCAATGACATCTCCTTCTACTAACAGGCTCACAGGCAGGTTGACAAGATGACCATCCCTGTAGGCCCAGTGAAGGGACCAGGATGGGGCATAAGGCATGTGAAGGTCAGGGTACATGGAATCTGGCCATTTCACCTCTTTGCCAAGTGCATCTGAAAGCACAAAGTGTGAAAGAATTAAGTGGTAATAACTCTGGAGGGGCCAATCATACATCAATTTACATGCTGTAGTGGCTTTAAGTCCTCCAGTGCTAAGCTCAGTCCTTTCCCATGATTTTTTTATCATCTCTCTTTTTCTCCTCGATGGCTTTTCCCCTCTCTCTCCACTCAGTGGAGAGTGGAGAGAGAACTCACAACTAAACATAGTAATTTTATAACCTTAAATATATACTTGTACAATGGAAAAGCTAAAGGCTGTCCTTAAAACTGCCACACTGAAAGGAACTCCCGCCTCAGGTTGAAAAGCCCCTGCTGAGATGATGCTCACACACAGCAATTTATTTCCTTCTGTTCTATGTTGTGGTACAACCCCACGTATTCTTCTCTCATCATCTGCTGCAAGGCAGATATTTTAGTGAGATACTAAGGATTTGAATTACTCCAAAGCACAGACATAACAGACGCCTACCTGAAAACACACAGATTGGAAGCACATGGCCACATGACAGCTCAAAATTACTATTCTACAGGGCAGGCATCAGTAGGACACAACTCTCACAGCTGTTTCTGTGTAACACAGGGGAAGGCTAGTAAGCTCCATTAGTAACATATGTGATTGGGTTTGGAGAAAAATCCAATGGGAGGAAAACACAAATGCAAACAAGAAACAGATGAATGAGACCTCACCATTTATCTTCTCAATGATTGTCTGAAGTCTCCTCTCCACCTCTCTGCACTTCAGCCTCTCTTGACGACCGATCATGAAGAGATCCAAGAGGAGAAGGAGGAAGAGTGCCAGTGCATTAACTATCTCAGCACCTTGGCTTTGCACAGCAAAACAGAAGAAAGCAGAAAGCAGATGAGGTTTGAGTAAATGCGCAGAATACACTGCCAGCCACCCACCGAGACAAAGGCACACCTGCCTGATTGTTTATTCCTACATCCCACAGACTTATGGCTGAAAAAGAAAAGCAGAGGAGCTATGACTACATTTCTTCTTTAGAATAATGCCACCAGCTAAGTCTGAAAGGATCTGTCTCTATTAAAAAATGCCATTACAAATACAGTCAAGACATGCTATGTTGCGTGTGACAGCACAGTAACTTCTATGAGCTTCTAACTTCTCTGGTTTCAAAATCCTTCCTAACTGTGATAGTGCCTTAGGATTTTTCAAGATCTAGGAATGCTGTAGGAAAAAAATCTCAGTCTCACCATAGGACACTATATGGGTCTATTAAAAGTAGTGAAGTTGGCTGAAGTTTTGCAAAAGGGACAGAACCACCAGTATAAGTATGCTAATATCTAGACAGAATGAGGGACAACACTGTTAAGTGAGCCACACACAGTGTGGAGACAACATAAAACTACCACCTTGCTAGAGTTAACCAGCATAGGATGTTTTACTTACCTCCCCTGTGGCTGGCTCCCATAGCAGCACAGCAGCAACAGCACTGCCAGAAGCATCAGAGATGCACCAGGCCAGTGGAAACAGGAGCAACGGTTACCATGGTACAGAAAACTGCTCCTCCACACCTCCTACGAAAGGAGAGCAGCAGTCAGCATTCATGAAATACAGATCCAGACATTTGAAAAAGCAGAGTGAGAAAGGGTGAAGGCAGCAGCTGACACTTCAGGGTGAACACAACTTTGTAAAACCCCTGAAAATGATACAGAGCATCCCAGAGGAGTTATACAAATGCTACAGCAGTAACGGTTGCTCAGCTGGCAAGTCTGCGTGAACACTCTCTGCTTTACTCCTGCTCAGAAGAACGAAAAGGCTTCTGTGCCAGGCTGCCCCACTGTCCCTAACCAAGCAAGGAACACTCAACATTTAAGTACTGTGCATAAACACTAGTACTTTGTATTCAGCACACAGGCCAGACAAACATGGTGGACAAGGAGAGACTGTTGAGCTTCACAGCTCTTTCTCTCCACCTGATACATAACCCCCTAGGCACACTGCCATTAGTGGTTGTTGAAGCCCTTAGATCTCAGGTGAAGCTAAGCTCCTGTAGAGCTCCAGCATCCAGGAGAGAAGTGCTGAGAGAAACATACCCGCAGGTAATGCCTTGCTTTGGTCCCAAGGACCTTCGCAGTTCTACATCCAGACACTGCAGCCGCAGCCTGGGAGGGAATGCAGCCAACTTTTGCTTCATCTTCAGCTTTACTTTGAGAAGGGGAGATTGAATGCCCAACCCTGTGCTGTTTGGTGCCTCACCTTCCATGAAGTCATTTTCTTCCGTTCCTTCTGATGCCCCTCTAGCAGTGCTGACAACTGGTCTCTCAGGATCGTGAGGGCTTTCTTTGTGGTAAGGCCCAAACTTGAGGTCATCTCATCCTGAGGTGCCAGAAAAACAAACTGTTTAGTGCTTTCCTATTTTCTTTTTAGGCTTTTTTTTCTGGTGGCTAACAGCACTCTGCTGTGAATGCCCTGCACTCATCATCACGAGTCTGATTCTCCATTTTCCTGAAATCATCTTCCCTCCTGTGAACTTGAGACTGCTGGCTGGAATTGGAGCACCTAGACAATATCAGGTAAATAAACCAGCCCTGACTGTGCCAGATAAATACTTTATCAAAGCACAATATCATGTCATTTCTGTGAAACAAGATTCTAATCAGCAGAGGCTGGGGACAATACAAATGGTGGCTGCTCAGCTCTGAAGTTATGCAGGCTTGAACCGGTCTCAGCTTGTAGAGACAACAGAACACAGTTATGGCAAAATTTTAATGATACAGGATGGATATTTCTAACAGTAATAACAACTAAGTAGTAGAATATCTGCAATTCTAAACAAGAGGGGTCTGATTTCCACAGCTGCTTGTTGCAAATTTTTGGTTGTAAATCCTGCCTCTGTGGCTACTTTGGCACCAAAACCCCCAGATTTAAGTGCTAGCTTCAGGATCAGTTCAGGAGGACACACAACTCCAGCATTGACTCTCCATTTGCAAGAGAAAGCATTAGAGTTTTAAGTGCTGAATTGTACAAACATACGGAGGAGGCATTTGGACTTCAAGGAAGCACACAGAGTCCACCCAGAGCACTGCTCCCTCGCTGGTCAGCAAAGAGGCAGCAGCCTGAAAGGGCACAACCCAAGAGTGTGCCATCCGCAAAGCACTGCCATGAGATGCTGATAACAAGAAAGAGGGATAAATGCTTGCATTTCTGGGGCAAGAATACAAGCACTTTGCTTTCTTTCAAATCACAGAGACTGCTGCGAGGTACTGTGGGTACCAGATCACTGACAGGGAATCAACAAGAAAAAGCAGGCAGGTGTCCATGAGAGGGCTACGGAAGCGATCAAGGAACTGCTTGATAAAAGTTCTCACCTGCATTTCATATTTTAATACAAACACCCTGAGGGCGCACAGCGCATAGGATATCCTGCACGTTAGAAATGCTCAGGTGTTTCATACAGTTTACAGAGCACAGAACTGCTGGACACAAAGCAGGCAGGACGCTTCCCCACCATCCCCACCAGCGCGACACAGCCCAGCGCACAGCTCAGGCAGGAGCTGCAGCGATTCCTGCTGCTGCGGTCACCAGCTCTGCCCAGCCCTGCTAAATCCACCCCGGTCTCAAACTGCAGCAGCTCTGCTCTTCAGGAGCTGCATGCACACACCCAGCTCTGCAAGAGCAGCTCAGCTATGATCTGCACTTTTCTTCCTGTTCCTTAACCGAGTGGTTTCGTGATGAACGTTTACCATAAACTAATCTTGGACTGCAGACCTGTTTGCATTGACGGTCCAATCCAAAACCGTAACGTGTCAAGGAAGAGTAGACAGACGCTCTTTACCATCTACTACACACACACTCCCCACCTACCAGGGACAATCTGAAACAGCAAATTCTGGCCAGGCAGAGTTTAGCAATACTGCTTTAGCTGCACTTTTACACAACTAAAAATAATCCTGCTGTAGTTCTCATTCTCTGTGTCAGTTTTAGGAACAGAGGAAGCAGTTCTGCATTGTTCTTGGAAGCAGCCCAGGTAACATCAGCACAGGACTAAACACAGGAGTCTCTCAGAGAGTCCCAGACAAGAAGACGGTAAGAGTGGAGCTGGCAACAGATGTGCAGCTGCACCCCGGGGGTGCTGCAAACAGGAGTGCCTGAGAGCAACACGGAGCAAGCAACAAAAAGGTTTGTCTCTCTCTCTGCTGACTGCGGGCTGTTTCGGGCATAACAAAGCACCCACAAAAACACTCATTCACTCCAACACAGGGAAAGCAGACAGATAAATAAAAGACACAGAATGAAAGGCAGCAATAATAAGAGGGGCTTTAACTGAAAAGCAAAGTCTGCTTAGACGCCACTGAGCTGGTTCCAATGGACACATGAAGAACTACAGCAGAAATCCGAGGAAAGCTGCACTTCATGCCAACAGCTAGTACAGTTACACACTGCCTGGGAAGAGAAACTGCCACATCACAGCAGACAGCGAGCCAGTAAAAGGGAGAAAATCCAGAGGTAATCAAAAAGGTTCCTGAAATACTTGCACACCTGCTGCAGTCTCTACACAGGAGTTACGGTTTTGCCATAGTATCAGTCAAGGTGAGGGCAGCCACAAAGGAAGGTGGCTGTAGCAGGTGAGAAAGGACAAGTGCAGAGTGTGGTAGGGCTGGGGGAAGAAGAACAGCAGGGATTGTTAAACACCCACCCTGACACTTCAAACATGGAGTATTCGCCAAAGC
>Ga0181612_124192_pt1 | contig 10678 bp, 6 predicted proteins | sample HoacroProtozoa21_FD_119630 | JGI IMG/M metagenome (GOLD analysis project Ga0181612, IMG submission 119630) | Hoatzin crop microbial communities from Cojedes, Venezuel. Combined Assembly of Gp0051906, Gp0051904, Gp0051908
GCTGTTAGTCTAAAAGTCAAGTCCCGCCTCGACATCCTGTTCTAAGGGATTCTTCTCATAACTTCGTAACCACAAGTTCCTGATACCGTGCCTATCTGGTAAACAAGGACAGTCTGACCTTGTCCCTGATTAGTTCCTAAACTAGTTGTTTTCGATACTTCTTGAGATCCTGATGGCTTAGCTTTTCTATGTCGAAATGCCCTTGCTCCGCTAGCCATTCCTCCACAATGCATGCTAAAAAAACTCGTTGTTTTTCAAAAATCATACTGAATTCTGGGACCTCTACCTCCTTATTTATTGTGTAGGGAACTGTCCGTTAGTTGGGGTTATTTGGGACTGGGGTAGCCAAGGAATGCCTAAGTCTTGTGCATCACACAAGATTGCATATGTAGGAATATAAGTGTACACACATGCACACATTTATAGAGCTAGATAGAGAATTCTTATCAGACCTGAGCAGGCCTTCCTGAAGCTTGAGTGCATCTCCATTTGTACTGGACTCACAGATAATTGGAAGGTGACTAAGCCCCTTAAAATACTCAATCGAAGTAGAGAAATTCCATGTCAGAGTCTGAAAGTGGCAAAGTAAAGCAGACAGGCCCATAAATTTTGATGTCAAAATGTTTGCAATTAATGATCTCTCTTTGGACACTATTTCCTCTAGATATGCCCAGGTATCACATCACATCTAACTTATATTTAGAGCTTTAATAAGTGCCTGACTTCATTTTTAAAAAGAATAGACAAGGGGTCATTGACAGAAACCAGACAAGTTAGATCCTCAGACATAAGAACTATCCTGATTATATTACATATGGATTTATATTGTTAAGCTGAATGATGGGAAAATTGCCAAAGAAACATAAAGCATATAAATCTGAAATGGAACAGAAGATGTGCTTGGTTACTTGATTTCTTGCTTTGTGGCTTTCTCTTGCTTTCATGCTTTGTTTTGCTTTCATGCATTCATGCTTTTTCTGTTTCTCTCTTTGTCTCCTTTTCTGTTCATCATAAGTGAAATCAGAATCAGACCTCCAGGGCATATTCCTGAGCAACTGTATTTGGTGCAGAGGTCTGGGATGAAGTGATGGGCCCCACTGAAGCTGACTGTAGAAATCCCAGTGACTTAAAAAAGGGCAAAAGTTCACCCAGAAAGACCAATCTACCTCTTGTGAGGAAGTAGTCTATAGAAGACTGATGGGGAAAGATAAAATTTATTACAAAATATTACTTGAAAGCAGCATTATATCTGAGAATGAGTGCACATAAATCAGAAAGTTTAATATTATAGTTCCCATAGCAACAATAACTGTGCCACATTGCACATTTCTAATGAGGTGTCAATCCTTTAAAATCACGTAATGTAGTAAAAAAGTGTTCGATATGTAATGTATGAAAAGAAGAAGCTACATGGTCTGTAACTTAGAATTTCTTTATTTTGGTATATTTAAATTCTTAAGTATTTTTTCAAACATTTTTCTAAAGGTTGAGTAAACACTATCTTGTTTGCTTTTTTATCCCTTATCTCATGACCATCCATGCCCTGAATATAAGACAACAAACTCAGCAATGTTTTGGGGTTTATGCTTATTCAGGTTTTGGTAGCAGATAAGACTTCTTCTGATGGAAGTGCCTCTCATGGTAGTGACTTTTTTGAGGAGAAAAAATATCCAAAACTATTTTCTGACCAGATAGTAGGCCAGGTTTAAATCTGTAAAGTCAGGAGGAATATGAACGAGTGATTTAGAAATTAGAAGATTCTCTATCCTAAGCCATCCAGCTTTGCAAGGAAGTTATATTATTGTACAAGATTTAAGCCCTTTGCACTAAAAATATTGTCATCATATTTGTATGTTACTGAGCATGTTACTGACAGTACTGAAAATAAATATAATATCTAGTTGAACAAGTGAGTGTCCTGTTTATATTCTTGGTATTTCTTTAGTTTATCTTTTTACCTTTTTCTGTCATTTCTCTCTTATAACCCTTTGATTAATATTATGCATCAAACAGACATAAAAATGTAGAGGTGATATAAGAGGTGATGAAATATGAAAATTGGACTTTGCTTGAGATTTTTCTCACTGAAGAAGTATTAGCTATTAATAATCAGACTAGTCAAATATTTATCTGATTTTTTTTTAATGAAGTATTATCTGTGCAAAAAGCACACAAGGACTAATGAGATATTCATTAGTTCTGCCACTCCTGCTACTAGCAGGTTAGGAGGTCCAACCAAGTCTTCAAAAACCCTTTTCTGGACTTCCAAAAATGTACAGGAAACACTGTCATTTGCTAGACATTTGATACGAGAGGAAAACTGCTCACTGAGTTCAGTATTCTTGAACTCCAAATTTGTTCATAAAGAGATAGCTGTAATAACAGCATGGTTCATAGGAATGCACCTATTGGGACTCCTGTAGCAGCAGTATAAAGCAGAGCATAGCTTGCTTGTTTGCTTGCTGGCTTGTAAGGAGTGGAGGTAGATAGTTCCCAAATGCCTCCTGGTTGTTATGGAGCAGATGATTTTCCTGTTCTTTTAATTCCGTGTTTTTTGCAAAGCTAAACCAATGTAGAGTCTTCATTCCATATGTTGTGTTTCCTGAATAGGGACTGAAGACTTTTCTGTGATCCATCTTCAAGCTGAATGATGTGTCAGACTCGCAGACTGAGTATTGAGTCTCATAATTGCCATAAATGCCTTACGTTGAAATATGAGACTGAAGTGATTCATTGTATTAAGACAACTTGATCTCATGGAAATGTACAGAAAGCTAAGAATTGTAATTGTAGCTTGTCTTTCATCTAAGTATCAAGTGAATACAAATGTTCTGTACATCAGAACATTATGTACTTGTCCATTCCAATTACTGACCAGTCTATAAAATATCATGTTTTGTACAATTAATCTAAAGCTAGAAAGTTCACTCTGAAGTGTTTGGTTTTCTTTGCTGCTCTCTGTCTTCCTTATGTTTTGTACTTTCTTTTTTTATTGGATATAGTAGTGGTAATAACTGCTAATGCTAATTTTATGGGCCCAGAAAATATTTCCTTACTGGTAGCTTATGCTATGAATTATCCATTCCAGACTTTTAATAGTGTTGTTGTTATTTTTTTCACTGTGTTCAAAAGCTGCCATCCATTTCTTTTCACTTTAAGTCTGCTTATGGTATGTGTATCACGCATTGTGTATGTATTGTTTCCTAACAGTCTCTGACACGGAAATATCAAGCAAATTTGGAGTTATACCTTCCTGCCTGGAAAAAAAAAATCATTTTCCTAATAATTTCAGCCTGAAAAATCCAATGCTTTTGCCAGTTTAATGGCTGTTGGTGCACCTACCTCTCAGATCCACTATATTTATTATTTGCAAGGTTGTGGTTCTAGAGAAGCAGGTATGCACAGCCGCAGAGAGCTCTGCTGACAGAGGAATTTGCAGATAAAGAACATGCCTTAATGTGCTTTCACAAAGCAAATCTTTGCAAGCCAATGTATGTAATAGTTGCAACTCTGAGGTGTGGAGGAATCTTTTGCTGGCTGTTGTGAGTATATGACATCCTATGAAGACAGAAGAGATGACATGGAGCTTAAGAGTATGGCTGTATGGAAGGGCTACAGCGCAGCGAAACAGTCGTCAAGGTTTTGTGGTGTGTTCGATCTGAATGGGCACTAAGAATGACTCCAGTCAACCCTTATTAGGTGCATGCTGTCTCTAAAAGTATTTCTTAGGATTGCTGAGAAACCTAAAAACCATTGTGGAACAGGTCTAACGTTTATCAGCCTTTCCCTTAAGGAATTATAAAGGAAGGAGAAGTGTATGAAAAGGGAGTAAAAAGGCCGGGAGGAAAAAAAAAAAAAAAAAAAAAAAAAGAACGCTAAAGCATTCCTGAAAGGCAACAGAAGTCTGAAACAGAAATGACTGGTTTGACTGCTGTGAATTTAATCTGTGTTGTTTCCAGGTTTCCCAATAGCTGTTTTTAAGCTGTTATTGTTATAACTGGGAAGTTGCTTTTTACTAGCAGTGCAAAAGGCTGGGGTAGAAATCCTGCTTCCTTCTTCCTCCGCAGTAACTCGCCTGTTAGACACATTTGATGTTGCTAATACCTTGCTTTTTCTCCGTACAGCAGGTGCTACAGTATTTCCACAGTGATCTAGCAGGTAGCTTTTTAGATATGAGGATTATTTCAGACATGCTAGTGGTGTCACTGCTTATTGCTCTCTACTGGCTTTCCGTGGTGAGGCGCCTGTGAGTCTTGGTGAGGCAACTCAGCTGAGAAGCTAAAGAATGAACTGGGTATGCGCTGCAGGGGAAGAGCAAGTAATGTACTTTTATGTCTGAGGAATTTTCCCAGTAGGAGATAAAAAAGTATGGTTGTCCCTGTGCTAAAATGGATATTAACTAATTCATTGAATAGGAGAAAGAGCTGGCAATTACCTGCAGCAACTCTGTTTCGCTTTCCTATGCAACACTTCCCTATTTGCTCTCTCTCAAAGGCCCTTGCAATATAACAAAGCTCTAAAGCTGTCCTCTAAAGAAATTCACACGTACATTTTTCTGCTTTGAAGGAAATGTTTACAGGGCTTTTTGAGCTGTCACGTGACTGTCAGATTGTTTCTCTTTCTCTTGTAAAGATTCTCTGCTATGACAGGGAGAATGACTCGCTGGGGATTATACAGTGCCACTTCCTTGCGTAGCTAGACATGAGGAATTAATTACACTCTTAATGCTCAGGGGAAGTGACAGATTATGACTGATAGGGAGTTGTGCTGGAACAGCTCATCCAAAAGAAAGGCAGGGAAGGCTGGCTCCGTTGGCTCTCCTCGCACTGCTGGGAAGTAGAGGTATGTGCTTTTTAAATAGCAGCTGGGATAGGAATCTCCTCATCCCAGCCCTACCCTCCAGCAACATATGCAGACCCTTGATTTCTCCTCTGGTATCTGCCAGTACTTTGTCCTTAACACAGATACATTCCCAGTGGCCGTAATGCATCTCTGTCTGGGCAATGAAGAGGAGAGCAAGGGCCAACATCTGAGACAGAAGCTCTTGCTGCTGATACTTGTGACTGGCTCAGTGTGTGTGGCACCAAAACCACATTATTATTGTCATACCTCCTGTTCTGTTGTGAGGTACCTTTGTTCCTGTGGGAGAAACTCCTGCAAATCCAACTGATCTACGACCTTGAAAAAAGAAGCCTGTGGATATATGTTAATAATAATATAAGTATCTCTGTTTTTCAGTTTGTGATCCATTGCCCCTGGTTCTGACAAAACTGATTTTTTCCAGTGTTGAAGAACAAACATGAACAGATGGGATGGGTATTGTACAGCTAAGTTATTAGAACAGTGTATACAAATTATTTTCTCTTAATGTGTTGTAGTAACAGCTACTGATGGAAAAAGCAAGAGAAAAATTGCAGTTAAAAACTGTCTTCTGTCTTTATAGATGAAGCCATATGAGTGGTCAAATAAGGAAGACAGGGTCTTCTCTGACACTTAGGAAATCTGATTTTTGTGGAACAGCCTTGCACAAACCAATCATTCTTTGGTTTAGTTCAGTCTATTAAATGTGGATAATAGCGCTAGTTGTTCCCTACCTTTTGCCAGTTTCTCTGTATGGATAGTAAAGTCCTCTATGCAGAAGTTATGTTATAGTTAATTATATTGTTTCCAGAACAAAATGACAAGCATACAAGGACCCTCGTTTTGGTTAGCACCACTTTACTCTGTAAAGTGAACAAGTGTTCTCCTTCTTGCCGCATGCTGAAAAAAATGAATGAGTAACACAAATTTCCAAGTGATTTTCCTGTTTCACATCAAGGCCCTTTCAAATGCTTTCCAAGAAGAGTGCCAGGGGAAATACATACCATAGCATGCCGGGCAGCTGTGACTTACTGAATTCACTGCTTTATCAGTATTAGTTTTAGCCATCTCTTGTTATATTTAATGTGTTTTTATACAATTTATATAATTTAATTTTGGTCTATCACCTTTACCCAGTAGGTGTTTGTGGCTGATGGACATTTTCTCTGAACCCAAGAACTGGTTCAGGTCATCTGAGTCATTTTTATAATGTCACTTCTTTCTACTCAACCATGGTTTCTAGCCCAAAATAAGGGGTTCAGAGTCTCTCCCTGAATGATCCTAGAAACCTACAAGGGGAAATATATTTTCTTGTCCCAGAGAATTTTTTTATTCAACAAAAGGTCCATTTGATGTACAGACTATTCAGACTGAATGGGTCTCCATTTTATTTCCCTCTGAAATCACTGGGGGCAGTCAGGCTATTTTCAGATTTTATTTTTTTTTAAGTCACAAAATCTAGAATTTCTACATGATTTGCTGTTATTGGTTTTGGTGAAATTTTAATTATGGATGTTATTCTTGGCTAACGTTCTCAGAGTGGTGAAAGACATCTCTTTCATCCTTATGCAAATGGGATGGCAATGGAAATAGTAGACTTTCTGTGGAGACATGAAAACATTTTCCACTGGGTTGAGTCACCCACCTATGGAATCTCACATTAATAATTGCAAATTAAAACTTGTAATCTTTAAACAGATTAATTCTACAAGTCATTAGACTGGAAGTCTTATTCTTGATCCTTTTCATGATACCTATAAAATTTCAGTTTTAAAATGTATATTGGCAAAAGGTAATGTCAATGTTCAAAGAGTGATACGTTCCATGTTGATACTTTTTTCTTCTTTCATGCACCTCAGATTCAGCTTTTGGTGATCACTGACTGTTTACACATTGCTAAAGCAGGCAGAGCCTGACATCCATAATTTCAAAATATATTTAGGAACATATACTTTGTTGTGTTTTGATCCTAAATTATACATTTCTTCTGGCCAACATAAGTAGAAACAGTTTTGGTTTTGATTGATTTTTTTTCTTCTTTTCTGTGGTTTGCAAGTAAGAATTTGGAGATTTGTGTCTGTCTCAGGCAATTATTATTAGAAGTTTTTTCTGTGGCTTCCATTCACTGTATGCTTACTTCTTTGGAGCCATCTGATAGTGTTGATAGCACTTTTCTTTCCAGAAATACCAGCATGATGGGATTCTCCATTGTTATACAAAAATAAATCTATTTTTTCCTACTCTCATATTGCAAGATTATGTAAAGCAAAATCACAAGTACTTCCTGTGTAGCACTTTGTGGCTCAAGAAAGGAATACAAAAATTCTCCTACTTGCCAAGTGTTTCTTAGTGATACAAGACTCAATAAAGTGTTCAGCATACTTCTATTCCTGCTAACATACAACGCAATGGCAAGGAAGTTGCTGCTGTGAGCGGATTATGTTCTTTGTATTTAAAATGGTCAAAGAATAATTCTGAAGACTTTTTCAATAATTAATATTGAATGAACATTTTCTTGGTTTAGTAACATTAAATGGAAAAACATACTTGGGGAGTAGGAGGATGTCAGAAATACACCAGTTTAATGAGACATCAATTGACTCAATGCTGTGAGGTTACTGAATGCTGAGGAAGTATTAATGAGGACAATGCCCTTTCCTTTTCTGGGTGATTCAGATTATTCCTTTGAGGATCTTTGGTTTGAAATTTTTACTGCTTTGCAGGGTTTTCATGTTAACAAAGCAACATGAAATTCCAGTGTTGTGAGAAAAAAAGAAGCTATTATTGATGTCTACTCCTAAGGGCAAAGATCAGCTTTCTAAACCTTTTTAGGCTCCATGAAGCACTTCTTTACTATTGTCCAATACTGGACTGTGTGTAATTGAGGTCTTTCAGAAAAAACTGTTCGAAGACAGGCTCAAGTGGCAAGTAGTAGGCTGCACTGAAAACTATTAGACTATACCTAAATTAAGCATTTGTGTTTATTAGGCTTCCACTTTTGATCTAAACTGTAATACCAAGGCTGAAAAACTAACAAAATGTTCAACAAATATAGGTTTGCCTTCACAGGCTAGGAATATAAAACCCCTGAAGGATACTACCTATTCTTGCTTCTTGAGACATGATTTTAAAGACAGACAACAAAAGCAATGTTTATGGTGCAGTTGCCTGACACTGGCAATTGAAAACACAAGAAATCTTCAGTTTTCAGAGGCAGAGGGGAGAAATACTGAAGGTTTACAAAACTGAAGGCAATGCATTAGCTAAATTGTTCAGCAAATCCCACAGTACAGAAGCTGGGGGTGCTTGATGAGACTGGTGGGAGATTGGTCTATAACAGACAAAAGAAAGTACTTTACACAGCAGATAGTGAACTTCTGGAATTCATTGCCCAGGAGACTGTGGAGGCAGACAGTATTAGCAGGTTCAAAAATGGCTTAGATAAATGCATGGATAACAGATCAATGAATGGATACTAAAAGAAGTATACAACAATGTATGATCAAACACCTCTGATACAGTAGATCTCAATGCTCACGGAGAGTAGTCAGGCTAACGTGCTTTTCCTGGGCATTGTCTGCTTTTGCAGTTCTTTGGAGACAGACTGTAGGGCCACATGGACTTCTGCTCAGACCTAGAAATAAGGCAATTTTCATACTCTTCATAAAAGATTAATGATGACTGTGATTTTTGGATATACTGTAATGTTATCTTAAACACTACGAAATATTAGTATTTATGTTTAGATATGAATATAATATCAACAAAAGAGTTTGCATGATGTCTCCTTCAAATTATAATTTATTTTGGTAATAATAATTCTTTGTAGAAACCTCCTAGAAAAGGTCTCCTTTTAAGAACTGAAATAGTGGAATATTTGTTTCATTCATGCTTATCACTTTTTTTCCCTTCAAGTAACCATACAGTTGCAGTAAGGGACAGAAATCACCAGTCACTCTGGCTGATTACTCACTTGCTCAGTGTTTTATAGGATTGTAGTACAAGACAAAAATATTCTTCAGTGGAAGATAAAATTAGAAAAATTATTCAGCACATAGATTGCTCAGGGTGGCTATTCTAGCCCTCTGAATAAACATGTATATGTTCAGATGTTCATGCACACACCTGTATTTAAGTTACAATGTCTTGAAATATGAAAAAAGATTTTTTTCTCTCTCGTTTTTCTGTTTTAGCTAAGATTAAAAATAGGAGGAAGAACCTGCATGCTGCATTAATGTTTAGACAGTTGGCTAGGAATTAAAACCAGATGTTGTGTGCTATGATCTCTACGTTCTTTGCTTGTACTAACTGTCAGGGATGAAGGCACCAACATGATTTACTTAATGAGTTTCATTAGAATTGTGAAGAAATCATGGAATTAGGTACCTGTGACACTTTCGTTGTAAAAAAGTGCTTATAGATACCTCTTTTTAAAATTTGAAAACTAAAATTACTGGTATTAGTTCAGTCTTTTTATTCATGACTTTATGTCTGCTATGTGACATTATTTCAGGGGTCTCTGGAACAGTGTGGATCAGACACATATAAATTGGCAGACTTTCATTTCAAGCAATATTCCTTCTCTTTTATCCACCTTGCCTTGCTTGAACTTTTGAACAAAATGTCTTGAATAGGCACACTTTGAATGTAACTGGGATAATTCTTGAATACATGAATCCTTCAATGCCCCAATTTGTGGAAGGCCGTAGGCTTTTATTTTAGACCAAAATTACCTGGGGTGTGACACTGCAGTGAGGTTTGGGGACAACAGGGAAAGAAAATATGATGCCTCACTGTTCCCTAGGTGGACCCAGGTACACACCTACGTGCACTGTGAGCAAGGTGGGCATACAAGGACCTAGGCAGTTGTTACTATCTAACTTTGGCTGATTGACATGTGGTAGTGGGATACTTCTTGGGAGATTTGGACACTCCCTAACCAAGGTTAGCCTGCCATGTGCTCTGTGGGCATTTTTAGTGAGAACCTGAGGCACCATCAGTTTTCCATAGGGACACAGGGGTTCACGTCAGATAGCATGGTCAGCTGAAGACAGAATGGACCTAGCCAGTGAAGAAGAATGAAGCTCATTGCTTTACAACATTTAGTTCAGCAACAATTACACATTATCAGCACAAGTTTATTATGGACAGATAGTAACCCCTTTCTGGTTACTTAAATTTTCTCGTAACACATAGGTCAGGATTTTTTTTTATTAAATTCGGTTAACATAGCTGTGATGGAGAAGATGCTAAAGACTTAATATTTTATAAAAGTAATCTATAACTTTCACTGGACGTTTCCCAATAAAAATAAAAATGAAACCTCTCTCCAGTCACGTGATTTTATAGGCCTGGTCAGGAAAAACATAACTGAAATATTTTACAAACTGAAATGCCATTTTTGAAAAGTGTTAGAATCATAGAATCGTAGAATTGTAGAATCATAGTGTTCTATGATGAAGGCTCCTGAAAGTGACAAATTTTTTCTCTTGAAAGTTTGTTTTGAAATTATTTGAATGCTGCTTCAGAAAAGTCTGTATTACAACTATTTTATTATTATTTTGGTTTTTATTTCCATATTGATTGGCACTACTTTCATTTTGTTTCAATGCATTTCAGTAGTACTAATTTATGCTATGTTACACATTAAAGATGCTGAAAAAATTAACACCTGGGAATTTATTTTAAAAAATATTTGTTGGCAATTGCAGATTGGATTATAGGTCACTTTAAATTTCCATGAGTATAAGTATCCTTTAAAGTAAGGTAGATATATAAATGTTTTGGTTTAGCCTGAATAAATGCCAGGTGCCCACCA